>ENA-UPSB01001018-UPSB01001018.1-bioreactor-metagenome-genome-assembly--contig:-NODE-1018-length-37457-cov-6.017379_pt1 | contig 37457 bp, 30 predicted proteins | sample MGYA00238182_ERZ773286 | MGnify/ENA primary metagenome ERZ773286 (study PRJEB29026, sample SAMN07631240) | bioreactor metagenome | isolation source: Switchgrass digestor | place: USA: Dartmouth...
GAACTGGTGGCACGGGTAGAGGTCGCCCTCCGGCGTCACGGCCAGGTACTGGACCCCCGCCCCGCAGCCCTGCACCCGGCGGGGCAGGCACGGCCCGGTCTCCGACTCCACGGCGAAGTGGTGGAAGGTGACGGGACGGCCTTCCCGGCGCCGCCGGTCCACCTCGAGGGCCAACCGTTCGTACTCGGCGAGAAGCCGCGGCAGGTGCTCCTCCCGGAGCGCGTAGGGCTCGTCCGGCGTGGCCACCACCGGCTCCAGGGAGAAGTGAGGCGACTGCATGTGCTCCATCATGTACAGAGCGTCCTCAGCGAAGTCCAGGTTGTCGGCGGTGTAGGTGCCCCGCACCACCGCGTAGGCGCCGCGCCCGCTCGCGCCCTGGGCCGCGCCGTACTCCCAGGCCGGCCGGCCGCCCGGGGCCCGCCGGTCCAGCACCATGCGGATGGCCCGCTCCACCGGGGCATGGGAACCGCACCGCTTGGCGTCGTGGACCTCGGGCCGCCCGTCGAGGCTCAGGATCAGGCTGACCTGCTCCCGGTCCAGCTCATCGAGGATCTCGGGGGTGAGCAGCATCGCGTTGGTGGTGAGGGTAAAAGTGAAGCTCTTGCCGGCCTTGCGCCCGGCCTCCCGGGCATAGGCGATGGTCTGCTTCACCACCCGCCAGTTGAGCAGCGGCTCCCCGCCGAAGAAGTCGATCTCGCAGGCCGGGCGGGCGCCGCTCAGGCGAATCAGCAGGTCCACCGCCTGGCGGGCGACCTCAAAGGGCATCAGCTTCGCCGGACCGCCGTAGGTGCCGTCGCAGGCGAAGCAGTAGGTGCACTTCAGGTTACAGGCGTGGGCAACGTTGAGGCAAATCGCCCGCAGCGGGTCTCCGGGCTTGGGCATCACCGGCTCCCAGTCGGGCGGCGGCGCAAACAAGACACCCTGGGCCTTCAGCCATTCGACCTCCGCCATGGCCTCGGCCACCGCCTCGGCCCCGTGGCGCGCCCGCAGCGCGGCGAGGTCTGCCTCCCCCGGGCCGTCAGCGCCGTAATCCAGCAGATCCCACACCACCTCGTCCACCTGGTGCAGGCTGCCGCTGTGAATGTCGAGCACCAGCCGGGTGCCCTGCATCTCGAACTTGTGGATCTCCCCTTGCTGCAAGTCCGACTCCCTCCCAGAAGAAGGGCCGGGCGCTCGGCCCGGCCCCTTGCGCGGTCACGTCGCCCTGACCTCGGGCTGCCTCTCGGCCCCGTGTTACTGCCTAGTCGCCTCGTGGACCCTGACCTGCTCCGCCGCGGGGCTGGTCAGGCTGCTGACCGAGCAGACGATGTTGCCCACCGTACAGGAGGTCTTACAGGCAGACTGGCAGGAAACAGCGCACTCGGTGCAGCCGACGTGCTGAACCGTCGCCTGGAGCCGCGGCGCCATCAGCGTACGGATGTGCTTGGTCACCGGAAACCCTCCAATCGCTTGGAATACCACTATAGTATAACCCTTACATGCATATGCTCGTCTAGTCCCCAAGTTTGTCATCGGGTCGTTCTGCGATACCCAGACCCGCGCCAGGGACCTGGCGCCCCAGGGCGTGCGCGGTGCGGACTCCAGCCACCGGGCTGCCAGGTCCCCGTTGCGGCGCCCGACGATGGCATTCTTACGGCGCCGGGACTAGAACGATGCCTCCAGCTCGTCAATCAGCGACCCCACGTAGGCGACGGCCTTGCGGATGGGATCCGGCTTCGTCATGTCGATGCCCATCATGGCCATCAGCTCCATGGGCGGACGGCTGCCGCCGGCCTTCAGGACCTCCAGCCACTGCTCCGCCGCCGGCCGCCCCTCCTCCTTGATCCGCTGCGCCACGGCGGTGCCGCAGGTGAGGCCGGCGGAGTAGGTGTAGGGATAGAGCCCCATGTAGTAGTGGGGCTGGCGCATCCAGGTGAGGCGGGCGCCCTCGTCGATGACGACCTCGCCGCCCCAGAACTGCTCCAGGATGGCCCCCTTCGTCTCCGAGAGCAGCTGGGCGGTGATCGGGGTGCCCTGCTCCGCCAGGCGGTAGATCCGCCGCTGCAGCTCCGCCTCCAGCAGGTGGCGCACGAAGTTGTGATGGTAGGTCATGAGCAGCTGCATGATGACCCACCGGCGCATCCGGACGTCGTCGGTTTTCCGGAGCAGATGGTTCGCCAACAGCAGCTCGTTGGTGGTGGAGGGCGCTTCGACAAAGAACAGGGTGGGCTCCACGTTCAGCAGCCGCTGGTGGCGCCCCGCCAGTTCGAAGTGACCGGCGTGGCCCAGTTCGTGGGCAAGGGTGAAGACCGAGCGCATCTGGCCGGTGAACGTGAGGAGGATGTACGAGTGGGCCCCATAGGGCGAGGTGCAGAACGCGCCGGCCTGCTTGCCCACGTTGTCGGCCCAGTCGATCCAGCGACTCTCCAGGGCCGTCCGGACAATCTCCCGGTACTCCGGCCCCAGCACCGAAAGGGCCTCCAGCACCAGCCGGCCGGCCTCTTCGAACGTGACGGTCGGGTTGTACTCGGGGTCCAGCGGCGCCTCGATGTCGCAGTAGCGCATCTCGTCCAGCCCGAGCACCCGCTTGCGCAGCCGGGCGTACCGGCGCATGTGGGGGGCCAGCTCGGACTGGATCACGTCCAGGAGGTTGTGGTACACGGCGTGGTCGACGCGGTGCGGCGCCAGCAGCATGTGCGTGGCGGACTCGTAGCCCCGCAGCCGGGCAATCACGACGTTCTTCTTCACCTCGGTGGCGAAAGTGGCGGCCAGGGTATTCTGGTAGGCGGCCAGGCCCCGGGCGAAGGAGTCGAAAGCGGCACGCCGGACGGCGGTGTCCGCCGAGAGTTCCAGCTCGTCCTCGTACACGGGGAACGAGACCGGCCGGGTCTGGCCGTCGGGCGTGGTAATGGGCGCAAAGGTCATGTCGGCGGCGCGGGCCCGCTCGTAGATCATGTAGGGCGCGCCCGTGACCTCACCCAGTGCGGCCAGGGCCTCCTCGGTCTCGGGGTGCAACCTGTACGGGCGCTCGATCAGAATCTGCTCCAGGTAGGGCCGGTAGACCGCCAGGTCGGAATCGGCGGCCATCCAGGCCTCCACCTGCCCCTCGGGCAGCGCCAGGATCTCGGACTTCAGGAAAGCCGTAGCGGCGGCGCTCCGTGCACCGAGGGCCGCCGCGGTGGCGGCCATCCCCTGGTTCTGGGGGTCGGAGCCATCCGCGGCCAGCTGCAGCTCGGCGTAGCACGCCCAGCGCAAGTATCGCTCCAAAAGCGCCTCGAACGCCCGCAGGGCCGCCGCCAGGGTGGCCGGCCCCTCCGCGAGGCGCCCCTTGTACTGTGTGACAGTCTGCAGGTCCGCCTCCAGGGCCTTGCCCTCGGCTTCCCAGTCGGAACGGGTCGCAAACAAGTCACTCAGGTTCCAGGTCTGTTCGACCGGGACCTCGCTTCGGCGTAGACGCATCGGGTACTTCTCCTTCCCGTATTTGGATACACAGTCTCTTCGACAACCAGGCGGGGCCACCTGCATGGAGGGTAAGTATTGGGCAGGGCCGGTGCCGCACTTGGAGCCCCCGACGGGGAAGCGCACCGTGGGATGACGGCGACCACACCGGCGGCGGTGGCGCCTGGGGGAAGAATACCATCACATGCTGCAGCGGTACCGGCCAGGCCCGGGCACGGGCGGGGATTTCCTGCAGCCGGGCGGAGCGCGAGGCCGGGCAAGAGGACCAACGAGAATATATAGAGAATATAGTACTAAGCGAAAAGCACTAAGGCGATCTGGCACGCGCGTTGTATGAGTTTTATAGTCGTTTGTTATACTTCCTCATCGAGCAGTCGGCGGGGGAACATCTGCCTTGGAAGGGGATCGCGTGATGTGCGATGCAGAGCCCGCCATGGGACGTGCAATGCCGCCTGCCAGCGGTTTCATGAAAGCGGTGGATGGGCTGCTGATGGCCGAGTTGGGCGGCGCCCGACGGCCCGCGAGTCGAACCGGAACACGTGGCCATGTGCGCGGTTCCCAGAGAACGGAACGACCCTGTCGCAAGGTGGCCATAGGAAGATCAGTGCGGACTGTGGCTGAGCTCGACGTTTGCGCGGTCACAGGATTGCAGAGTGGAAAGGATCACGGTCGTGCCACACAGGGTGGCCAACTGGCTCCTTTTCCTTACGTGCACCCTCTTTCTTGTCGCTAAGGACTTCGGTCTGAATGTTCGCTGGCTCTTTCCGGTGGCCTGGATCTCCGCCATCGTCACCTTCGTTGCCCACTTCGTCGCAATGTCCAAGGACGATCCGAAGGACCGGTTGTACTGAATCCTGGCGTGGCTTGCTGGCTCTGCACTGCCGCTTGTAATTGGCTCCTGGCGCGCCGCGGTTTTCATGGTAGTCTTCTTCGTCTAACCCCTTGTCGTGATCGATGTGATTCTGCGCACCCGGCAGGCCCTTCGGAAATAGATCCATTGGCCCGTCGCCCAGCAGCACCGCGGCCGCCACCGGATCCGGTCGTCGTCCGTCCCTGCAGCCCTGCTCCGGGGACCGGGGCCTCGCGGGGCGCGATCATGCCGCTCATCGTGGCAAAGGGATGGCATTTGGCAGTGCAGACGGCGTCAGGCCGTCACCGAGGCGAAGTGACGAGGGGGCGGTATCATGCGCGAGATGGAACCGGCGCTCACGCGGGACATGGCGCAGCAGCCCAAGTTCATGCAGTCCGTGAACGAGTTGCTGCAAGACCGCCAGGTTCTCTCCGAGATGGCCGAGCGCGGCGGTGCGCCCGCTGAGACCTTAACCGAAACCGTAGATCAGAGGCAGTTGGAGGCCTTCGCGCTCGTCTACGTGACCAGAGTTCTTCGTGAGGAGATGGCCCGCTCCTACGAGGCCTTCGCGGCGGAGTACGGCACGGGCGACCTGCAGAAACACCGGGGCCTCCGCCTGGAGGACCCGCAGGGCCGCACCCTCTACCGCCTGCGCCTCGAGGCGGAGCAGATTCGGCGGGAGACCGCGCAACCGGCGAGCCAGGAGCGGCCGCTGACGCAGGAACACCGGATCACGGCGGCACAGGGGCTGTCGCCGGAGAAGGCAGCGGCACCTACAGCCAGCGAGCAACGCAGAGCCAGCGACGCCAGACAACCCGGCAGCCACAGCAGCGCACCGCCCGCCGAGGACGCCCGGACGGCCCAGCGGCCCCCGCAGCCCCAGGCCGTGGAACAGGCCCGGGTGTACCTGCAGGAGGAGAACCGCACGCACACCACGCTGGACCGTGCCGTTCAGGGAAACCCGGGCAGTGCAAGCAGCGACGCCCTCGCCCTGGGTTCACGGAAGGACGCTGCGCACACCGAACGCGCAAGCACCCAGACAAGGGAAACGGTCGCGCGCGGCCGGGCGGATGCGCAGCCCGCGCCGGCCGTGGCGTTCGGCACCGCAGCGGGCAGTGCGGCCGAGCCGGAACCCGCCGGTCCAGGAACTGGCGCCGCTGTGGTGTACGCGCTGCCCTACGTGCTCCTGGGCCTCACCCTGCTCGCCTTCCTTACGGACCTGCGCGGCAGCCTTACCGGGGCACGCCTCGCGTTCTACGTCCTGGCCCTGGCGACGGTGTCAGCCCAGTGCGTGGCCGCCGTGCGGATGAGCCGGAAGGCGCGGCTCGTCGCCGGACTGGTCATCCTGGTTCTTGCGCTCCTGTTCCGCGCGCTCGGTTTCGGACTGCTGTCCGGCTTCGCACTGCTGCTTGCGGTTCTGCCCCCTGCCGTCGCGGAAGGGCTCCTGGCGCGGCGCGCCCGGGCCTGACGCCCCGCTGCGGCGCCCCGCCCGACCTTGGAAACTTGCTCCTTCCTTTCACCGTGGCGACAGTAGAAGCAGCAAAGAAGCGCTACCTTCCCAGGGGGAGGCACGCGTAAGGAAACCCGTGCTTGTTCCGCAGGAATGTCATGGAGGTCAGATGAACGGGATGACACTGAGAACCCTCTTCTGGCTGGGCCCGCTGGTTTTCCTGGTTCACGATCTGGAGGAAGTGTTCCTGGCGCGGCCCTGGGTGGAGCGGAACCGCTTCCTGATCGCGGGCACGCCTTTCGAACCCATCGTCGACGCGATGGGCTATGAGCCGGTGAAGTTCGGCCTCGTCGTCGCCCTGGCCACGATCGTGTACGGGGTGATCTCCTACTTCGCAGCCAGAGCGTGTGAGCCTGGACTGAGGATGAACCTCTTTGTCGCCACAGTACTGACCCTGTTTGTTAACGCCATCACGCATGTGGGGCAGGCCCTCCTGCTCCGGATGTACACCCCGGGCGTAGTCACCGCGGTGCTGGTGGTTCTGCCCTACACGCTGGTCGCGTTCCGCACCCTGAGAGCACACCGGCTGTTGACCGCGACCACCTGGAAGACCAGTCCTCTCCTGGGCATCGGCATGCTGGCCGCCCTCTTCGGGCTGATGATCGCCCTTTGACGGGGGCGAGAAATGGAAAGACGCCGGCGCGTTCTGCGTCGGCGTTGTTCTGTGGCCTGATATCCGGGCAAACCCATCACGCCTGCTTGGCCCGGGCGGGCTTGCCGCGCCGCTCGTGGATCACGCGCTCCACGTGCATCACGTCACGTACCTTGGCGATCTTTTGCATCACGTACTGCAACTGCTGCGCGTCCTTGATCTCCAGCACGAGGTCGAGCGTGGCGATCTTCGACTTGTTCGCCCGGCTGGAGGTGGAGAGCATGTTGATGCGGGCATCGGCGATGATGGAGACCACGTCGGCCAGCAGGCCGGACCGGTCCAGGGCCGTCACCTGCACCTCCACCGGCCTCGGGGTCTGGTAGTTCTCCTCCCAGGCCACCTCGATGAGCCGGTCGTGGTCCTTGGCCAGGTCTTCCATGTTCGGGCAGTCCAGCCGGTGCACGGTCACGCCCCGGCCGCGGGTGACGTAGCCGATGATCGGATCGCCCGGCACCGGCGTGCAGCACCGGGAGAGGCGCACCACCAGGTTGGAGACGCCCTTCACCCGGATGCCGTTGGACGCCTTGCCGTAGCCGGACCAGTCCTTCTTCTCGATCTCGACGGGCGGCTTCGGCTGCTCCTGGGCCCGCCGCTCCTTCTCATACATCTCCCGAAGCCGTGAGACCACGGAGCCCGCGTTCAGCGACCCGATGCCGATGGCGACGTAGAGGTCATCGACATCCTTCACGCTGACCCGCCGGCAGACCTCGGCCAGCCAGTCGTCCCGCATCAGCTCGTGCGCCTCGATGCCGGTCTTCTGGACCTCGGCCTTGAGCATCTCCTTGCCCCGGGCGAGGTTCTCCTCCCGGCGCTCGCGCTTGAAGAACTGGCGGATCTTGTTCTTGGCCGAGGCGGTCTTCACCACCTTCAGCCAGTCGATGGAGGGCCCGGGCGACTGTTTGGAGGTCAGGATCTCCACCACGTCGCCGTTCTTGAGCGGCGTGTCGAGCGGTGCGATCTTGCCGTTCACCTTCGCCCCCACGCAGCGGTAGCCGATGTCGGAGTGGACGGCGAAGGCGAAGTCCAGCGGCGTGCCGCCCGCCGGAAGGCTGAAGACGTGCCCCTTGGGCGAGAAGACGAAGACCTGGTCGGAGAAGATGTCGACCTTGACCGACTCGACGAACTCCTTGGCATCGCGAATCTCCTGGTGCCACTCCAGGAGCGACCGCAGCCACTGTAGTTTCTTGTCGAACTCCTTGTCGGTCTTGCCTTCCTTGTAGACCCAGTGGGCCGCCACGCCGAACTCGGCGGTCCGGTGCATCTCGCGGGTGCGGATCTGAATCTCGAAGGGCTCGCCGTACGGCCCAATCACCGTGGTGTGCAGCGACTGGTACATGTTCGGCTTGGGCGTGGCGATATAGTCCTTGAACCGCAGGGGCAGGGGCTTCCAGTGGCTGTGGATGATGCCCAGGACGGCGTAGCAGTCCTTGACCTCCTCCACGATCACGCGGATCGCGATGAGGTCGTAGATCTGCGAGATGTCCTTGCCCTGCTTATACATCTTCTTGTAGATGGAGTAGAAATGCTTGGGCCGGCCGGAGATGTCGGCGTGGATGCCCTCCTGCTCCAGCACCGCGCGCAGCTGGTTCATCAGGTCCTGCGTGATGGCCTGCCGCTCGGCCCGCTTGCGGGCGACCAGGTAGGTGATCTCCTGGTAGCGCTCCGGCTCCAGCACGCGGAAGGCGAGGTCCTCCAGCTCCCACTTGATCTCGCTCAGGCCGAGGCGGTGGGCCAGGGGCGCGTAGATGTCCATCGTCTCCTGGGCGATCCGCACCTGGGCATCCGTCGGCTGATGCTTCAGCGTGCGCATGTTGTGGAGCCGGTCGGCCAGCTTGATCAGGATGACCCGGAGGTCCCTGGCCATCGCCAGAAACATCTTGCGCAGGTTCTCGACCTGCGCCTCATCCCGGGATGTGAAGTTGAGGCGGTCCAGTTTGGAGACCCCGTCGACCAGCGAGGCGATCTCCTTGCCGAACCGCTGTTCCAACTCCACGTAGGTGACGCCGCAGTCCTCCAGCACATCGTGCAGAAGGGCGGCCGCGATCGATTCCTCGTCCAGCTCCAGCGACGCCACGATTTCCGCAACGGCCAGCGGGTGGGTGATGTAGGGCTCACCGGACCGGCGAGTCTGCCCCTCGTGCGCCTTGGCGGCAAACTCGAAGGCCCTCTGAATCAGGGCGACATCCGCGCTGGGGTTGTACTCGCGCACCTTGTCGAGCAGTGGCTGCACCTCAATCACGGCTGTCACCCCCCCTCCCTGCGGCCAGCGTCTCAGAACTGAATCAGCGAGAAGACTTCGTGACCCTCGAGCCGCTTCCTGCCCCCGAGCTCGCTGAGCTCGATCAGGACGGCGACCCCCACGACCTGGGCGCCCAGCGACTCGACCAGGTCGACGGTTGCGCGCAGCGTACCGCCCGTGGCCAGAAGGTCGTCGACCACCAACACCTTCTGCCCTGGCACGAACGCGTCCTCGTGTACCTCCAGCCTATCCTCACCGTACTCCAGTTGATACGAAATCCCCCGCGTTTTCCACGGGAGCTTGCCTGGCTTGCGCACGGGCACGAACCCGGCGTTCAGGCGATAGGCCAGCGCAGACGCAAAGATGTAGCCCCGCGCCTCCGGACCGGTGACCATGTCCACCCCCAAGGGCTCGAAGTGGCTCGCCAGCGCCTCGATGGCTGCGTGGAACGCCTCGCGGTCCTTGAGCAGCGTCGTGATGTCCTTGAACGAGATTCCAGGCTTCGGGAAGTCCTCAACGGTGCGAATCTTCGCCTTGAAATCCATGAATTTTGGCCCCCTCACATCTCATTATATTGCTCCAATCGCCTCAGGCCAACCTTCCCGTGCTGCGCCGCGCCAGCGCCGCGCGGGCCTCCTGGCCCCGCCGGTACCGCTGGCTGGACGTCAGGTCGAACCGGACCCCGTCCGCGGCCACGAGCTGCCCGCTGGCGTCCACGAGCCCGACCTCCGCAAAGATCGCCATGCCGCTCTCAAACCGAAGCCGGTTCCAGGGGCCGGGGACCTCCCCGAGCCGCAGGGCCAGCTCCTCCGGGGTAGCATGCCCACTCCGGAGCAACCGGAAGAGGTGCACCAGGACGTCGCGGTCCGGATAGGGCCACCCCAGCGTCGCCTCCGCCACCGGCCAGTCCTCCTCCTGCCAGAGCAGGTGCAGCCGCTCCGCCGGATAGCGGACCGGCCCGTACGGCGGGTGGAAGAGCACCACGTCGGTGAACGGCCCGTGCGCGCCCTGGCCGTGAGCCGCCACCACGAGGCGGGCCGCCTCCGGCTCGGGCTCGCCCGGCAGCCAGAGCGCCAGCCCCCGGCGCAGGTCGGGCATCTCCCGGTCCAGCCGCTCCGCCAGCGCCAGCGCCGCCCAGGGGCTGGAGGTGAGCACCAGCACCCGGGCACCTGCGCTCTGGCAGAGGGCCGAGAGGTAAGTCAGCCGGGGGTCTGCCGCCTCCTCGGCCATGGCGGCGCTATCCGGAACCGCCCCTGTACCGCCGGGAAGTGCGGCGGCCGCCACCTCGCCGGCCTGCGCCGCCACTGCCGCCAGCAGTTCCGTCAGCCGCCCGTCCCGGCCGTCGATCACCGTGCCCGGTCGGAGCGGCCCCTCCCCACCGGCCATCCTGCCGGCCTCGGGCGCCACGCCCGCCAGGGGGTCCCAGGCCAGGCAGTGCTCCTCCCTGAGCCGGAAGGGCCTGCCGTCTCCGGCCGGCTTCAGGTCCTTCAGCACCAGCTGCACCCGGCTGCGGCCCATATACGTGTTGATCTCGGGCTGGTAGGCCACCGCCACCCGCCGGCCCCGCTCGGGCGCCACCTGGGCCATGTTCCAGCCCACGGCCTCCACCGGGGCCGCGCCGTCCCCGGTGCGCAGGTAGAGCTTCAGGTGTTGCTGCTCCCGGCCGATCGGGCGGCTCTCCACTACCTCCAGCCCGTCCGTGGCCAGCACAGGCGCCGGGTTGCCGATGCCATACGGCTCCAGGCCCGCGAGCTCCTGGATCAGCCGCTCGTCCACCAGCGAGAGCGGCACGAAGGCGTCCACCTGCTGCTCCGGAACCAGGTCCTCCGGCCGCAGCCACTCCGACGCCAACTGGTTCATGCGCCGGCGCAGCTCCCCCACCTGTGCGGCGCTGCGCATCGACATGCCCGCCGCGGCTGCGTGGCCGCCGAACTTGGTGAAGAGGTCGGCCATCTGCAGGAGCGCCCGCTGCATGTGGAAGCCCGGAATGGAGCGTGCGGAGCCCTTGGCCTCGTCGCCGTTCACGGAGAGGAGAATCGTCGGCCGGTGGTAGACCTCGAGCACCCGGGAGGCACAGATGCCCACCACGCCCTGATGCCAGCCCTCGCCGGCCAGCACCACCGCCCACTCCCGCTCCTCGGGCGGCAGGGCGGCCGCCTGCGCCAGGGCCTCCTGCAGGATCGCCGCCTCGGTCTCCTGCCGGGCGCGGTTCTCCGCATCCAGCCGGCGCGCCAGTTCCAGCGCCCGGCGGGGGTCGTCGGTGAGCAGAAGCTCCACCGCCTCCGCCGCCGTGCTCATGCGGCCCAGGGCGTTGATGCGGGGCCCCAGGGCGAAGCCCACGTGCCCGGCGGTAACCGGAGGCTTCACCCCCGCCACCTCCATCAGGGCCCTGAGGCCGGGGCGGCGCGTCTCGCCGAGCCTTGCGAGCCCCTCCCGCACGATGGCCCGGTTCTCGCCCACCAGGGGCATCAGGTCGGCGACGGTGCCCACCGTCACGATGTCCAGCAGGTCCCATACGCCCGGGGCCTCCAGGGCGAGGGCCAGCTTGAACGCCACGCCGGACCCCGCCAGACCCTTGAAGGGGTACGTGCAGTCCGGCCGCCGCGGGTTGATCAGCGCCGGTACTTCCGGCAGCACCGGCCCCGGCTCGTGGTGGTCGGTGACCACCAGGGTGAGCCCGATCTCCCGGGCCAGCCGGGCCTCGGCGACGGCCGAGATTCCCGTGTCCACCGTCACCACGAAGTCGTGGCCGCGGTCCCGGATCGCCTTGAGGGCGTCCGCGTTGAGCCCGTAACCCTCGCTGAACCGGTCCGGGATATAGTACTCCACCTGCGCTCCCAGCGACCGGAGCGCGATGACCAGGACGGCCGTGGCGGTCACCCCGTCGGCGTCGTAGTCCCCGTAGACCATGATGGGCCCGCCCTGCGCCAGCCGCGCCCGGATCAGGTCGACGGCCTCCCTCATGCCCTTGAGCCGGAAAGGATCGAGGATCTGGCTCCGCCCGGCCGTAAGGAACTCGTGGGCCTGCTCCGCCGTCCGCAGCCCCCGGTTGACCAGCACCTGAGCGGTGACCGGCGAGAGGGAGAGCTGCGTCGAGAGCAGGTAGCAATCCGCCGGATCCGCCAGGACCGGCCGCCAGCGCTTCGGTCGGTACGGTCGCGCCAACCCCGCTCACTCCCCGACAACCTGCTGCCCCCCGGCAGCAGGGTCGCTGGCGGGGGGCCGGGATGATCAAATGACCTTAATGTGTTCGAGCCGCGGCTGTTCAATCCCTGCCATCGACCCGAATTTCCCGTGGGCCCCCCGTTCGGCGGGCGCGGCGGCGGGCGTCCCCACGCCCGGTGACCCCGCGCCAAGCTTACTGCGCCGCCTCGGGCGACTCCGCCAGGCCGCCACTCAGCGCGTGCGCGGCGCCAGCTTCATTCGCTCCTGATGGGCGATGCTGATCAGCGATTCTGCGGAAAGCTCGTCCACCACGTGCAGCGTGCCCCCCGCCTCCCGCGTGAGGTGCTCCAGGTAGCGGCGGGACGGCTGCAGGCCGATGCAGCCGAAGGGGATCCGCGCTGCCCGCAACAGTCGTGCGGCCTCGAGGGCGTCGGCGAGCGGGTCCGCAGTCCAGTGCGGGACCGTGGGAATGCCATCGGTGATCAAGAGCAGCAGCGGGCGGCGCACCCGGGAACTGTGGATGAGCTCCATCGACCGGACAAGCCCGTGGGCGAGCGGGGTAAGGCCCAGGGGCTGGATGCGCGAGAGGCCCTCCTCCACCGTGCCGTAGTCGCGGGTGAAGGGCACGTAGACCCGTACGTCCCGCTCCTGGAAGGCGATGACGGCGATGCGGTCGCGGGTCGAGACCAGGAGGTGCCGGGCCAGGTGCTTCGCCGCCAGGATGCGCCGCCCGGCCATGGACGCGCTGGCGTCGATGAGGAGGCAGATGTGCAGCTGGTGTTCTGCTGCCCGCAGGTGCACGTGGATGTCCCTGCGGTCGAGCCGCAACCGGATCGCGGCCTCCGGCTCCGTCCCTCCCCCCGGCGCTGCCGCCAGGCCCGGGCGGTGGCCCACCCGTTCCAGCCAGGTGCGGCGAATCGCAGTCATGATGGTCTCCGGCACGGCGACGTCGTTCAGCCAGGCGCCGGGCTGTGCGGGGGCCGTCCCGCGCACCAGCCCGTAGCGCACGTCGGGGGAGGGCGCACCCCGGCCGGGTCGCCGCACGCCGCGGGTGGGCAGTCTGCGACCGGGAATGCGCCGGATGAGTTTGCGAAACCGGAGCTTCACGTCCCGCAGGTGGCAGCGCAGAAAGGCCAGGAGTTCCTTGCCCTCGGGGGTCAGCCGCATACCCCGCACCTCCCGGCGCACCAGCCCGGCCTCCTCCAGTTGCCGCAGCATAAAGGGCGCCTGGTTGCCGCCGCCCTGATAGAGCGCGGCCCAGCCCTGCTCCCGGGCCAGATCCTCGAGCACCCGCTTCAGTTCGTCCGGCGATCCCAGTTGGTGGGAAAGCTCCAGCGCCTGCTGCATGTGCGGGGCCTCGGGCAGCGGGTATCCCCCGGATCCCGGGGGCCCGAACGTCCCGTCCCGGACGGGCAGGTCCGGGAGCGCCGCCCTTCCCCGGAAGGCGGGGGCCTGCCGGACCGAACCGACTCGGAGGCTGTCGCCTGCAGACGAGGCATCCCCGGGTGGGACCACATCCCGGGTGGCAGCGGCATCCAGCAGCGCCGGACGCCGGCGCAGTGCGGAGTCGCGAAGTGCTGCCGCCTCTTGGGCGAAACCGCGGCCTGCGCTCTCGCCCGGGCTCCCGGCTGCGCCGTCGCTCTCGCCACCCTGTCCGCCCGGAGAACCGTGGCGTTCGCCGCTGCCCACCCCTTCCCAGTCCCCGGCCGCGCTGAAGCACCCGTCGGGCTCGGTTTGTCCACGTTCCCCGACAACATCGCAGAACTCGCCGCGCTCTCCTTCGCCGTGCCCTCTCGCGGCGTTGTCATACTCAGCGCCCGTGGCTTCCCGACGGCCCCCTGCCGCGTTGAGGAGCGGATCGTCACCCCGGGGCCCACTGACGCTGCGCTGCGTCGCGACGTGCGTCTGCTCCCCCGCCCCGGGCGGTGAGGCTGTGCCGGAAACCGTTCCCGGCGCGGACTCAGACAGGCCGCCGCCATACAGCCCCCGGACAGGTGCGACGGGCCGGCGAACCTGGCTGATGTAGGAGTCGAGATTGTCGCCATAGTAGCGGCCCAGATCCGGGTCGTCGCCGGCGCGGCCGCCGCGCCGGTGGGCCAGCCGCTCGATGCGCCTGAGCTGCACTCCCATGGCCATGATCGCTTCTTCCACCGCGCAGACGACCCGCCACGCCAGGGCCAGGTCCTCGTCGGGCAGCAGCCCGGCCAGATGGACGTGGTTCTGGTGGGCCGCCATGGCCGATGGATTGCGCATGCGGTCCAGGCTGCTGGTCAGCCGTCCCCCGCCGGTGGCAGTGCCCAGGTCGAAGAAGTCCACAAGCCGCCTGCCCGGAGGGCATCCCGGCGGGGCGGGCAGCCCGTCCAGGACCTTGCGGACCGCCGCCGCCACGGCTCTGTGGTCCACGCTGGCCACGCTGTGGAACACGTCGATGTGCACGACTTGCCCGGCCTCCGCCAGGCCGTAGGCCGCTTGCCCGAAGTCCACGTCGGTGAGGATCACGACCCGGGCCGGGTCACAGTACTCGACCACGTGCAGCCGCCGGCTGACCACAGCGGCCTCGCCCAGTCGCACCCCCCGGCCGCCGGCCAGGGCGAGGCGAAGCTTCTGGTCCCAGTTCCGGGGTGCGGGCCGACTCCCCGGGGGCCTCATGGGTGCCCCAGCTCCTCTTCGGTGCGGACCCACTCGTCCGGCGTGAGGGCGGCAATCGGCCTGGCCGGATGGGGCGGCGCCTGGGGCGGCAGGCGGGCCGGGTCGGGCAGCGAGCGGCCGATCCCCAGTTGCGACAGCACCCGGTGAAACCACGACGGGCCGCCTGCAGGTCTCTCCCCACCCCCGCGCCGGCTGTCGCCCCTGCGGGAATCAGTTCCCGCGGCGGGGCCTTCGCCGCCGAAACGCTGCCCCTGCGGAGTGCCCGGGCCGGTCACCTCCCCGACCGCCGAGGCGGCGCCTGCAGACCGCCCTGCGCCGCGGTCACAGCCCTGACCGGCCAGAGGCGTTCCACCGGCCCCGGCGCGGCCCACACCAGGCAACAGCCCACCGCCTCCGACCGCTCCCGGGGCACGCGCGCCCGCCGCACCGCCGGGGCCGTCCTCGGCGCAGGAGTGGCTGCCCTGCCCGGCCGGGCCTGCGCTGGCGCCGGCCGTACGGGTCGCGTTCGCGGCTCCCGGTTGTCCGGGTGCGGTCGGCCCAGGTTCCGACTGGGCCCCCGCCAGCAGCCCGCCCAGCGAGACGCCGGTCAGGCGCTGGCGGGCGGCAGCAACAGGTGTCACCGGTGGGGTGTGAGCACCGGGAGCGGGCGCCGATTCCTGGAGGGCGGCGAGATGGCTGGTGATGCGTTTCAGGGTCTCCGGGTCGACTCGATGGCGCAGTGCCAGCGGTGCCACCCGCAGCAAGTCTGCCAGCTGGACCTCGGTGCGGTTCTCCAGGCAGGCCATGAGCCGCATGCAGCTCTGCATCGCCTGCACCGCCCGCAGAGACTCCAGGTCGAACTTGCTGTACAGCGAAGCTACTTCCCGGCGCAGCAGCGGCGGCACCTGCACCTTGTGCAGATCGGCCAGGCGGAGGGCCAGGCGGGTCCGCCACAGCTCGGCCTGCGTCTCGGCGATGCCCGGCGGCGTCGTTCCCTCGACCTCCGCTGCCGCGAGGATCTGCTCCACCACCGCCGGGTCGCCGGGCCGGTCGGTGTAGATGACGAGGTCGAAGCGGTCGCTGAGCTGCCGCCGGATCTCCTCCAGCGGGCCGGGGTCCTCGTCCGGGTTGGAGGCCGCCCAGACGGTGACCTGTACGGGCAGCTCCACCGGCGGCAGGCCCGTCTCTTCGATCTGCACCCTGCCGGGCTTCGTACCCATCACGTCCAGCAACACGTCGGCCAGTTCGGGCGAGGTCTCGGCGAGCCGGTTGATCTCGTCTACGAAGATGATGCCTCTGTGCGCCTGGGGAATCGTTCCGGGCAGGAGCGCCGCCTCGGGCTCTGTGGCCCGGACGAGCCGGGTCAGGTCTATGGAACCCACCACCGTTCCGATTTTGGCGGCGTGGGAGATCTCCAGGAAGGGCATGGGCACCCGCTCCTCGCCCAGTTCGGCGATGGCGGCCGGGCTGAGCCCCCGGTGATGCGGGCAGTGCGGGGCAGCGGGGTCACAGTTGTAGAGGCAACCCTTGATGCGGCGGATCCGCGGCAGCACCCGGCGCACGCGCCGCATGATCGTCGTCTTGCCGGTTCCCCTGAGCCCCTCGGCGTGGATGTGCAGCGGCCGGCCGGCCAGGGTCGAGAGCAGGGACATCTCCACGGCACGGAAAAGGGCGTCGTTTCCGGGATGTCGCACCAAGCCGAGTACTGATTCCATGGAATACCCCCCGAAGGATCGCAGCGGTTACGCCTAGTGTAACCAAACCCTGGCAAGAAACTCGCTCGGCCCTTGTCGATGCTGCCGGTTTATTTCTCGACAGGGAGGCGATTCCCGAGTGCGACATGAATCGCCCCGCCCGGGCCGCCGCTCTCGACACAGATCGCCCCGCAGGGGAGAGCTGCAGGGCGGCGCCCCTCCGAGGGGCGCTCCCGCGTTGCCGGGGCCAAAGCCGCCTTCTTCCCCACTTCCATAACGAAAGCACCCCGCACAAGGCGGGGTGCCGTGAATGCGAACGGTATGCCAGGATCACGCCTTCGCCCGACGGGCCTTCGCCGGGCTCGGATGCCGGCCGCCCTGGTGGTTGCGCTCCCACAGGAACCAGAGCGCCGCCGCGACGACGATGGAGGAGTACGTGCCGGCAAGGGTGCCCACCAGCATGGTGACGGAGAGGTCGAGGATGGTCGAGCCGCCCAGGACGATCATCGCCACCAGCATCATGATCACGGACACGCCGGTGTAAATCGAGCGGGTCACGACCTCCTGGATCGACCGGCTGCACATCTCCTCGAAGGACTCGTCCTTCCGCCGGCTGTGCAGGTTTTCCCGCAGGCGGTCCAACACCACCACGGTATCGTTCATCGAGTAGCCCAGGACCGTCAGCGCCGCGGCCACGAAGTTGGAGCTGATCTCCACCTGGGTGAGCGCCAGCACCCCCAGGGTGATGATCATGTCGTGCACCAGCGCCACCACGGCGGTGACGCCCATCCGGAACTCGAACCGGATGGAGATGTAGATCACCTGCAGGACCAGGGCGATGGCGATGGCCAGCAGGGCGTTGCGCGTGAGCTCGCTGGAGACCGTGGCCGAAACCGCATCTTCCCCGACCAGTTCGTAGGGGGACAGCTGCGTCAGGCCTGCGAACAGCTGCGCCTTCTGCTCGTCGGTGAGCACGGGGGTACGCATCAGGTACTCCGTGGCCTCGGGGTTATCGCCGCCCTTGACCTCCACCTGCTGGATCTGCGCATCCATGCCCAGCGCCTGCGAGACGGCGCCGCGCACCTGCTCCATGGTCACGGTCTTCTCGAACTGGATGTCCAGCAGCAGGCCGCCAGTGAAGTCAATACCCAGGTTGAGCCCCCGGACGAGCAGGGCGCCCAGAGCGATCAGGATGGTGACCACGGCGAAGATCACGTACTGCCGTGCGTACCGCATGTAGCGGACTCGGGTGAGGAAGCTCATTTACTCGGCCACCTCCTTCACGCCGAAGAGGGTGCGCTTGTTGAACCAGCCAGTGTTCACCGTCAGCAGGACCAGCCAACGGGTAAAGGTGATGGCCGTGAACATCGAGAGGATGGTACCCACCAGCAGCGTCACGGCGAAGCCCCGCACGGGGCCGGTGCCCAGCCACAGGAGAATCGCCGCGGCGATGGCGGTGGTCACCTGCGAGTCCAGCACCGTCACGTACGCCCGATGGAAGCCGGCGTCGATGCCGGAGCGGAGCCCCTTGCCCTTGCGCAGCTCCTCCTTGATGCGCTCGAAGATGATGACGTTGCCGTCCACCGCCATGGCGATGCCCAACAGCACGCCGGCGATGCCGGGGAGGGTGAACACGTTATTGATCATGAGCAGGACGATCATGTTGAGGATGGCGTAGACGCCCAGTGCGATGTCAGCCAGGAAGCCCGGAACCCGGTACAGCAGCACCATAAAGAGCAGCACCGCGATCATGCCGATGGCACCGGCCCGGAGCGACTTGGCGATGGAGTCGGCGCCCAGGGTGGCGCTGACCATCCGGGCCTCTACCTCCACCAGCTTGATGGGCAGGGCGCCGCCGTTGATGAGGGCGGCCAGCTGCCCGGCCTCCTCGGCGGTGAAGTTGCCCTCGATGGTGGCCTCGCCGCCCGGGATCGGCTGCCGCACCACCGGGTTAGAGATCACGTCGTCGTCCAGCATGATGTAAATCGGTGAGCCGACCCACTTGGCGGTGGCCTCATAGAACTTGTCCGGCCCTTCGCCCTTCAGCTTCAGCGTCACCACGAAGTTGCCGTACTGATCCGTGGACACGCCGGCCTTCTCGACGTCCTTTCCGGTCAGCACCTCGTTGCCCTCGGGGTCAACGAACTTGAGCACCGCCGTCTTGCCGATGACCTCCCGGGCCTCGTCGATGTCGGCGGCACCCGCGATCTCAACGATGATCCGGTTGCGGCCGTCCACCTGCACCACCGGCTCGGAGACGCCCAGCGAGTTGATGCGGTTCTCGATCACGCTCCGGGCCGCCTGGATCTTGTCCGGCGTGACCTCACCCAGTTCCGAGTCGACGCCCTCCAGCACGATGTGGGCGCCGCCCTTCAGGTCCAGACCCAGCTTCATATGCTGCAGAATTCGTGCAGAGCCCGTGTCCGGGGCCGGCGACAGGTAAAAGCCGATGGTGCCGCCGACGAGTACCAAGATCAGGGCCAGAACCAGTCCGTTCCAGCCGCCCTTCATGGCCCGTCCTCCTCCAGGTAGAATGAGTTCGCCGCAAAGGAAAAGGAGGCCACGCCTCCAGCCCTTTCAGGAATACGTCAGCACTTAGACTGTTCCTGCCGGCAACAAGTTCAATTGTACGCTTCGCGTGGTGCCGCGTCAAAGGGATAGCCGCGTGCTACAGCAGGCGGCTTTCGTTCATCACCAACTCAAAGCGGCAGCCCAGGCGATCCGCCGCCCGCCGGCACATCACCATGCGGCTGAGGAAGATCTCGAAGTACTCCATGATGGCGATGATCGACGTGTCCACCACGAGGCTGAGCCGGATCACCCGCTCGTCGCGGAAGGCCTGCAGTTCGCTGTGGGTCACGGCGAAGTTGACCCGGTCGTGGATGTCAAACGTGGACACGTCCTGGTTGCGGACCCGGCTGCGGTGCACGTCGGACTTGTCCGCCAGGATCAGCGCGGCCGACACGTCGTGGACGGGGATGCCCACGTCTTCCTCGTGGTTGCCGATGGCCGACATGATGATGGCAATCTCCTCCGGCGCCATGCCCATGCGGCTCAGGATCTGATAGGCCAGCAGGGCGCCGGTCTGGCCGTGGTCATGCCGGTTGACGATGTTGCCGATATCGTGGAGCAGTGCGGCGATGCCGGCCAGCTCCTGCAGCCGCGGCGGGCGCTGGAGCTCCGCCATGAGCCCCATGGCCCGCTCGGCCACCAGCCCCACGTGCCGCAGGCCGTGCTCCGTGAAGCCGAGGGCCGAAAGCATCTCGTTGGCCTTCACGATGTACGCACGCACCTCGGGATCCCGCCGCACCTGCTCGAACGTAACCTCAGCCAAACCGACCCGCCCCTCCCCTGTTTACTCGTACTCTCTCGCCGCGGCCAGCGGCCCGTGACCGCCGAACCGGCCCGGCGGCCAAACGAGCGCCACCGCCCTTCCCTCCACCTGCTCGACCGGGACGGGCCCGAACAGGCGGGAGTCGAGCGATGCGCCCCGGTTGTCGCCCATCACGAACACGTAGCCCTCGGGAACGACCAGGGGGCCGGCGTCGTACGTGCCCGGACTCTCCGGGTTCGTGTAGGACTCCGCCAGGCGCCTTCCATCCACCAGCACCTCATCGTCCCGCACGCGAATCTCCTCACCGGCCACCGCGATCACCCGCTTTACCAGGTGGCGCCCGGTGCCGCCGGGATCCTGCAGCACCACCACCTCGCCGGGCGCCGGCGCCCGCAGCCGGTAGACCAGCTTGTTCACCAGGAGACGGTCGCCGTGGTGCAGGGTGGGCAGCATCGACTCGCCGTCCACCCGGTAGAGCTGCACCCCGAAGGTGCGCACCAGCAAGGCCGCCAGCAGGGCCACGGCCACCGTCTCCGCCAGCTCCCGGAGGGGCCCCTTGCGCACCGGCTCCGCCCCCTTTCCCGGTGGCTCCATCACGCCTGCTCCTCCCCCTGCCACGCCCGGATGAACTCCAGCACCCGCTCCCGGACCTCTTCGATGGTGAGGTCGTCGGTGGGCAGGTAGAGGTGGCACTCGGCGCGCGCCACCGCCAGCCGCCGCCGCTGCTCCTCCAGCCGGTCCGGCCCGTAGCTGATGTCGGGCCGCCGGCGGCGGGTGGTCTCCCACCGGGCGTCCAGCATCACCAGGATGTTGACGTCGGGGTGGAGCCGCTGCCACAGCCGCTTCACAAACGAGTGCTCCTGCGGCACGCTGTACGCCTTCACACCTGCGGCGTTCAGTCCCGCCGCCAGCGTAGTCTTCCCTGCGGCGCACACCCCCACTATCGCCACCACAGGCTCCCGCAAGCAGACTCCCCCTCGGATGAGCCTCACCACTTCATGGTCAGGTTCATTCGCCGAATCCGGTCGCCGCCTTCCTCCCGCACGCCGGCGACCAGCACCGCCATGTCGTCGGCCGGACGCCCCTCGTCCAGGGCCATCGCTTCGGCCAGCACGCGGTCTGCGAGGGCCTGCATGTCGTCCGGGTCGGCACTCCGGAGCAGTTCCTCCAGCCGCTCGACGGGCCATTCCCGCCCGTTCCGGCGGCCGGCCGCGAGCACGCCGTCGGTGAAGGCCAGGGCCACCAGCCCCTCCTCCAGCGGCACCTCGGCGATCACCGGCCGGAGGATCTCCAGCGTGCCGATGGGCTCCACCGGCTCATCCAGCCGCAGGATGGAGCCGTCGCCCCGCCGGATCAGCACCGGCACGTGGGTGTTGCGCGTCACCACCAGCGTGCGGGTGTGGATGTCGGCGGAGAGCAGCACCAGTTCGGCCGACACCTTGCCGCCCCGGACCGCGTGGAGGTAGTCGTGCACCCCGCGGGCCACCGCGCCGTCCCGCACCCCGTCGACCACCAGCTGCATCGCCTTGGCCACCACCAGCTGGCTCAGCCGCTTGGCGGCCGGGCCGTGCGACTGCCCGTCGACCAGGATACCGGTCACGCCCCCGCGCGGGCGCTCCACCAGTTCTACAGAATCCCCGCTTTCGGTCAGGCCAAACTTCGGGACCTTGGCGACCGCCATCGTCACCTGCACCGCGTGCGCCTCCTACGTCTCATCCTGACCCCGCCGGTTCGGGCTCGGATTGCCCCTGCCTCCGTCACCGGCGGTCCGAGCGACCTCCTCTTCGATCGCCCGGGCGATGTCGCCCGCACGGGGGCCCATCACCACCTGCACCGCATCGCCCGTTCGCACCACCCCGGCCGCGCCCAGTTCCCGCAGCCGGGCCGCGTCGACGGCGTCGGGGGTGTTGAGTTCGAGCCGCAGGCGGGTCATGCAGGCGGTGAGGCTGCGGATATTGGAAGGTCCGCCCAGGGCGGCGAGGATGCCGGCCGCCTGCGCCTGCAGCGGATCGCTCCCGGCACCCGGGGCGCCGGCGACCGCCCCGTCACCCCCTTCACCCGCCTCCCCGGACTGGCCGAGAATCGGCGGCCGGCGCCAGCGGATGATCAGCCGGAACGTGACGTAGTAGAGCAGGGTCCAGAGCACCCCGAGCGGCAGGAGCAGCCAGCCGTTCTGCTGCCGGTGCCAGTTGATCAGCATCATGGGCAGGGCGTAGCCGCCCAGGTGGATGTCCAGCGCGTATCCGAGGAACGAGGCGACTGCGGAGAGCAGCACGTGCAGCGCCAGCAGCAGAGGCGAGGCGAAGATGAAGGCAAACTCCACCGGCTCCGTGATGCCCACCACCATCGCCGTGAGGGCGCCGCTCAGCATCATGCCGCTCACCCGCCGGCGCTGCTCGGGCCTGGCCTCGTGAGCGATGGCCAGCGCCGCCCCCAGGGGGCCGAAGCCCAGGGTGAGGAAGAAGCCCGAGAGCAGCCGGCCGGCTGCCGGGTCGCCGGAGAGGAAGCGGAGGTACTCCCCCACCACCACCTGGCCCGTGGTCGGGTCGGTCCACGCGCCCAGCTGGTAATCCACCAGCTGCATCAGGATGTGGTGCAGCCCGGTGGGAATGAGCAGCCGGAGGATGCCGCCGTAGACGAAGGCGCCGGTGCCGCCGGCGGCGTAAATCCACTGGCCCAGGCCGTAGATGGCGGCGTAGAACGCCGGCCAGATCAGGCCGAAGAAATAGCCCAACCCCACGCCCGCCAGTGCGGCTGCGATGGGGCCCATCCGCTTGCCGGAGAAGAGCGCCAGGAACTCGGGCAGCCGCACCCGGGAGGCGCGGCCGTAGAGCCACGTGCAGAGCGCCCCTGCGGCAATGCCGCCCAACGCGCCCACGTTCAGGGCGGGGTCGCCGGCCACCCCGACGGCCACGGCGATCATCGTGAGGTAACCCGCGGCCGCCGAGAGCACCGCCATGCCGTCACCCTGGGTGAAGCCTACGGCGATGCCCATCGCGAAGAAGAGCGGCACCCAGTCGCGCAGGAGCTCCAGCCCCGCCTGCTCCAGCGGGCCGAGACCCAGGACCGTGCCCAGCGCCACCAGCACCGCCGGGAAGGGCAGGAACGTGAGGGGGATCATCAGGCTGGCCGAGACCCGCTGGAAGAACGCGGCTCTGGTTCGCACGGCAGTTACCTCCTTCGCACGCCAGTGCGGCGCAAGCGGCCGGTCACAGGGCGCCAAAGTGAATGAGCTCGATCCCCAGCCGCTCCACCCGTTCCCGGGCCCGGGGCGAGGTGAGTGCGGCCAGCTCCACCTCCCGCTGCTCCCGGAGCGAGCTCAGGGTGCGCAACTGTTCGTCCACCTCGCCGGGATGCGTCACCAGTTCGGTGACCCCCTCCCCCACCTGGCCGAGGCGGGCCAGGAGGCCGGGAAGATCGAAATCGCCGGCGAGGGTCCGGTCCGGCGCCCGCACGCCGCTCTGCCGGATGAGCGCCGTGCTGCGGGCGAGCGCCGCCCGGAGCACCGGTCCGGCGGGGCTCCAGCGGGGGAAGGTGTCGGGCGGGAAGAAGTCCGGCGGCAGCACCCGCACTGCGGGCACGCCGTAGCGGCGGGCGACGGCCAGCATCGCCCGGCAGAGGGGCGGGTACGCCTGCAGGTAGCGGTGCGTGTCCAGGTGGGTCGGCAGCCGCCCCACCAGCGCCACGAACCGCTCCAGCTGGGCTGACCACTCCCGCTCCGCCTCGGCGGGCCGCACCCGCCGGAGGAGCCGCACCAGGCTGCGCTGGAACCGGCCCTCCGGCCCCACAAGGCTGGGCACCGCGGCGGCGGGCAGGACCGGCGCGCCGGTGGTCAGGTTCAGGTGGAGCCCCACGCCGAGACCCGGGGCACCTTCCAGCAGCCTCGCCATCTCGGCGGCCCAGGGGAAGTTCACCATGAAGGTGGTGGAGGTGACGACGCCCTCGCGGTGCGCCCGCAGGATCGCCCGGCTCACCCCCGCGGTGAGGCCGTAGTCGTCGGCGTTCACGATGAGCCTCTTCGCCATGGCAGCCCTCACGCAAACTGCGGCAGGTACGGTCGGTGTGCGGCCAGCAGTTCGTCGACCACGCGGCCCGCCAGGGGCTGGGGCGCGCCCAGCGGGTTGAGCTCGGCGGCCTGCACTGCGAGGCCGCGGTCCCCCTCCAAGGCCGCCCGCACGTTGAGTGCCTCGGAGGCCTTGATCTGCGCGAGCAGTTCCGCCTCCTCCCGGGGCAGGGGCGGCTGCGGGATCGGCCGGAAGCCGCTGGCGTCCACCACGGCGGGGAACTGTGCGGCCTCCTCAGGCGGCAGGTGGCGCACGGCGCCGCCGTTCCGCTGCTGGATGACGAACCGGGTGGGCCGGTTGGCCGCCATCGCGATGATCACCAGCGAGGCCAGGTCCGCGTGGGCCTGGTGGCCCCGGTGCTGCTTCAGCACCGGCCGCTCCTGGGAGGCGACCTCCTCATAGTGCCGGTACAGCTGCGGGATCCGCTCCATCAGCTCCTCGGCCCGGGTCCGGGCGGCCGACTGGAGCTTCCGCAGGATCTGGTCCTTGTAGTAGTAGTACCGCAGGTAGGGGTCGGGCAGCATGCCGTGCTCCCGGTAGAGGCGCACCGTGCCGGTCTCCTCGGTAAGGGGGAGCAGGCGGGCCAGGGGGCCCAGAAGCGCTCCCCAGCGGCGCAGGCGCTGGGTGACGTCCTCGCCGTCCAGCAACACCCGGGGCGCCCAGCCGCCGTGGTTGATGCCGGCATAGTCCAGCGCGATCCGGTGGAAGTCCACCCGAAGCAGCCGGCCGATGGCCCACTGCAGACCCGCGGGCATGTCGCAGAGGCCGATGAAACGGGCGTCGGGGAAGCGCCGGATGACGGCCTCGGTCACCATACCCGCGGGGTTGGCGTAGTTGATGATCCACGCCTCCGGCGCCAGGCGCCGGGCCTCCGCCACGATGTCGAGCATCACGGGGATCGTGCGCCAGGCGAAAGCGAAGCCGCCAAGACCGAGGGTCTCCTGGCCGATGAGGCCGTGCCTGAGCGGAATCCGCTCGTCCAGGGCCCGGTGCTTCAGCCCGCCCACCCGGGGTTGCGTCAGGATGAAGCGGGCCCCGGCGATCGCCTCGGCCCGGTCTTCCGTCGCCGTTACCCGCAGGTCGGCGCCTGCGGTTCGCACGAGGCCCCGGGCCAGCCGCTCGATCAGGTGAAGGTGGACGGTGTCAATGTCGTGCAGGCAGAGTTCGCCGCCAGCGAAGAGGGTGTGCTCCCGCAGCAGGCCCTCGATGATGTCCGGGGTATACGCGCTGGCGCCGCCGATGATCGTCAGCTTCATTCCGTCACCTTCCTCGTCTGTGCTGCGGAGTGGCGGTACTTTCTTGTTATTTCGCCCGGGCACGCGCGACTCCCTGTTTGCAGGGGAAAAACAAGAGGGAGGCTCGCTGCCTCCCCTGCCGTTCCGCTTCAGCGGCCGCCCCCCTGGCTTTCGCCCTGACCGCCCTGAGACGCATCCTGACCGCCGCCCTGGGTGGCGCCCTCCTCCTCGCTCTTCTCCTGCTTGCTGGCCCCCCTCCTTCTGCTGCTGCTCGCCGCCCTGTTGCTGAGGCTGCTCCTTGGGCGGCATGCAGCCGGCGGCGACCAGCACGCCCAAGGCCAGGAGTGCGGCGAGCAGTTCCTGGAGGAACCGCTGCCACGTGCGCACGCTGCGAAGCCCCCTCTCCTCGTCTCGCTTGCGCGATTAGCATGCCCGCGGAGGTGCGCACCATACCGGCCCGCCTGGCGGGTATACTGCGCAACCGTGTGCGGCACCTTAGACCTGGAAACGGGAGGGGTACGGGTGAGCATCTGGGAGCGACTGATGCGCTGGCTCAACCCGGCGTCTGCGACGACCGATGATGCCTTCAGCCTGGGCAGGCGCGGACCAGGGCAGGACGACGGCGGGCAGAGTGCGGCGATGCTGGCCGACGCCCGCCTGCGCACCGACGCCCTGCTCACCCGGCTCGACCGCCTGGCGGAGGCGGTGCCCCAGGGCAAGGACGCGCTGAAGCGAGTGGGCGACCTCTCCACGAACCTGGACGAAAACGTGGAGAAGCTGAAGAAGCTCTTTCGGGCGCCCGCCAACAAGGACCTGGTCGAGCGGGAGATCCTCATCGCCACCGAGCCGCCAACGAGGGCGGTCCTCCTGTTTATGGAGGGGCTGAGCGACAAGACCGTCATCAACGACAACCTCCTGCAGCCTCTCATGCTGCTCAGCTACGAGCTCCACCTGACGCCGGAAAAGGGCCCCTCTGCCGTGGACCAGGTGGAGCAGCGCATTCTCGCCGGCCACCAGGTGAGCCGCAAGTACGACCGGGCCTCCGTCGCCGAGGCCCTGCTTGCGGGCGACACGGTCCTCCTGGTCGAAGGTGCGGCGGTGGCGCTGGTCGTGGAGACCAAGGACCCACCGACCCGGAGCGTCGGAGATCCCAAGATCGAGCAGGTCATCTGGGGCCCCCACGACGCCTTCAACGAGGCCTGGCGGGTGAACGTGGCCCTGGTGCGCCGGCGCCTGAAGGACCCCCGCCTGGTGACCGAGATCCTCACGGTGGGCGACGTGAGCAAGACCTACGTGGGGATGATGTACATCGACACCATCGCCCCGCCGCGCTTGGTGGACGAGGTGCGGCGGCGGGTGCAGGCGGTGAAGGTGGATATCGTGAACGGGTCGGGCATCCTGCAGCAGTACATCGACGACAGCCCGCGCTCGCTGCTGCCCGCCACGCTCATCACCGAGCGGCCGGACCGGACCGCCGCCTACCTCTCGGAGGGGCACGTGGCGCTCTTCGTGGACACCGCACCGCACGCCATCATCTGCCCGGCGACCTTCTGGTCGCTGCTGCAGACGGCGGAGGACTACTACCTCCGCTGGCCCTTCGGCTCTACGCTGCGCCACATCCGGTTCGCAGCGCTGCTGGTGTCGCTCCTGCTCCCTTCCCTCTACATCGGCGTGGTGAACTACCACCCCGAGATGATCCCCACGGAGCTCCTGCTCTTCATCGCCCAGAGCCGGGAGCCGGTCCCCATGCCGGCGGTGGTGGAGTTGCTCACCATGGAAGTGATCTTCGAGCTGATCCGGGAGGCAGGCGCCCGCATCCCGGGGGTGATCGGGCCGACCGTGGGGCTGGTGGCGTCGCTCGTCCTCGGGCAGGCCGCGGTGGAGGCGCGGATCGTCAGTCCCGTGATGATCCTGGTGGTGGCCGTCACGGGTCTGGCCTCCTTCGCCCTGCCCAACTACCTGATGGGCTGGGGGGTGCGCCTGCTGCGCTTCCTGCTCCTGCTGCTCACCACCGTCTTCGGCTTCCTGGGGCTCGCAACGGGAATCTACGCACTGGTGGTCTACACGACGAGCCTGCGCTCTTTCGGCGTTCCCTACCTCGCTCCGGTGGTGGGAACGACAGGTCGGGTGAAGGACGCCCTCGGCACGCCGCCCCTCTACCGGCAGGAGGAGCGGCCGCCCTTCATGCACCCGCTCAACCGGTACCGGCAGGCGGAGGTCGTGCGCAACTGGGACCCGCGGGCGCCGCAGACGGACACACCGGATAAGGGAGGCTGAGCCATGGGCGCGTACGACGGCCACATCGGGGCTCGGGAGGGCAGCGTGCTCCTCTTCACGGTCCTGGGGAGCATGCTGTTCCTCCAGTACCCCCAATACCTGGTGAGCGTCGGGGGCCCTGCGGCGTGGCAGGCCGCTCTGCTGGTCGCGCTCTTCGGGCTGGTGCTGGCCCTGCCCATCGTGGCCCTGGGGTACCGGTTCCCCGGCAGGGGCCTGGCCGAGATCAGCCGGGAGGTCGCCGGCTCCGTGTTCGGCCCGCTGCTCACCCTGGCGGTGTCGGCCTGGATCGCCGTGGCCGCGCTGGTCACCCTGCGCAACTTCACCGAGACCTTCGTCATCACCATCGTGCCCGACACCCCGCCCAGCGTCCTGATCATCAGCGGCAGCCTGCTGTCCGTTTACGCCGCCTACCGCGGGGTGGAGGCCGTCGCCCGCACCGCCCTGGCCCTTCTGCCGGTCATCGCGGCCGGCGGGCTCCTGGTGCTCATCTTCAGCCTGCCTCGGGTCGACACAACCCTGCTCTTCCCCATCTGGGGCTTCGGCTTCGACCGCACCCTGATGGGCAGCCTCTACTACGCCAGCACGGCGGCGGAGGTGATCGTGCTCCTGGCGGTGGGGCACGCCTTCCGGGACGGGCGGAGCCTGCAGCATAGCAGCCTGCGGGGAATCCTGCTCTTCGGCCTGGCCGCTGCGGCCACCGTGGCGGTGCTGGTGGGCATCGCCGGCGCCCCGCTGGCCCGGCAGGAGCCGTTCCCGCTCTACTTCCTTGCGCGCCTCGTCTACCTGGGCCGCTTCCTGCAGCGCACCGAGGCGCTGATCGTCATGTTCTGGATCCTGGCAGCGCTGATCCGCCTCTCGGCCCTCATGAGTGCGACCGCCATCTCCTTGGCCGGCGCCCTGCGGCTCCCCGACTACCGGCCGCTGCTCTTCCCTCTGGCCACCATCTTGTCTGCCCTCTCGCTCCTGCCGAAGGACTACGTGGCCGTGCTCCGCCTCGACCGGGAGTGGATGCGGCCGCTCGGCTTCGCCGTCCTGGCCGTACCGCTCCTGCTGTGGCTGCTGGCCGTGGTCCGGGGCAAGGCGGCGGCTCCTTCCGGGGAGGCGGCGGGCCATGCGTCGTAGGCCGCTGCTGGGAGCGCTGCTCCTCCTGTTGCCCCTCCTCACCGGATGCTGGAACAAGATGGAACTCGAGGAAGGGGCATACGTGCTGGCGGTGGGCATCGACGAGGGCAAGGGGAGCCCCTACGCCGTCACCGTGGTCATCGCCAAGCCCAGCGCCCTGGCCGGCGAGAAGAACGGCGGGGGGGATGAGCCGCCGGTGCTCACGACCACTGCGGAGGCGCCGAGCCTGGCCAGCGCCCGGGCCGTGCTGCACGGGTACGTCGGCCGCCAGGTGCTCTTCCACCACACAATGGTTTTCTTCGTGCACGAGGAGCTGGCTCGGACCAAGGGGCTGCCCTTCCTGGATGAGCTCCTTCGCTTCCGCCAGATCCGCGAGACCGCTTTCCTGGTTGTTACCCGCGAGCCCGCCGCCGACTTCCTGAGGGCGCTGAAGCCGGAGCTTGAAAAGGACCCCGTGCGCTTCATCGCCCAGCTGACCTATCACTACCGGACCTCCGGCACGCTCCCGGCGGCGAGCCAGATCCGCGCCGTGGCGTCGCTGCTCAACGTGGGCTACGCGCAGCCGGTCACGTACTACGCCGCGCTGGTAGACGAGGGGAGCCCCGCGAAGAAGGGCTCCCCTGACCCGAGAGTGGGTTACGCCGCCGGCGAACTGCCTCGCCAGGGCGGCATCCCGGTGGAGATGATCGGCGCCGCCGCCTTCCGGCAGTCCCGCATGGTGGGGGTGCTCACCGCCGAGGAGACGCGCGCCCTGCTCATGCTGCAAAATCGGTTCCAGTCGGCCTACGCCGCGTTCCGGGACCCGCGCCAGCCCGGCCAGTACGTCACGTTGCACCTGCGCCGGGGCCGCCCGACGCGCATCGTGCTCGAACGGCTGGGCGAGCGTCCCGCCATCCGGGCCGAGGTGATCCTCGAGGCCGAGGTAGTCGCCATGCCCTCCGGCGTGGACTACTCGGAGCCCGGCGCCCAGGAGGAGCTGGAGCGGGCCGTCGCCGGGCAGCTGGAGGAGACGCTGCAGGCGCTGATCCGAAAGACCCAGGAGTGGCGGGTGGACGTGGTCGGCTTCGGACGGTACGCCATCGCCCGCTTCCCCACGGTGCAGGCGTGGGAGTCGTACAGCTGGCCCGAACGGTATCCGGAGGCGGAGGTTCACACCAGCGTGCGGGTGAGCCTGCGCCGGTATGGCCTCACACTCAGCCCGACCCGGGCTTCCGAGGAGGGTTCCGTGCAGTGACGGCGTTCCTGGTGCTCCTTGTTGCCCTGCTGGTGGCCATCTACACGTTTAACTACGCCCGCTGGGCGTGGCGCCAGCGCCTCCGCCTGGGGGCGTTCGGACTCGCACTGCTGGCCGCCGCCACCGTGGCGGTACCGGCGTGGGTGATGTGGTACTTATCGTGAGGGCATGAAAGCGCCGGCCGGCGGGCTTGTGGTGCACGCCGGCCGGTATGTGTTCTACTCCAACGCCTTCGACGGCTCGCGGAAGCCCTCACCCAGCACCTCGTGGACCTCCGCCACCACCACGAACGCCCGGGGGTCCTCGGCGTACGCGATTTGCTTGATCTGCGTGAGCTCGGTGCGTTGGGCGACGGTATACAGAATCGTCCGGGGCTCGCCGGTGAAGGCGCCGGTGCCGTTCACGATGGTGACGCCGCGCTCCACCTCGGTCATGATCCGGCGGGCGATCTCATCGGGGCGCGTGGTGATGATCGTCACGCCCCTGGCGGAGTAGAACCCCACCTGCACGAGGTCGACCACCTTCGACGAGATGAAGAGCGTGATCACCGCCCACATGGCCGCCTCGGGCGAGAAGACGATACCGGCGACGGTCAGCACCACCGCATCCACGGCCAGCACCATCGTTCCCACCGAGAAGCCAAGCCGTTGCTGCAGCACCAGCGCCAGCACCTCGGTACCGCCGGTGGTTCCGCCCGACCGCAGCACCAGACCCAACCCGGTACCCATGGTCAGGCCGCCGTAGACGATGGCGAGCACCACCTGATCCGTGATAGGCGGGATGTTGGCTGTGACCGCCAGGAAGAACGAGTACGCGGCCACGCCCAGGATGGAACGCCAGAGGAGGCGCCAGCCCTTCACTTTCATCCCGAGCGCGAGGATGGGGATGTTGAGGGCCACCATGGTGACCCAGAGGGGTATTCCAAGCGTGTGGTACAGAATAATGCCGATGCCCGTCACGCCGCCCTCGGCCAACTTGAGCGGAACCAGGAACACATTGGCCGAAAGCGACATCAAGAGGGCACCGGCCAGCAGTTGCAACAGCCAGAGCACGGTGAGGCCTCCTTAGTGGCTAGTCTGCCCGCCCCTCCTATCCTTCCTTCTTCTCCTCGTCCCCGTCCTTCATCGCCTTGCGGAACTCCTTGATCGAGTCGCCCACCCCACGGGCCAGCTGCGGCAGCTTGGCCGCGCCGAACAAGAGCAGGACGACCAGGGCGATGATCAGGATCTCCCAGAAGCCCAGGCGGCCGCCGAACATGCGCGATCCCTCCCCGAACAAAGCCCTTGACCCATCTCCGAAACTTCGGGGTGCCGCTGTAATTCTCCTGCCGGTGCCGGGCAAGTAGACACCCCGGAGATGGGCGGGCCTACGCGCGGCATCCGACCCCGACCCGGGGGGGTGCCGGCTCAGGCCGCCCCCCGGGCCGGGTGAGGCAGACGCCGCTCCCGGGTCAGGCTGACTTGACCCGCTCGGGGAAGTTGCTGATGATGCCGTCGACGCCTGCGGCCTTCATCATGGTGATGGCCGTCGGCTCGTCCACCGTCCAGACGTTCACCTTGAGCCCGGCGGCGTGCGCCGCCTCCACGTAGTCGGGCGTCACCCAGTACCACATCGGGTGAATGGCCTCGCATCCGATCTCCCGGGCCATCCCCACCGGGTCGACGTGGTTACAGGAGGTGAGCATGCCCAGCGGCAACTCCGGGGCGATCTCCTTCAGCCGCACCAGGGCCCGGTGGTCGAAGGAGGAGATCTGCGTCCGCTCCAGGGCGCCTTCGGCCTTCAACAGATCGACCAGTTCCTGCTCGATGCCCGGGTAATGGACAGACCCGGCCTTCAGCTCGAGATAGAGGCGCACGTTCGGCGGTGTTGCCCGCACCAGCTCCTGTAGCGTGGGCACGCGCTGACCGGCAAACTGCGGGCCCTTCCAGGCCCCGGCGTCCAGCGAACGGAGCTGCTCCAGCGTCATCGCCATCACCAGACCGGACCCGTTGGTCGTCCGGTCCACCGCGGGGTCGTGGATCACCACCAGATGGCCATCCAGCGTGCGGTGAACGTCGAACTCGATTCCATCAACCCCGATCTCGAACGCCCTCTGGAACGAAACCATCGTGTTCTCGGGATGGGTGCCCGCGGCGCCCCGGTGACCGATCACCTGCGGCATGGACCTGTCCTCCTTCACACCAGTTCAACTCGCATCATGGCCAGCACTCCGGTGCCGTACGCGGGCGCCGTGTCGGCCGACCCCGCCTTGCGTCACCGCCGCACCGCCCTCCCACCCCACATCCGATGCACGGCGACTGTCGAACCAACAGGGAAACCGTGCAAAGATCTCGAAATGTGCAATCCAACGTAGGCGGGGAGGGGCGACTTGTGGATCTCAGACTCCTGCATACCTTCATTGCGGCTGCGGAACTGGAGAACTTCCACCAGGCGGCGGAGCGGCTCTACCTCGCGCAGCCCACGGTGACCGCGCACATCCGGCAACTGGAGCAAATTCTGGGCTTTCAGCTGTTCGACCGCGTGGGCAAGCGGGTAAAGCTCACCGCGGCCGGGCGCCAGTTCCTGCCCCATGCGCGCCGGGTGCTGGCCGCCTACGATGAGGCGATCAACGAGATGACGGCCTGGTGGCAGGGCTACGACACCCGCCTGCAGCTGGTGACCTCGCCGCTGGTGGCCACTTCGGTGCTGCCCGGACTCCTGAAGCGGTTCACCCAGGAGCATCCCCACGTGGAGGTCGTGATCACCACCGAGGTCTCGCCGGCCGTCGGGCAGGTGGTGGCTTCCGGTGCGGCCCACGTGGGCCTCGCCCGTTCGCCCTCGTCGCATCCTGACACGTCTTCGACAGTGCTGTACACAGATCCTGTCGTTCTGGTCGCCTCGCCGGCAAATGGTACCGGCGCGAGCTGGGTAGACCTGGTGGGCCGCCACCTGCTCCTCACCGGCAACCACCCCATCTACTGGGATGCGCTGCTCATGGCCGTATCGGAGCGGCAGCCGCACCTGCGCACCCTGGCCGTAGACCGGGTGGACATCACCAAGCGGCTGCTGGAGGAGGGACTGGGCGTCTCGTTCCTGCCGCTCTCCTCCGTGGTGCGCGAACTGGCCGCGGGGCGGCTCGTCACCGTACCGGTTGATATCGATCTGCCGCTGTCGGCCACCTACCTGATCCTGCCCCAGCCCCGGCAGCTGCCCGAGGCGGCCCGGCTCTTCGTGGAGCTGCTCCAGCAGTCCTTCCCGGACGGCAAAGGACCGGGGTTGCCGCCTTCCGCCCGTGGCGCCGATAGCGGTGAAGGGAGCGGTGAAGATCGAAACGGTGCGTGAAACCCGGATTGGTGCGTATGGCATCTGCGTTCAGGACGGGATGATCCTGGTGATCAAGAAAGCCAGGGGCCCGTACAAGGGTCTGTACGATCTGCCGGGCGGCGGCGTGGAGTTCGGCGAATCGCCGCCCGAAACTGTTGTGCGGGAGTTTCTGGAGGAGACCGGCACCAGGGTTGCCGTGTGCGAACTGCTGGGCGCGTTCAGCCGCGTCTCCACGTTCGTCGCAGACACGGGCACGCACCTGGTGGAACTGCACCACCTCGGCTTTCTCTACCGGGTGACCGGTGGGAGTCTCACCGCCATCAAGGCGGGCCCCGACGGCCACGACTCCCTGGGCGCCGTCTGGCTGCCCCTCACCGAAGCGCGCCCCGATGCGGTCTCACCGCTCGTCTCGGAAGGTCTACGATGTATCGGTTTAGACCTGACGTAAGGCGTGCAGTCCGGGCCCGTGTACCCCCTGTGCCAGCGCGTATGCTCTGTTCTCAATGACTGTTGATGGGGCGAACCAGCGCACCCCGTCCGGGCCGTGAACCGCCAGCGAGTCTGCGAAGGCCACGCCTGCGACGGATCGGGCACCCCCGAACACACCGCAGGGACCCCGACGTGATCGCGCACCCCCGAACGCACCCCAGGGACCCCGATGCGGTAGTCCGGTGCCCGGCCCAGCCCACCGAACCGTGCATGGACGCTGGTCTGGCGCACCCCAAGCAGGTCAACAATGGGGGCAAGATTGCCAGGGCCACGACGCCGCTGCCCGGGACCGCGAACCCCGGACACGTCTCGCAACCGGGACGGGCTACGAGAACCCCGTCGCCTCCCCCGAGACCCGACGCACCCCTGACACGTCTCGCAACCGGGGCGCGGCTACGAGGGCCACGACACCTCCCCCGAGCCCCGCCCCACCCTTGACACGTCTCGCAACCGGGGTGGGCTACGAGAACCCCGTCGCCTCCCCCCGAGACCAGCCGGACCCCTGACACGCCTCACAACCGGGGTGCGGCTGCGAGGACCACGACACCCCCCCGAGACCCGACGCACCCCTGACACGCGTCACAACCGGGGCGGGCTACGAGAACCACGTCTCCTCCCCCCGAGACTCGCCGCACCGCTGACACGTCCCGCAACCGGGACGCGGCCGCGGGGCCACGCCGTCTGGCCCAGGCGAACGCAAGCCCACCCCAGGTGTCGTCGGCGCACTCCCTCACCGCCGATCGTCTTAGGCCCGCTCGATTGGTCTCTGTCCCTCCCGCCATGAGCGGGTCAAGCTGCCAGCCCGAATCGTGAGCACGCTGAAGACGCCCAGGCTCCGGCGCGGGACCTGCGCAGGGCAAAATAGCAGTCCCATCCCGCCCAGACAAGGGGAAGTCAACGAGAAACCAACAGGAGCCTGAGGGTAGGGCACTCCGCCGGTACAGTCCCACCCGGGGCCCCTGCGTGATGGACGATATCCCGGAACCAGGCCAGGTAGTGAGCAAGGTAACGGGTGGCAACACCTTTGAAACGACGAAGCCACGATCCCGGCAGCGGGGCGACTCGAACCCGGTCGGGGGAGGGATGCCCGTCATGGTGAGCCAGCCCCAGGGCTTCGCAGGCCTCCTCAAAGTCGTGGCGGAACCCACCGAAGGAAAACACCTGCGATCCCGGCTTGACCAGTTGAGCGAGACCTCGGCCGAAAAGCTCAGGCGTGGTACGGCCCTGCCCAAGAATGCACAGCTCGCATCCTCCCTCATTCTGAGCCACCATCACGCCGACCGGGCGGCCCTCGATCAGCAGCCGAAATCGACGCTTACCGGAAGTCGCCATCCGGGGGCGGGGGTGCCATTCCGGCTCAGGACCGCGCCGAGCGATATTCCAGTAACCCCAACTGCCCGGGCCGTTACAGATTCGACTACCTTTCTCGGAGTACTTGACGCGGAAGAACCGGACACTCACGTCTCCACCCAGGGGTGCGCAAACCCGTCGGTTCAGGTAGGCCAGGGCGCGATGCCGCCAGCGAAACGCAGTGGACAGGCTGATGCTGAGGCGCGACGCGGTCTGGCGCAAGGGCAACTCGGTCTGCAGGAGATGCACCATGGCGTTCCACTCTGCCCGTTTCCGAAGGCGATACGCGGGCTTGCCGGTGAGGGGGCTGAAGGTGCGGCCACACGCCCTGCAGAGGTACCGCTGGACTCGCTCACCTGACCGCAACCGAAAACTTCCGTTCTTTGCAACTCGGGAATCCCCACACCGTGGGCAGAGTGCCCGTCCCGCCTGGGAACCTGACTCGCTCCCGCACACTTCGTTCGGTCTCATCTGGCGGGTGGGCGTGCTGGAGTTCGCATCGGGCGGCTCCTCCTGAGGAGGGGACCCACGGCTGTACCAACCGTCCGGTTCCACCTGGTGGCTGGGCCTGCAACCGTCCGAATCGGTCAGCCCCGCTTGAGGGCCGCGTTTACTGCTGTGCGATCCGTCCGGTCCCGCCTGGAGGCTGGACTCGCAACCGTCCGAATGAGTGAGCCCTGCATGAGGACCGAGCTTACTGCTGCGCGGTCCGTCCGGTCCCGGCTGGTAGCTGGACCCGCAGCCGCATGAACCGATGCGCTCCCGGGAGCCGGACCTGCTGCCTTGCGAATCGTCCGGCCGCAGCCGGCGAGTCGGATTGCGTCCGTCAGAGTCCATGGGCCCTACCTGCACGCAGGGTTCCAGTTGATGCGAGCCTCGAGATAACCGTCCTGTGGGCGCAGGCATAGAATCTCGGTCACCACCGTCTCGACGGAGCAAGTCGGCCAGCAGCACCGCGAGAACTCCTCTCAACTGGGTGCTAGACCCAGTTTATCCAGACACTAGTTCGCTGTCCAGACGTATGTTCTCACCCGCGCGGGTGATTTCGCGGCTGTGGGGCGGGGCTTACGGTGGTCCGACATGCCGGCCGCGTCCTGAAGCGGGTGTTCCCTGCACCAGTCAGCCCAGTCGGACAGAACGTGTGTGTGAGCCAAGAAGCTACACAGAGAGGGCCTGCGCCGCCGAGCAGGTTGTACAACGACCGGCAGTCCAGCCTGGCGCTCGCTTGTCAACACCGATGCAGAACAGAGCGTACGCGGCAGTGGGGGATACTGCACCCTGCTAGCAGTACCCGCCAGGGCAAAGTCCATCAGCATTTTCGCAGAACAGAACACACGCGGCGGCAAGGGTGCTTCCCCCAGCCGCCTGTTCCCCTCAGGGCGCCCGGGCAGACTCGGCGCGAATCGGTTGGTCGCACCGTGGTCGGTGTGGCACAGGTTCGCCCCCAGGCGGCCACCCGCCGAGGCCGCCTGGGCCAGTCCGGTACGCCTCCGCAGACACATCCCCCCGAGGGTCTCGTGACCTCGGGGGGAACAGATTACCCCACAGTGATCTCGTACTTCAGCGGCAGCCCGAGATAGCGGTAATGGACAACATACGTCCCGGGGCCTGTGTCCCACAACCGGATTGCGTACCGGAAGTGTCGCACTCGCTCCGCCGGGAGGATCTCCCAGCCGTAGACTGCGCCGAACGTGAGCTTGTAGCCGTGTTCCTGCAAGTCCATGGCTGCGGCACTCCCCGCAAGCTCGCTGTCGGCGAAGTTGGCCACGGCGACGGCGTGCGGAGGCAGGAGTTCCTCCCCCTCGCGGGTCACGGCCGTCAAGGTGAGGGGCCAGCGACCGTTGTTATCCAGGTCGACACCGTACACCACGATATCGCCGTCATGGCGTCTCATCGTGTAGTAGCCGTAACTCCTCAGCGGCGGGTGTGTATACACCCAGCCGATCCCCGCAAGCGTGGCGGCCAGCGTCACGGCCGCCGCCACCAGCAGCCATCTCCGCTGCACGTGATCGACCTCCTGTCGCCGTGCGCCAGAATCCGTGAGCCCCCGAGGCGGCACCCCCGGGGGCCCTGATTCTCGTCTCATGCGTCGTCCGCACGGACGCTCGCCCGGTTCCCTCTAGTCTCGAAGCAGCGCCCGGGAGATCACCAGCCGCTGGATCTCGCTGGTGCCCTCGTAGAGCTGCGTGATCTTCGCCTCCCGCATCAGCCGCTCGACCCGGTACTCCTGCATATAGCCATACCCGCCGTGGATCTGCACCGCCTCCACGGTGTGCTTCATCGCCATCTCCGAGGCGAAGAGCTTGGCCATCGAGATCTCCTTGGTGGCCCGCACGCCCTGCTGCATCAGGAAGGCCGCCCGGTAGAGCAGCAGGCGGGCCGCCTCCAGGTCGGTGGCCATGTCGGCGATCTTCCAGGCGATGGCCTGGTGCTCGACGATGGGCTTGCCGAAGGTGTGCCGCTCTTTTGCGAACTTGATCGAGTCCTCCAGCGCCGCCTGGGTGATGCCCACGGCCTGGGCGGCGATGCCGATACGGCCCCGGTCGAGGATCGACATGGCGATCTTGAAGCCCTCGCCCTCCTGACCGAGCCGTTGCGAGGCGGGGATGCGGCAGTCCTCGAAGTGCAGCGTGGTGGTGTGCGAGGCGTGGAGCCCCATCTTCTCCATCGGCTTTCCAACCGTGAAGCCAGGGGTGCCTGCCTCCACCAGGAAGGCGGAGATGCCCCGGTGGCCGGCCGCAGGGTCCGGGTTCGTGCGGGCAAAGACCACATACAGACCGGCCTGACCACCGTTGGTGATGAAGGTCTTCTCGCCGTTCAGGATGTAGTGGTCGCCGTCCCTGACTGCCGTGGTGCGCAGCGCTGCGGCGTCG
>ENA-UPSB01001021-UPSB01001021.1-bioreactor-metagenome-genome-assembly--contig:-NODE-1021-length-37384-cov-5.040719_pt1 | contig 37384 bp, 34 predicted proteins | sample MGYA00238182_ERZ773286 | MGnify/ENA primary metagenome ERZ773286 (study PRJEB29026, sample SAMN07631240) | bioreactor metagenome | isolation source: Switchgrass digestor | place: USA: Dartmouth...
CGGAAGCCCTAACGGTTTCCATAATGCTCACTTATGTTGGATTCCTACATTTATGATCGAAACCGCTGTTTGTGGTTGGAGTCCATTTGAGATTGACATGGGCTTGAGCCGTTGTATCGTTCTATGGGGACAAAATCCCGCGATTTCCACTTTACCAGAAATGGCTGCTCTTTCAGCTCTGAAGAAAAAAGGTTTAAAAATTATCGTAATCGATCCGCGTTATACGGAAACAGCGGCTAAAGCCGATCTTTGGCTGCCTTTGCGGCCCGGCTCCGACTTGGCTCTGGCTTTGGCTTGGCTTCATGTTATTATCTATGAAGGTTTGTGCGATTATCAATTTATCGAAGAAAACTGCATTGGCTTTGAAGAGTTGACCAAGCATGTGGAACAATTCACTCCGGAATGGGCGGCACCTTTAACCTGGCTTGATCCCGAGCTGATTCGTGAGGGCGCCAGAATGTACGCAATGAACAGACCCGGTAATATTCAATGGGGTGTAGCCCTGGATCAGCAGGGTAGAGCTGCGGGGGCGGCTATTCACGCCCGGGCTTTGCTTAGAGCCATTACCGGAAACCTGGATGCGCCCGGCTCGGATTTGTTAACCGGTCCTGCTCCGGATTTCCTTACCGACGAGGAAATGGAAGCCAATGAATATTTAAGCGAAGAGCAAAAGGCTAAACAACTTGGTTCAGACAAATTTAAACTTATTACTTGGCCCGGTTACTCCAAGATAGCTGAAATAACCAAGAAGTATTGGGGTAAAGCGCCGACAGCTGAGTGGATGTGCGAAGCACACCCGCCGACAGTTTTCAGAGCTATAATAACCGGCAAACCTTATCCGGTCAAAGCTTTGATAGTAAGCGGTACCAACCCGGTGAACTCCTATGGAGACAGCCAACTAGTGCTGGAGGCTTTGAGAAAGGTCGAACTGTTGGTTACCTGTGAATACTGGATGACTCCTACGGCTTCGTTGTCCGACTATGTACTGCCGATAGCCGGAGCTTTGGAACGTCCGACCATCACCAGCAGCTACGGTTGTACGGACTTCTTGCTGGCTTCCCAAAGAGCAATTCAACCTATGTACGAAAGACGCAACGACTACAACTTCTGGAGAGATCTGGGTATCCGGTTAGGCCAGGCCGATATGTGGCCTTGGGAAACCGTCGAAGACGCTTATCTGTATAAACTGGAACCGTTGGGCTATGGTACGGACACCTATGACGAATTCGTCGAATGGTATCGTTTCTATTTCCCGGAAAGACAGTACTACAAATATAAAGAAAAAGGCGGTTTTGCCACACCTTCAGGTAAAATTGAGTTATATTCCAGCGTATTAAAGGATCTCGGCTATTCGCCTCTGCCGGAATATGTGGGTCCGGTGGAAAACGAGATTGATCATCCGGAACTGGCCAAAGAATATCCGCTGGTACTCTCTACCGGAAACGGCTTTATGCCCTACCATCACTCTGAACATTTCCAGGTACCTCAACTGCGTTACCTGAATCCTGAACCCTATTTCCAAATTAATCCCGAAACCGCAAAAGAATACGGTATCAAGCAGGGCGACTGGGTTTGGATTGAAACCAGACGGGGCAGAATCAAGCAAAGAGCCGAAGTAACTCCGGCTGTTGCTCCGCGGGTTATCATTACTCAGCGCGGCTGGTGGTTCCCGGAAAGAGACATAAATGAACCGGAACTGGGCGGTTGCCTGGAATCCAATACCAATGTACTCACAAGCGTTGAAGACGAAGACTGCGATCCGATGAGCGGTACTTGGGCAAACAGAGGCTTACTATGCAAGATATATAAAGTAAGCGATGACAACGGAAAGGGGGAGAAATAAGATGGCCCATTATGTAATGGTTATAGATACCCGCACTTGTGTAGGCTGTCATTCTTGCACAGTAGCTTGCAGAGTCCATAACGAGCTTCCGGTGGATATGATCTACAATCCGGTTACCACAGTCGGTCCTACCGGAGTATTTCCCAATTTGCATATGGTTCATATCCCCCTTCTTTGTATGCACTGTGAAAACACTCCTTGTGTTGATGCGTGCCCGACCGGGGCATCCCAACAACGCTCCGACGGGATTGTTTGGGTCGACGAGAAGAAATGTGTGGGCTGCAAAGCCTGTGTTATGGCTTGCCCTTATGGCGCTCGGGTTACCAATAAAGAAAAAGGCACTGTCCAAAAATGTGATTTCTGCATGGACAGAGTGGATAAAGGCAATATTCCCCGTTGCGTCCAAACTTGCCATCAAAAGGCCCGTATTTTTGGGGATTTAGATGATCCCGAAAGCGAAGTTTCCAAACTGATCAATAAGGAACATGTGGTACGTCTTCTGGACGAACTGGGAACTAAGCCTAATGTGTATTACATTTATGGATTGGAGGCGCAAAACCGATGAAACACAAACATGATGCTTGGGGCTGGATGTTAGCCGTAGACTTCTTCTTTGCCGGTATGGGTGCGGCAATGTTAGTAATAGCAGGGATCACGGATCTATTTGTCGGAGAAATTACCACTTCGGTTTTGGGAAATTTCCTTGCCCCAATCTTCGTAGCAATTGGCGCCTGCTTTTTGATTTTGGAACTCGGTCGCCCATTCCAAGCTTGGCGTGTATTTATGAATCCTAAAGCCATATTGACCTTTGGAGCTTGGAATATGCTTTTGGCAATTGGTTTTGGGATAATTTACGCGTCCTTTGGAGTTAAAGCTTTCCCCTGGAGCGATATGGTTGTACTCCGGCAGATATTTGCCGTTCTGTCAATCATTGTAGGTCTGGTTGTAGCCACTTATCCCGGCGTTTTGCTGGCCAGACACAAATCCCGTCCGTTCTGGAACGGGCCGGGCATGATGGTTCTGTTTTTAACCTCTTCGCTGGTAACGGCAGCAGCGGCCCACATCTTCTGCGGTTTGCTGATGCCCGCTCCGACAGAAGTAGTTTTGGCCAAACTCTCCTATCTGGTTGTTGCTTTGTTGTTCTTCCAGATTATTATTTGGCTCGGCTATATTATGATTAAAATTACCGGAACTACCGAACGGGAAGCCAAAGCGGCCGAACGTTGGCTTAAAGGGGATATCGCCGGTTCTTTCAAAATAGGTTTCTTGGTTTGCGGCAATGTATTGCCTCTGATTCTGCTGTTATTTGCCAATACAACGGCTCAAGCGGTCGGAGCGTTACTGGTGCTGCTCGGCGGCCTTATTATGCGTCACCTGGCGGTTAAAGCCGGTGAAGATCGTACTTGGCTGCCCGGAGAGTTAAAATATTATTCCAAATTGCCTACCGGGGACGAAGAATTCCTTAAAGCCTGGAAATGTTAGAAAGCCAAAGGGCAACTTAGTTCCGACATTTCAACCGTAAACAAGGCAAATCTAGTAAAGAAGGAGTAAGGACTATGAATTTGGATTTGGACTATACAGTAATAGATGATACCGAAAGTGTTTGTCCCGTTTGCCTCGAAGTTGTTAAAGCCCGAGTAGTCGAGCAAAATAAGGCGGTGTATTTTATCAAAGAGTGTGCGGAGCATGGCTTAAGGACAACCCGCCTGTGGCCCGATATTGAGCATTACAACTGGATGAAGGAATTTAAGTTGCCCTATGTCCCTCCTATTCATCCCCTCAAAAGGGAAAAAGGATGCACCTATGACTGCGGTTTATGTGCTTCTCACTTAAGACACCCGACTTTGGTGGAGATTGAAGTAACCGAGAGATGCAATTTGCGTTGTCCGGTTTGTTTCATGGGAGCAGAAGAATGCCAAAAAGCCGCTCCGCCGGATCCTGAGCTGTCTGATATTGAGTACCTTTACCGAGAAATACTTAAGAGGTCGGGAGCCCAAACCAGCATTCAACTTACCGGAGGAGAACCTACCGTAAGCCCGAGGCTTATAGAGATAGTTCGCCTGGGCAGGAGTTTGGGGTTTGAAGCTATAGAGGTGAATACCAACGGAGTGGTAATAGGCAAGGATCCTTCCTATATCCAAAGTTTGGCGGAGGCCGGTATAAGCGGAATTTACCTGCAATTTGACGGTTTAACCCCTGATGTCTACAAAATCATCCGCGGCGCCGACTTGCTGCAGAGGAAACTTCAGGCCATTGAGAATTGCCGTCAAGCAGGAGTCCAGGTGGTTTTGGCTATGACGGTAATAGCCGGTATCAACGACGACCAACTTGGACGGGTGTTGGAGTTTGCTTTACAGAACAGAGATGTAATTGCCGGGATCGCTTATCAGCCGGCTTTCGGCTCGGGTCGCTTTGAGGTTCCGATGGAAGAGCGCCTAACCATGGGCGATGTGATTTTTAAACTGGCGGAGCAAAGCGCAGGTTTAATTGAACCTTACGATTTTTGGCCATTGGGTTGCTCCCATCCTTTATGTTCCAGTTCCACCTATCTGGTTGAACAGGACGGAAAGATTGAGCCTCTTACCAGACGTCTGACCCGCCAGGATTATTTTGATACTTTTGATCCCCATAGTCCCCAAGGTTCAGTTTTTTTGGATATCGCCTTGAAAAAATATCCTGAGCTCGATCCGGGCTTAAGCATAGTAATTATGAATTACATGGATGCTTTGAACCTGGATCTGAAACGTCTAAGAGAGTGCAGTATGACTGTTATTGCCCGGGACGGAAGGATTGTTCCGTTCTGTATGTACCAATTGTCCAATATGGAAGGAAAAAAACGCAGCGAACTAACGACCGTCCTTGGTGGTGGTAAAAAATGACCGAGGTCAGAGAGATTAAGACAAATTGCCGTTTCTGCGGCTATCAGTGCGGTTTGTTGGCAACGGTAAAAAAAGGGAAGGTTTTGGCCGTTAAACCCGATCCGTCCCGCTTTCCGAATGACGAAAAGATAATGAACGGTTGCCGACGCTGGCGCCAGGCGTTAAATATATTGGATCATCCGGATAGAATTAACTATCCGTTAAAGAGAGTAGGTCGCCGCGGAAGCGGCCAGTGGGAAAGAATTACCTGGGAGCAGGCGTTGGACGAGATCGCGGACAAGTTACGGCAATTAAAAGAACAATACGGCCCGGAAACACTTGCCACCAGCATTGGCGGTCCTCATACCACATTTTGGCCGCTGCACCGTTTCTTGAGTTTGTTCGGCAGTCCGAACAATGTCGGTATCGGCCAAATCTGTTGGAATCCGGGGATTTGGGTCAATACTTTAACTTTTGGTTGGCCCCTTGATTTGGATTTCAGTCCGGAAGCCACTGCCTGTCTGATGTTATGGGGCATCAATCCTGCGGAATCCGACAACTCCTTACTATGGCGAACCATTTTGCAGTACGGCCGGGACTCCAATCCCATCATTGTGGTGGACCCGAGACGTACCAGGACTGCCGAACGAGCCAAGCTTTGGTTGCCGGTTCGTCCCGGCACGGATCCAATCTTGGCTCTGGGCCTTATCAACGTGATAATTGCCGAAGACCTTTATGATCGCGAGTTTGTCCATAGCTGGTGCCACGGCTTTGAAGCCCTTTGTGAACATGTCAAAAAGTACACTCCGGCTTATGTGGCTGAAAAGACCGGAGTGGGTTCAGAAAAGATAATTGAGGCTGCCAGATTATTTGCCAAGTCCAAACCTGCCGCCTTGCACACCGGCAGAGGTATTGATCAGCTTGGCCCAAACAGTGTGCCCACACACCGGGCCATAGCCATCTTAAAAGCAATTACCGGCAATGTTGATGTACCTGGGGCCACCCATGTAGCCGAGATGCCTGATTTCATTCCCGAGCTGGATTTTGAACTCAGCGAAAAATTCCCGCAAGTTTATGAAAAACAATTGAACAAGGGTAAACTGGTTCTACAATCCTATCAGGGTTTTCAACGAGTCAGAGAGCTTACGCTGCAGCACAACAAGAGACTGCCAATGCGCTATTTGAATTCGGCCCATCCGAATCTGGTCTGGAAAGCCATGATAAGCGGGGAGCCTTATCCCATAAGAGCAATGATTGTAATGGCTTCCGATCCGCTTTTAACCCAAGCCGATACAAAGTTGATATATAAGGCTCTGACCGGTTTGGATTTGTTGGTTGCTCTCGAACTGTTCCAGACCCCGACTTCGTTGCTTGCGGATTACGTGTTACCTAGCGCCGGAATTCTGGAACGGCCGCTGTTAGAAACCAACGCCGGGACCAGCAATATTGCCTATGGCGGCCGGGAAGCAGTTGAACCGTATTATGAAAGAAAACCGGATTATTATTTCTGGAAAGAACTCGGATGCAGGCTTGGACAGCAGGAGTATTGGCCGTGGGAGACTTATACCGAAGCGCTGGCGTCCACTTTTGAACCGATAGGTTTATCCTGGGAAGATTTTTGCGAAACGGGTCTGTACTGTTCGGACAACGAGTATTATAAACACGAAAAAATAGATCCCGCCACCGGTAAGCCGCAAGGTTTTGCCACTCTGACCCGCAAAGTGGAATTGTACAGCGAAACTTTGAATGAAATGGGTTGTGATCCTTTGCCCGTTCCGCAGCGAGCTGCGGATACCACAGAGGAATACCCGCTGTTGCTGATCACCGGGGCCAGGTATCAACCATACTACGCTTCAAGCTACCACCAGATTAAAGAGTACCGGGAAATCCATCCCGATCCGATCGCCGAAATAAACGAGGAAACAGCCTCTGCTTTAGGGCTTAAAGAAGGAGATTTTATCCTGGTTGAAACTGAACGCGGAAAAGCTCGGTTTAAGCTGAACATCAGGCAAATGGCGGACGACGTGGTCAGCGTTGAATACGGCTGGTGGTACCCGGAGATGGACAATACTGATCCGGTTTTGGGAGGACTGTGGCTATCCAATGCCAATATTTTGACCAACGCCGATATAGAAACGTCCGACCGGTTGGTCGGTACCTGGACCTATAACGGCATACCGTGCAGGGTCAGCAAATTGACCGAACAATCAGGTTTGAACAAAGAGAAAGAGGAATGAAGAAGGAGAAAATGGTTATAATTATTAAAAATCGGTTTATGATTTCTTAAAATTTTATTAAATTCTTAAAGTTTTATGAAATCGGTCGACTTTGGCTAAAAGAGGTGATAAAATTATAGCTGGAGGAGTAGAAGGTTTTAATTCATGTAAAAGTGAATAGAGGTACATTTTCTCCGAGCCTTAAATTCCTAAAGTATTTTTATACTATGGATTGAGGCCTGGACCGGTGTCCACGGAGTAATAGAAGAAATTCTATTACTTGCCTGTATTGCGAAGGAGATGCATTATAAATTGGTTGGTGTCTCTGAAAGACAAACCAAAAATTTATACCCTGCATGTCCATGCAGGGTTTTTTAATAGAGATTCCGGACGATTTTTTGAAATTTTTGAATAGGCAGAAGGAGAATGCTTATGCGACAAAACATTCCGTTGGAACAAGCTCAAAGTATCCTCGAGGCGTGCGTTCAGCCCATTGGCAAAGAAACTGTCCGTTTAAACGAAGCTCTAGGCAGAGTTTTAGCCGAAGAAATAGTGGCCAACGAAGATATTCCTCCGTTTGACCGTTCCCCTTTTGACGGCTATGCCTTTCGGGCGGCCGATACCCAAACAGCTTCGCTTACAAATCCTGTTACTCTGACAATAATTGAAGAGGTTCCGGCCGGCTATGCTCCGACCAAACAGGTTACCCCCGGCACGGCTGTGAAAATCTTGACCGGGGCGCCTATTCCGGAGGGAGCCGACACTGTAATCAAATATGAAGATACCGAATTTACCGAAACGGAGGTTAAGGTGTTCGGCCCTGCAAAACCGGGAGCGAATATCGTTACCGCCGGTGAGGATGTGCCCAAAGGAACGGTTTTGGTGGAACCGGGAACCGTTATAACCGCTCCGGTCTTGGGTTTGCTCGCAGCGTTGGGTTTGACGGAGATAGTTGTTTTTAAACGTCCGAGGATAGCCATTATTAGCACCGGTAATGAGCTGTTGGATGTGTCGGAACCTTTGCTGCCGGGAAAGATTCGCAACAGCAACAGTTACACCCTTCAAGGATATCTTCAAACTTGTGGCTTAGAACCGGTAGTTATCGGTATAGCCCGAGACAAAAAAGAAGAGGTGGCGGCCAAGGTAGAAGAAGGACTGGCCAAAGCTGACATGGTTATTACCACCGGCGGAGTTTCGGTTGGGGATTATGATGTGGTCAAGGACGCACTGGAAATGTTTGGAGCGGAAATTCTCTATTGGCAAATAGATATTAAACCCGGTTCGGCCACTTTGGCGGCTCAAAAAGACGGCAAGCTGATAATCGGGTTGTCCGGAAATCCTGCAGCGGCCATGGTGGTTTTGCAACTGTTGGTTCTTCCGATTATTAAGAAAATGGCCGGCAGATCGGCTTATGCTAACAAAAAAATTGAAGTTATCTTGAAGGAAGATTTTCGCAAAGCAAGTCCGCGGCGCAGATTTTTAAGAGGAACGTTGGTCTTCGAAAACGGTCTTACCTATATGCGGACAACAGGCGGGCAAGGCAATGCGGTTTTAAGTTCTCTGATCGGTTGTAATTTACTGGCTGAGATTCCGGCGGGCAGCGGTCCGATACAAAGAGGCGAAAAACTGACCGCTTACCTGGTGGATTGTTAATTGAAAAAGGTTTGGAGCTCTAGGAGGATAAAGGCATGAAAAAAGTTAGGGTTCAAGACGCGGTAGGCTTAAAACTGTGCCATGATATAACCAAAGTTATCCCAGGCCAATTTAAAGGTCCTGCTTTCAAGAGAGGTCATGTTATCAGAGAAGAAGACATCGAAGAATTGTTAAGCATTGGTAAAGAACACATTTATGTCTGGGAAGACAATGCTGATGAAGTCCATGAAGATGACGCCGCTATCAGGATAGCCAAAGCGGTTATGGGCAAAAACCTCTGCTATACGGAGACTCAGGAAGGAAAATCCACTCTGCTGGCAACTTCCCGTGGTTTATTAAAAGTTAAGAGTTCGTTGCTGTTCGAGATTAACTCTGTGGAAGACGTTACTGTAACTTCGTTGCCAAACAATTTTCAGGTAGAAGTTGAGCAAAAGGTTGCCTCCGCAAGGATTGTACCATTGGTAACCAAAGAAAAAAACGTTCAAAAAGTCGAAGAACTTTGCGCGACCCATGGGCCGGTGTTTGATATCGAGCCTTACCGGAAACTGAAAGTCGGCATTGTAATAACTGGCAGCGAAGTGTATAAAGGCAGAATCAAAGACAAGTTTGGGCCTGTGATAAGAAAGAAAATGGAGTATTTTGACGCGGAAATCCTTGGTCAGGAATACTGCCTGGATGATACAGCCTACATTGAACAGAGAATACTTGATTTTAAAGAAAAAGGAGCCGGCCTGATTATTGTTACCGGCGGAATGTCCGTTGACCCGGACGACTTAACTCCGGGAGCAATTAGAAATACCGGTGCCACAGTCGTAACTTACGGGGTTCCGGTTCAGCCGGGCAATATGTTCATGATGGCCTATCTGAACGAAGTTGCGATTTTAGGAGTGCCGGGGGCTGCGTCGTACTTTAAAACCACAGTTTTGGATGTTGTATTGCCGCGGATTTTTATCGGTGAAGTTTTGACTAAAAATGATTTTATTGCGATGGGGGAAGGTGGGCTCTGCTCCCACTGCCAGATGTGTCAATATCCAAACTGTTACTACGGAAGATAAATAAACCGGTTTTTGTAGGAGCAAGCCGGATAAGGGAGTTGAAAAAATGATAGATGGTTACGGCAGGGATATCAATTATTTAAGGCTTTCGGTTACCGACCTGTGCAATTTAAAATGCTGTTATTGTATGCCGGCCAAAGGAGTGCCGAAAAAGGATCACAGCGAGATTTTAAGCATTGAAACCTTTGAAAGAATCGCCTATGAAGCAGTCAGTCTCGGTTTTACCAAAATCAGGGTTACCGGGGGAGAACCGCTGGTCCGTCGAGGCATACTGGATTTAATCAAAGGGATTGCCGACCTCAAAAAGCGAGGACTTAAGGACCTGACCATGACTACCAACGGGCAATTGCTTAGCAAATATGCCGATGACTTAAAAAAGGCCGGTTTAACCAGAGTAAATATCAGTATTGACACTCTGGATTCTGCCAAATACAAAGAAATAACCAGAGGCGGCGACCTGCAAACTGTATTGGACGGAATAGAAGCTGCCAAGGAAGCAAAGCTGTTCCCCATCAAGCTCAACGTAGTTTTGATAGACGGCTTTAACGATGATGAAATTGAGTCTTTTGTGAACCTGACCCTGGACAACGAACTTGATGTCCGTTTCATTGAGTTAATGCCTTTAGGGGAGGCCAGTATGTGGGATAAGGGACACTTTCTGCCGAACTCCGAGGTTTTGGCAAGGGTGCCCAGCCTCATTCCGTTGCCGTTTAAAGGGCACGGCAGTGTGGCCAGAATGTATAAACTGCCGAACAGTAAGGGCAGGGTAGGATTGATAAGTCCGCTGAGCAGTCATTTCTGCCACTACTGTAACCGGATCCGCATTACTGCCGACGGCAAGCTGAAACCTTGTTTGCATTCCGATGTGGAGATAGATATCCGAGACTACTCGGAAAGGGATTTGGCCAAGTTCCTTATGGACGGAATTTATGCCAAACCGAATAAACACAATATCCAAACCGTCGGATTTGTACCCGTTGCCAGAAATATGAACGAAATAGGCGGTTAAACAGTTTAAGACCAGGGATAAGGAGAATGATTATGGACAAACTCACTCATTTCAATCAAGAAGGCCGGGCCAGAATGGTGGATGTGACCAACAAACCGGATACCGAAAGAGTGGCCGTAGCCAGAGGGGAAATCAGGATGAAACCGGAAACTTTGGCGCTGGTTAAAGACAAAGCTTTGGCTAAAGGTGACGTTCTGGCTGTTTCTCAGGTAGCGGCCATCATGGGAGCCAAAAAAACGTCGGATATCATTCCCATGTGCCATCCGTTATTCCTGTCCGGAATTGACGTATCTTTTACCATTGATGAAGAGCAAAGCAAAATAGACATAGAAGCCAGAGTAAAAACCACCGGCAAAACCGGAGTTGAAATGGAAGCTTTGACTGCCGTTTCAATAGCGGCCTTAACCATCTATGACATGTGCAAAGCGGTGGAAAAGGGCATGGTCATAACTAATATCTGCCTGCAAAGCAAATCGGGCGGTAAAAGCGGGGATTATATAAGACCAGAACTCGGAAAGGAAGTATAACATGTTTACAGTGGGTATACTGACGGCAAGTGATAAAGGTTCCCGGGGCGAAAGAGAAGATCTAAGCGGCCAGGCAATCAAAGAAATGGTCGAAAAGCTTGGTTGGGAAGTAAAAGTGACGGAGATTGTACCGGATGACAAAGAAACCATTATATCTAAACTTACGGAGTTTTCAGACCGGCTTAAGCTTGATGTGGTATTTACCACCGGCGGCACGGGCTTTTCACCGCGGGATGTTACCCCGGAAGCCACTTTGGCCGTGGTGGAAAGGCTTACTCCCGGCATACCGGAGGCCATGCGTTGGGCAAGTCTGCAAAAAACCCCGCGGGCAATGTTGTCCAGGGCCGTAGCCGGAATTAGAGGCAAGACTGTCATTATTAACCTTCCCGGCAGTCCGAAAGGCGTACGGGAATGTCTGGAAGTAATCTTGTCCTCCCTTGAGCACGGCCTGGAAATTCTGAATGGAATTGCCGGTGAATGTGCAGGTCCTGTAGGGACGGTTGTGGCCGTAAACATCAGTGCGGTCAAGGGAGTTGTCAAAGACAGTGTTCCTGAAGCCAGAGTAATTGAAAATTGGGGGCTTGAAGGCGATGCCCATGCCGGGGACTGGGACCGCCAGGTCAGCATTTTCCCGGAAGAAGCCTTGGCAAAAGTCCCTGCGGAAAAAAGGGAAGAGGTAATGAGTTCCGGTTATACCGAAAACTTTACCATCAAAGGGATTCCATTGGAAAAACTAAAGGTCGGCAGTATTCTGCGGATTGGAGAGTGTGAAATAGAGATTCGTCAAGTTGGCAAAGAGCATAAAGAATTCGGGCGGCCTTATATAGTAAGCAGGGAAGGACGTTTCGGTCGGGTGCTGAAGGGCGGTCTGGTAAAAGTCGGAGACAAGGTTGTTTGCCTCAAATAATCTTTGATAAATTGTTCTAAATAATTCCGGAAAATCTTTTGAACGGGGGATGGGCTATGCCGGCGGAAGTTCCTGTAATCTGTTTTGTAGCGGCTCGTTCGGGCACTGGGAAAACCACTTTTTTAGAAAAACTGATCAAGGAAATGACCGGCCGCGGTTACAAGGTCGGAGCTGTCAAGAGCGACGCTCACGGTTTTGAAATAGATAAACCGGGCAAAGATTCCTGGCGCTTTACCCAAGCCGGGTCCAGAAGTACGGCAATTATAGGACCGGACAAATTTGCGCTGATCCAGCAGACCGATACCAAGAAAGACCTCGAAGAAGTAATTGCTTTAATGTCCGACGTGGACGTAATTTTGGTCGAAGGTTATAAATTTTCCGACAGGCCGAGGTTGGAAATTGTACGCCAAGAGCTCGGAACCGAACTGGTTTCGCCTGCGGAGAAATTACTTGCTGTAATAACTGACGTCCCGGAACTACCGGTTCCGGTGCCTATTTTCGATTTGGATGATGTCAGCGGTGTTGCCGATTTTATAATAAGTAAATACTTGACCGAAGATTAAGTTATTAACTGAAATATTTTGCATCTGAATTTTCCTAATTTAAATATTTCTAAATTAAAGAGAGGGGATCACAAAATGGCTAAAGTTTTGGCCGTAAATATTAGCGAGAAAAAAGGTGTTCCGAAAAAAGCAATCGAGAAGGGTTATTTCGAACTCAATCACGGACTTTGCGGAGACGCTCATGCCGGTAGCTGGCACAGGCAGGTGAGCTTGCTCGGCAATGAAAGTATAGAAAAAATAAGAAAAGCGGGTTTATTGGATGTTGAAGTCGGCAGATTTGCCGAAAATATTACGACCGAAGGAATTATTCTCCATGAGTTGCCGATTGGTACTAAGCTCAGAATAGGCGAGACCGTAATGGAAATTACGCAGATTGGCAAAGAATGTCATGGAGGCGGTTGCGCAATAAAAAGGACGGTTGGGGACTGTGTGATGCCGCGGGAAGGAGTATTTGCCAAAGTGTTGAAACCCGGATGGGTTAAAGCCGGTGATGAAATTGAAATTATAAAAGAAGAATAACAACTTGAAATTGCCACTATGTTTCAATTTAAGAACGTTTTTGCAAAAATAAAAAGGCATTTTAGGAAAACCTGAAAATAGGATAGTTGAAAAAGCCTGGTAAATAAGGATATTGAGCAACTTGACTTATGGCCTTAAGCTGGCATAAAATTTGCTATTAAATTCTTTTAAATATATTTATATGGATTTTAAATATATTTAATGGACATTCAGTTTGAAATTTATAAACATTTTGTTTTAAAAAGGAATTAAAGGATTTAATGCGAAAAAAGAACAAAAAGAAAGACGTCCACAGCTGACAATACAACATTGCAGTCGGTATGCTTAAAGAATTCAACTAGTACTATTTCCCGGGAGGCTTGAAAATGAAAAAAGCAGTACTTATTTTCACCAAAGTGCCTAAAGTAGGGGATGTTAAGAGCAGATTAACGGAGGACAAAGGGGGAATTTTAACCCCGGAGGAAGCTTGCGCTTTTTACGAAGCTAGTTTGCTGGATGTCCTTGATGTTTGCTTGTCGATGGATAAAGTTGACGTCTGGATTTGTTACAATAAAGACGGGGAAAGGTCCCATCTAGATATCTTACTGGCTCAGGTCAGCTATCCCCAGAGAATAGCAGGAGTATTCTCCGACCAGGGAGGCAGTTTTAACAACTGCATGCAATATGCTGCGAGCTTCTTGCTTAAACCGGGAAAAGACGAGAGGTTGGCAGATGCGGTGGTTATAGTCGGCGGGGATATTCCAACCTTGCAACCGGCTACTTTGCAAAGGGCTTTGGACACTTTGCAGAAGCTTAGCGACAGCAAAGAGGGACAAAAATTTGCAACCAAAAAGTCCAAATTTGACGATTCCTGGATCGGAGCCGCCGTTGTTGAAGGAGCTTGCCAGGAAGGAGGATTTTCCTTAATAGGTTTAACCTGTACAACCCCATTTACCTTCCAAGAAGTTTTTTATAATAGGGACGGGATAACAGCCTTGGATATGCTGGTCAATAAAGTCAAGGCCAAGAACATACCTTTCGGTGTTATCGAAATGTTGCCCGACGTGGACATACCGGTTGATTTGGCCAGCTTGATTCCGATGTTAAGGGCTTTGGAGCTTGCGAGCAAAAACGATAACAGCATAATTGCCCCAAAGAGGACTTTGAAATTCTTCGAAGAAACCGGTATTCAATCCCAAACCTTGCCCCCGGAAAGGGAAGCAATATAATAGATATAGAAGAGGTAAAAAAAGCTCATTTAAAGATTCCAAGTCTTTAGATGAGCTTTTCTTATTTACTTATATGTATTCGGGCATCACCCGCTGATTACGAGCCAAAGCCGATTAAGTTTGCTAAGTATTTGCCAAAGGGAGGGAGGAGGGTACCTTTGGAAGAGGTACCCTGCGATTATAAAGAGAGCCTTGATTCATTCGGCTTAGGGCACATATTTAGCTCTGCTGGTATATTCTTCCGGAAGTTCAATTCCTAGTGCTTGTTGGGTTTCTCTATTTATAACCACCATTAATTCTTCCTGAAGCTCGACGGGCATTTCGGCAGGGTTGGCTCCGTTAAGAACGCGGGCAGCCATTTTTCCTGCTTGATATCCGTGGAGATTGTAGTCGATACCGATGCTTATTAGACAGCCTCCTTCAACTTGACTGTCTTCGGCTACAATAGTAGGTAATTTATGATCAATTGCTACTTTAGCCAAAGAGTTGATTGAGGTGGCGACAGTATTGTCCGTAATGACGTAGAAGGCATCGATTCCTTTGCTGACCAAAGTTTGGCTTGCCGTAAGCACTTCGCTGCTGTTGTGGATCGGTGCGACTACAATTTCATAACCGTTCTTCTCGGCAAATTCTCTGGCCTTTTCTACTTGCACTTGGGAATTGACCTCACCGGGATTGTAAACAATACCTATTTTTTTAGCATGGGGCACGACTTTTTGAAGCATTTCAAACTGAGCGTCAAAGGGGTTTAAATCGCTTACTCCGGTAACGTTACCGCCGGGCCGTTCCCAACTTTGAACTACTTTGGCGCTGACCGGGTCGGTCACTGCGCTGAAAACAATCGGAATATCGGTAGTATTGGCTGCAACAATTTGAGCGGCAGGAGTAGTAATCGAAACAATCAAGTCAACTCTATCACCGACAAATTTTTTGGCAATATTGTCCAGTGTGGTTTGATCGCCTTGGGCATTCTGATAATCGATTATCAGGTTTTTACCTTGCTCGAAGCCGCTGTCTTTAAGACCTTTGATAATTCCTTCTCTGACATAATCCAGCGACGGATGTTCAACCAGTTGGATAAGTCCAACTTTGTAAACTTTTTGCTCTGGTTGGGGATTTTCACCGGAAGCGGGCTTGGCTGCATCTACAGTATTGCCGGAAGAGCAACCGACTAGGGTCAGGCATACAAGCAATATTAGGGACAGACAAACTGTAAGTCTTTTCATGTCCTTTATCCTCCTGTCTTAATTTAATAAATCGTTGACTTAAATAATTGTTTTTTGCTGTTTTAGAATTTTAGCTTGTCGGCCGAAGCCACCAGTCCGAGTTATCCATAGAGCATCCCCCCCTTAAAACAAAACCTCCGTCCTGTCAAAGGACGGAGGATTATCCGCGGTGCCACCTTCATTCTTTTAGGAATTATGCCAACAGACCAATCCCTAAAAGCTTCTCTGCCAGATACGGAGAAAACAGTAATTTTCTCGATATCCTGTCTCTGTAACGGGAAACCCCCGGCATCGCCTACTGACGACAAAGTCGCGTTCAGCTAGCAGCTCCGAGATCCATTCAATCCAAGGGCCTGTATCGGACTTCCACCCTCTCCGACTCGCTGGAACAGCTCACAAGGATCTACTAGTTCTCGTCATTGCCTTAAAAGAGTATTCATTTATCCGTTAAAATTTATTTGATATTTTACTCAGAAAAAGGCAAAAGGTCAATAGGAAATTTGAGAATTAATGGATTTTTTTTAGCCCAGTTCTTTCATGTCGCACTAAGTTTCGGGAAGCAAAAATATTGTTTGAATTCCGGATTCCCAATATAATAAAATAAAATTTGGGTTATTCCGGATTATTATTTCCGGCTAAATAATCTTGACTGCGTTTAATATACCTTTCGGCCGAGGACCGGATATACTCTATTTCTTGCTCGGTCAGTTCCCGGATCACTTTGGCCGGAGAACCGAGGATTAACGAATTCGGCGGAAAGACTTTCCTTTCGGGCACCAAGCTTCCAGCGGCAACCAAGCTGTTCTCACCGATTACCGCTCCGTTCATGATTATTGCTCCCATCCCGATTAAGCAATATTCATTAATTGTACAGCCATGAAGAACACAGGAGTGACCGACTGTAACATTATTTTTAATAATAGTCGGGTGGCCGGGATTTGTGTGGATTACGCTTAGGTCCTGAATATTGGTTCCTCTGCCGATAGTTATTTGCTCAATATCGCCGCGTAAAACACAGTTAAACCATATACTGGCTTCTGGGTCTATGCTGACTTGGCCTATTATTTTAGCTCCGGGGGCGATAAAGACATTTTTGGCTACCTGCGGATAATGTTCCATATACGGTATCAGCATTGCTAATATTTCTCCTTTATGTAAGTTATGAAATATCTATCGGACATTATAGTTTTCAATGGGGTATTTGTCCAGTAAAATTGCGGAGAGGTGATTGGTTTGAATTATAGAATATTTGGCAAAACTGGAAAAAAGGTTTCCGTTTTGGGTTTCGGTTGTATGCGGCTTCCGGTTTTGGACAATGACAACGGGAAAGTCAATATACCTGAAGCCACCAGGATGCTTCACTATGCCATTGAGCACGGAGTTAACTATATCGACACCGCCTACACTTATCACGAGGGCAAAGGGGAGCAGGCTGTCGCTAAGGCTTTGGAAGGGTACAGATCCAAGGTGTATCTGGCCACAAAACTTCCTGTCTGGAACGTAGAAAAACATGAAGACATGGAAAGGCTGCTGGATGAACAGTTGCAAAGGCTTAATACCGATGTGATAGACTTTTACCTTGTTCATTCCCTTAACCGAAATTATTGGAAGAAGTTAGTTGATTTAGATCTCTTTGATTTTCTGCATAGAGTCAAGGAAAAAGGCAAAGTACAGCATTTAGGTTTTTCTTTCCACGATGATTATGACCAGTTTGTGACCATTGTGGACAGCTTTCCCTGGGAATTTTGTCAAATCCAGTATAATTACCTTGATGAAAATTTTCAGGCAGGAACCAAAGGTCTGAAATATGCCCACCGGAAAGGTCTGGGTGTTGCGATTATGGAGCCTTTACGCGGGGGGACCCTTGTCAAAGGACTGATACCTGAAGCCAAAGAACTTATTGAAAGCGTTCCGGGGCTGAATCCGGCCGAGCTCGCACTTAAATGGGTTTGGAGTCATCCCGAAGTGGCGGTGGTGTTAAGCGGTATGTCCGAGATGGCCAATGTGGTGGATAATGTCCGCTACAGTGAGAATAGCGAAACGGAACTACTCCCTGAAGAAAAAGAAATAATTGGCCAGATTCAGAAGTTGTACCGTCAAAGGGCCAAAGTAAATTGCACGGCCTGCAAATACTGTATGCCTTGTCCTTCCGGAGTTGACATTCCGCAGTGCCTTGAGTATTACAACCAAGCTTTAATGCACGACGATGTTAAACGGGCCCGTTTTTGGTATAACAGAATAGGAAAAGCTTCTAATTGCATTGAATGTGGCAATTGCGAAACCGGTTGTCCCCAAAATATAAAAATTATTGATACCTTGAAAAAAGTTCGCGAAATGTTTGAGACTTCAAAAGAAGTCGAAAGTCCTTCCGCCGGAGTTCAAAGTTAGGTCGCTACAAAGGCTGCAGAACTTTACCGACAGCGGAAATCTAGCAGTGGGAGATTGTTCAGGATGAAATTGCGCTTTTGGCTGGCTCTTTGGGCAGGAAAAATGACAAGTATGGTTTTAAAGCTTTTGGGGAAGAGGGGCACAACCTTCCCAGGATTTGTGGCGCGCAAAATATGTCCGGATATTATCCGGCAGTTGGCTGCCGGCTTTGCCGAAGGAACTTTGGTGGTTACCGGAACGAACGGCAAGACTACCACCAATAATTTATTGGCCTCAATATTAAAAACGGCAGGGTTAAAAATTGCTTTCAACAAAGAAGGAGCCAATATGCTGGCCGGAATAACCGTCACACTTTTACAAAACACTTCTTGGAGGGCGAAAGCCCAGGCTTCTTTGTTATTGCTCGAAGTTGATGAAGGCTCGGTCCCTCTGCTCTGCCGGCAAATAAGCCCGCGGTTGGTTGTTGTAACCAATTTTTTCCGAGATCAACTTGACCGCTATGGAGAGTTGGATACCACTATAAAGCTTGTTCAGGATGCATTGCCGCAGAGTACCGAGCTCGTCTTAAACGCTGATGATCCGTTGGTTGTCCGATTGGGTCACGGTCGAGAAAAGGTATGGTACTTTGGAGTCAAGGCTTTTCCTTCAAGCAAAGCGGAGAGCACGGAAACCAGAGAAGGCAAGTATTGCTCCCATTGCGGGCAGGAACTGCAATACAGTTTGTTTCACTATGGCCAGCTTGGAATCTATAGCTGCAGCGGCTGTGATTTTAGAAGGCCGCAGCCTGAAATCGAAGCCGTCCAGGTTGTTGAGGACAATGGCGCAATCGGTTTTCAAGTTGATCAAGAACATTACGGCCTGCCGCTGCCCGGCAGCTACAATTTATACAACGCCCTTGCCGCGTTCTGTGCTGCCGTTCGCTTGGGAATAGACAGAGAAATTATCCGGCGCGGACTTTTGGACTTTAAAGCGGAAGCCGGGCGTATGGAACAATTTAGACTAGGCAGCAAACAGTTAACTTTGACGCTGGTAAAAAATCCGACCGGCTTTAATCAAGTGCTGAATGCTATATTAAACACAAATAAACCACTACGTCTGTTGATAGCGATAAATGACTTGGCTGCCGACGGTCGGGATGTTTCCTGGCTGTGGGATGTGGATTTTGAAAATTTAGCCAAGCACCGAAGTTTAATTCGCCAAATTATTTGTTCGGGTTTGCGAGCCGAAGATATGGCTTTAAGGCTAAAATACGCCGGTTTTGCCGAAAACTCGCTTCAATTGGAACGTTCCTTGGAGCGGGCGGTGGAAATTCTGGCTACGGAAAGCCGTTCGGCGACAGGTGAGGAGCTGATTTATGTTTTACCCACTTACACGGCTTTGTTTACAATGCGGGAAATCCTGCTTAAAAGGCCGGCGGAGGAGAGAGAGCGACAGGTGATGACCGCGTGAAAATAGTTATCTATCATCTTTATCCGGATTTGCTTGACCTGTACGGCGACAGAGGAAATGTGCTCGCCCTTTTGGCAAGATGCCGCTGGCGCGGATTGGAAGCGGAGGTTCGCAATATATCCTTGGGAACGGTTCCGAACTTCGCCGAAGCGGACATTGTAATCCTGGGCGGGGGTTCGGACAGAGAGCAAACCCTGCTAACCGAAGACTTAAAACAAAAGGCTGCGGAATTACAAGCCGCAGTTGAGAGTGGCTTGGTAGTGCTGGCAATCTGCGGCGGTTATCAATTATTGGGTCAATACTACCAAACGGCTCAAAATAAAAAGATACCGGGCCTTGGTCTGTTGGATCTTTATACCGTAGCCGGCGAAAAAAGAATGATAGGGAATGTTATAGTCCAATTGGAACAGGAATGGCAGCAACAATTGAGCACAATTTATGCGCCGTCAGAAGCCGGGGCAAAGTCTTTAGCACTGCCAACCTTGGTTGGCTTTGAAAACCATTCCGGAAGGACTTACCTCGGTTCCGGCTTAAAACCGTTGGGTACGGTTCTAACGGGTTACGGTAACAACGGCCAGGACGGTTTTGAAGGGGTAAGGTATAAAAACGTCTTCGGTACTTATTTGCATGGACCCATACTGCCCAAAAACCCTCATCTGGCTGATTTGTTGGTGGCTTTGGCGCTGAAAAGGAAAGGGCTGGCGACAGCTTTGCAACCTCTCACTGATGACCTTGAAATAGCAGCCCATATGGCTATAAAAGAGAGGTTTAGCAATAAATAGGATTTCTTGGTAATATTTACATGTTAAAAATCATGCCAAAAACAGGCTAAACAGCATGTCTGTCTTGTCCCTTTAATTGACACTTTTAGGGGTAAGTAGCTATAATAAAGTATAAACGGTTTGTTACTGGAGGTGCTTGGCTTGGCTGAAACCAGACGTATTGTAGTTACCTTGCCGGAGAGCATTATAGAAGAGGTTGACGATATAGCATCATCCGAGAAAAAGAATCGCAGTGATTTTATACAGGAAGCTATCTATACCGTATTGAAGGAACGGCGTAAAGCCGGGATACGCGAACAGATGCGTAGAGGATATGTTGAGATGGCCCAGATAAACCTTGCGTTAGCCAAAGATTTAAGCCAGGCAGAAGAGGAAGCCACAATCTGTTATGAAAAGAAGCTGGCTTGGGGTGTAAGTTATGAATATTAGACGCGGGGAAATTTTCTACGCTGAATTAAACCCCGTTGTTGGCTCTGAACAGGGAGGGACCAGGCCGGTCTTAGTAATTCAAAATGACATCGGCAACCAGTTCAGCCCTACTACAATCGTCGCTGCAATTACTTCACAGATTTCCAAAGCCAAACTTCCTACTCACGTGGAAGTTAAAGCCAAAAAAAGCGGTTTAGAGAAAGATTCAGTCATTTTGACTGAGCAGATCAGAACAATAGATAAAAGTCGTTTGAAGGAGAAGGTTGCTGTTTTGGACGAGGAAACCATGATGAAGGTTAACGAAGCCATTGAAATTAGCCTTGGTTTGACTGAGATTTAATCCTTCTGCTTCATTGACTCAATACATAGTGATTAGGGAAAACTCAGCGAAAGATTAAACTTGGCGCTGAGTTTTAGTTATTACATTGGAGAAAAGAGGAGGAATTATGGCGCTAAACGAACCAGCTAACAACAAACCCATTATTATTGCCAACGGATATGTTAAGACCATGACCGGAGATCCGGTATTTACCGGCAGTATTCTGGTACAAGGCGGCAAGATCGCCAGGATTGTAAAACATTCGAAAGTGCTGGATGCTGCCGGCTTAATGGAACTACTGGGACTTAAAACATCGGAGGTGCAAGTTATCGAGGCTGCGGGCAAGTGGGTTTTACCGGGTTTTATCGACGCTCACAGCCATGTTGGAATCGGGGAAGAGATTTATCAACATGAAGGCGATGACATCAATGAAATGACCGATCCGTTAACCCCCGAGCTCAGAGCCATAGACGGAATAAACCCTGAAGACGAGGGATTTCGCGATGCCCGTTTAGGCGGAGTCACGGCAGCTTTTACCTGTCCCGGCAGTGCCAATGTCATTGGAGGAACCGGGGTAGTAGTTAAGACTGCCGGTCGGGTTGTGGAAGAGATGATCGTCCGAGAGCCGGCAGGCTTAAAGGTTGCTTTTGGGGAAAATCCCAAAATGGTCTATGGCGAGCAGAAAAAGATGCCTTCGACCAGGATGGGTACTGCTGCTCTATTGCGGCAGGCTTTAGTCGACGCTCAGAATTACAGAGAAAAGCTGGAGCAGGGGAAAAAGGATCCGGATAAACTTCCTGAGCGGGATCTGGGGCTCGAAACCTTAAATCTGGTGCTGGATAAAAAGATTCCTTTGCGAGCTCATGCCCATAGAGCGGATGACATAATGACTGCGATTAGAATAGCAAGGGAATTTGATGTGGATCTAGTCCTGGATCACTGTACCGAAGGACATAAAATAGCGGATATACTCCAAGAGTACAACTATCCTGCGGTAGTAGGTCCTTCCTTAGTTAACCGGGCCAAAGTCGAACTGAAGGATAGAACATTTGAAACTCCGGGAATTTTGGCAAAGGCGGGTCTAAAGGTAGCCTTAATGACCGACCATTCAGTGACCCCGATCCAATACCTTCCGCTCTGTGCGGCTTTGGCAGTTCGCAGCGGGATGGCGGAAGAGGATGCTTTAAAGGCGATCACCATTTGGGCAGCCGAAATACTGGGAGTTGCCGATCGAATAGGTTCTTTGGAGGAAGGCAAGGACGCGGATATTGTAGTATGGACGGGCAAACCATTAAGCCTGGAGGCCGATGCTTCAGTCGTGCTGATCAACGGGAAAATTGTCAAACCGGAGTGATATGGATGAAACAAATCTATCGTAGTACCAGCGCTGCCGATACATTTAGCTTAGGCCAAAAAATAGCGCAAAAGCTAAAAGGCGGCGAGGTACTTTGTCTTTTCGGTCCGTTGGGTGCCGGTAAAACGGTTTTGGCCAAAGGTATTGGTCAGGGTCTGGGTATAAGCGAAGAAATTACCAGTCCTACTTTTAATTTGATTCAGGAATACGATTTGGAGTACGGACTGAAGTTTGTACACATGGACTTATACAGATTGCGGCATCCTGAAGAAGCCGAGGTTATAGGCGTCACTGATTATTTTAGAGAAGACTGTATTTGTCTTATCGAATGGCCGGAGATAATTGAAGACTATTTGCCGGAGGACAAATTGACAATCAGGATAGAAGGAAGCGGTGAACTTCCGAGGACAATCGAAATTGACAATTTTTTAAGCAGAATAGATAATAATCCAGGTGAAGGAATTTGAAGTACCTAACTATTGACACTACAACAAAGATAACGGCTTTGGCATTGGCTGAAGACGGAAAACTGGTCGGGGAAGGCTTTTTGCACACCGCAAAAACCCATTCCGAACGCCTTATCCCTATGTTGGACCAGCTTCTGACCGCTGCAGCCTGGAAACTGGCTGAGCTTGATTTTATTGCCGTTGTTCGAGGACCCGGTTCTTTCACCGGGATAAGAATCGGTATTGCTACGGCTCAAGGCCTGGCTCAAGTTTTAAAGATACCGGTATTTGGAATTACTTCTCTTGACACTTTGGCTTGGGCCGGTCGGGGCAGGCCGGAGGAAATTGTGGTTTTGCTCGATGCCCGTAAAAACGAATATTATTATGCGCGTTATCGTTTTATAGAGAGTAAAGAATGTGTGGACGGGCCTACGGCCGTTACCCCGCAGGCTTTACTTGACATTTTGACTCAAACTGAACAAAGTTTTTATTTTGTAGGCGATGCGGTGCCGGCGGCTCAAAAGTACCTGACGAAGACTCTCGGTTCGCGGGCAATTATTCCGTTGGAATACCAATATCTGCCCCGCGGAGCCTATGCCGCTTTTGAAGCTTGGCAGCAATGGAATAAATTTAAGGATCAGAATCGGTCTGCGTTATATACGGTAGAGCCTTTTTATATTCGAATGTCCGAGGCCGAAGTGAACTATAGGAAGAAAAATAATCTGCCATTAGACTTTCAAATAAGCTGTAGAAAAATATAATGTTAGGAGAATACTGTAAACCGGGTGGGTTTAAAATGCAAAATAAGATTCCAAAGAAACGCATTCCGAGGGAGGAATTGCTTAAAAAGGCCAAAGTTCGGCCGATGACATTGGAAGATATTCCGACCGTTCTGGCTATCGAAGAAGTATCCTTCCCAACTCCGTGGACCGCTGAATCCTTTATATCCGAATTGAGAGACAATCAAATAGCCCGTTATTACTGTTTGGAACTGGACGGAAATGTAGTCGGTTACATGGGTTTATGGCTCATCATAGGCGAGGCTCATGTCACCAACGTGGCAATCTGGCCGGGCTGTCAAGGACAGGGGCTGGGAGAATATCTGATGCGCACCGTAATGAATGAGCTTCTTAAAATGGGGATAAGGCGGGTAACCCTTGAAGTAAGGGTATCAAACATCAATGCCCAGAAGCTTTATACAAAATTGGGTTTTAATCCGGCCGGCATTCGTAAACGTTATTATACGGATAATCAGGAGGATGCTATTATCATGTGGGCCAGCCTTTAGAAGGCTGGCCCATTGCGGAGGGTAACGAATGAAAGAAAAAGGGCAAGTAATCATCTTGGGAATTGAAACAAGCTGTGATGAGACTTCCGCGGCGGTCTTGGTTGACGGTCGCGAGTTAAAAAGCCATATCATTTCTTCGCAGATTTCCACTCATCAAAAATACGGAGGGGTAGTGCCGGAGATAGCTTCCCGGGAGCATTGTCTACATATTCAAAATGTGGTGGAGCAGGCCCTAAACCAGGCCGGATGTGATTTTGCCGATCTGTCGGCTATTGCGGTTACCTATGGTCCGGGTTTGGTCGGCTCCCTTTTAGTAGGTGTGGCCGCAGCCAAAGCGATGGCCTATGCGGCCGGAATACCGCTTATCGGAATCAATCATTTGGAAGGCCATATTTACGCCAATTTTCTGGAGCATAAGGACATAGAATTTCCTTTTTTAGTCCTGCTGGTTTCCGGCGGGCATACGAATTTGATTCTTTTCCGCGATCATCTGGATTACGAAATCTTGGGCAAGACCAGAGATGACGCGGCCGGCGAAGCTTTTGACAAAATTGCCAGGGCCTTAGGCTTAGGTTACCCGGGCGGACCCCATATTCAAAAAGCGGCGCAGCACGGGGATCCGAATGCCTTTCAATTTCCGCGTACTATGCTCGAACCGGACAGCTTGGATTTTAGCTTTAGCGGGCTGAAATCTGCGGTTTTAAATACCATGAATACTGCCAAAATGAAAGGCGAGACACTTAATACGGCTGACTTAGCGGCTTCTTTTCAGGCTGCGGTAATTGACGTCTTGGTTCAAAAATCTCTTAGAGCCCTGGAGCTTTATCCGGTAAAAGCATTGGCGCTGGCCGGCGGTGTAGCGGCTAATTCTCTGTTGCGCGAATCTTTACGAGCCGAACTGGCCAAACGAAATCTCCCGTTATATTATCCTTCGCCGATTTTTTGCACTGACAACGGAGCCATGATTGCGATGGCAGGCTATTATCATTATAAGGCCCAAAAATATTCTTCTTGGGTTCTTAATGCGATTCCCGGTCTTAAACTTGAAAGTCTCTGCCAAGCCGAAAATTAAATATAACTTAAAAAATTTAATGTATATTAATACTTTAATTGGGTTTAGAAAATGTTTAAGTTAAATAAAGAAATAAATTTTTCATTAAAGACGGGCAAAACTGTATTGGTGAGTTTAAATTATCGACAAAAAATAAAAATTGTGTGAATTTAGTTTTTAAAAAAAATCTTTGGATTAATATCGGAGGTTATCCACAGAGAAATGTGGATAATGTGGATAACATTAGGAACTGAGCGGTTTCTTATTTTGCGTTCCTGGGGATAAAATGTTAGTGAAAAATAGCTGGAAAAGAAAATAAAAAAAGTTTTTAACAAAATTAAATAGTATTTATGGTTTATTTGCAGAATTATGTCGATATAATATCAAATTATTGTTCAATAATGAAATTGACTTATTAAAAGGAAGGTTTATTATGCTCAGCAAAGCCCAAATAAGGGAAAAGGCTTTGGCTTGCCGTCAAAACTTAAGCCCAGCCGAACGCAAACAAAAAAGCAGCCAAATAAAAAAAATAATTCTGGCTTCCTCTTTTTTTGCCGAGGCCGAGTGGATAATGCTCTATTTAAATTTTCGCGATGAAGTGGAGACCACTCAGCTCGCCGAAGAAGTTTTAAAACGCGGAAAACGTCTGGTCATTCCTTATTGTGAAAAAAGAAGTATTCAAATTATCCCCTGCGAGATTAGCGATTTAAACCGAGAAGTTGGGTTAAGCTCATATGGTATACGGGAGCCTTTGGCAGATTTTTTCCGGCCGGTAGCTGCTGAAAAAATAGATTTGGCGTTGGTGCCCGGAGTGGCTTTTGATTACCACGGCAATAGAATAGGTTTAGGTAAAGGGTACTACGATCGATTTTTACCGCAGCTCCGAGCGGATGCGTGCGTGGTAGGCGTTGCTTTTGCCTGTCAGCTATTTGAACGGATTCCGACAGAATCTCACGATCATAAAATGTCTCTGCTTGTTACTGAGCAGGGAGTGATAATTCCGCTCTAATACTCCGGAGGTTTTCACCCTTTGTCCTCTTTTTCCATAATATAGTAAAAAAAGAGGAAAGGGATAAACAGATGGATAGAAAACAGCAGAAGTTATTAACTTTACCGGGAGTTATCGGCTATGGCCATGGGAAAAAAGAAACAAAAGGCAAAACAACCAAAAAAGATGCTCTGATTGTCTTTGTTCAGAAAAAATTACCGCCGGAGCAACTGAAACAGGAAGAACTCATTCCCCAGGAGATCGATGGCAATATTACCGATGTTATCGAAATCGGTGAGCTCTATGCGTTAGATAAATTACCGAATAAAAAAAGCAACTACGATATACTTTACAGTTTTTTGGCCAGCACAGGTCACAACCCGGTAATCGAAGGCAAACTCTCCCCCTTTGCAGATTTAATCAAGGTTTTTAAGCAGGATTTAAGTAAAATTCGTTTGATCAAAACAATTTTGGCTGAACTCAATATAACAAGTTATAAAAAATTAAAATCTATAGATTCGGCTCAGGAAGTCTTTTTAAAGTTCAGCAAGGATTTGGAACGTTTAATAATACTCACCAAAGTCCTATCCGACATTGACTTGACAGAATATAAAAAGGCCTTTGAAGGTATTAAAAAAAGTACCAATATTAACGTAAGCGAGCTGTTTTCCGATCAACTGGAATTTTTACGACGCCTTTGGGAGACTTTGTTTAACCAGAGCAAGGTCGTTAGGACAGCTATGATGCGGCCGGCCCGGCCCGGAGTAAGCATTGGGCATTATAAGGGAGGGGCCGGAACTTTTGGTGCTGTTGTCTACAGCACTGCCAACAATGAACCATTAATTCTGTCCAATAACCATGTGCTGGCGAACAGCACTATGATTGGCGACCAGAAAGCCAAAATAGGTGACTCGATCGTACAGCCGGCCACAAACGACGGATTGAATAAAGAAATAGCCAAACTGGCCAAGATTGTACCGTTAAAACCTCAGCCCGAAACCAATGTTGTGGATTGCGCGCTGGCCAGGCCGCTGAATCCGGCCGATGTGGATCCGAATATTCTGGAAATAGGCATGGTACAGGGAATTGTCGATCCCGTAGTCGGGATGCAGATTCAAAAATCCGGGAGGAGCACAGGGCGCACCACCGGGAAAATCCGGGCTGTGCAGGCAACGGTAAAAGTCAATTACGGGGACAACAAAGTGTTGGTTTTTGAAGACCAAATAGTGGCTAACTCGATGTCCAGCCCCGGTGACAGCGGCTCGCTGGTCTTGGATATGAAGAATAGGGCGGTGGGGCTTTTGTTTGCCGGCTCCAACCTTAGCACAGTTATAAATCCAATTAAGCCGGTACTTGAAACGTTGCAAGTGAGATTTTAAATAAGCACCATTCTGAAAGCAGTGAAGGCCTTGAAACAAGGTCCTCGCTCTTTCAGAATGAACTTTTTTGATTGACAAAATTGAAAGCTTACAATATATTTAAATAGATATTATTTTGATACTCAAAGTATTTACCCGAGGGAGCAGATATGAACAAACTTTACGGTACCCTTAACGAACTTTTGGTTAAACTGTTTAACGACATCCTCCAAATTGAGGAACAATGCCTTAAGGACGATCGGTTCAAAGATTTATCCATAACCGAAATTCATGTAATTGAAGCTATCGGAATAAACGGTGAAAGAAATATGTCCTCAGTGGCCCGTGATTTGGATATTACCATTGGAACCCTGACCATGTCTATTAATAATTTGGTAAAAAAGGGATATGTAAAACGGGAGCGAAGCGAAGAGGATCGTCGTATTGTGTTGATTTCCCTTACCGAAAAGGGCAAGGACGTTTATATCAGCCATGCCGAATTCCATAAAGAAATGATCGAAACCACTATTGCCAAACTTACCGATCAGGAAAAGGAAGTCCTAGTAGCGGCCTTGGAAAACATAAATTATTACTTTAAAGAAAAATACAACTTAAAGAAGAAAAAGCGCTAGGAAATATATTTTGAATTGAATGTTCGTTGTTTTATTAGACATATTTGCTTTGATATTCAAATATATTTATAGTCAAAGTATTTAGATTCTTTTTTTATTACTCATTTTTTACTTTTTGAGGAGGTTAAAAGATCATGGCTGTAAGAATCGTTACCGACAGCACTTCCGATTTGCCGGAGAGTTTAGCGAAAGAGTTAAATATAACGGTGGTTCCGTTAAAAGTTCTTTTTGGCGAGGAGATGTACAGAGACGGAATTGATCTGTCGAAAGCGGATTTCTATAAAAAAATGGCTGAACACAAACAGCTTCCAACCACTGCTCAGATTAATCCCGGCGAATTTCTGGAAGTGTTTCAGAATATTTTGACTGAACGGAATGAAATAGTAGGTATCTTTATATCTTCCAAACTCAGCGGCACCTACAGTTCGGCTGTAGTAGCCAGGGAACAGCTTGGAAAAGCCAGGATTCACCTGGTGGATTCGGAAACTACCACATTTGGACTGGGTTCATTAGTAATTCTGGCAGCCAGAATGGCCCAGCAAAATAAAAGTGCCGAAGAGATAGTGGCCAAGTTGGAAATAGCCAAAAAAAGAGTCTTTTTTTACGGAGTGGTTAATACTCTGGAAAATCTAAGAAAAGGGGGGCGCCTTTCCGCAACTGCCGCTGTGGCCGGCACTCTATTAGGGATAAAACCCATTGTTACCATTAAAAACGGTGAGGTTACGGTAGCGGCAAAAGCCAGGGGACAGAAAAAAGCCTTCGCTTGGATTCTGGAACAGATGGAAAAATACGGTGATTTAGAAGATAAAACGGTTTTAATTGCTCATGCCGCTGCCCCGGCCGAAATGTGGGAATTTAAAAAGCTGCTCGAGGAAAGGTTTAATCCGGCGGAGATAGTAGAAATTGAAATAGGTGCGGTTGTAGGTACTCATAGCGGTCAAGGCTGCATAGGAATAGGCTTTTTAACTTAGATGCGGTAGCTGTGGCTGCGAATAAACAGTGTACCATAATGCGGGCCGTTGCCTAACGAATTATTTTCGTTTGGCAACGGCTTCATGTTATAATTGGACTGTATGCACCCTGAAGTATACAGTATAAATGACATACAGCTAAGGTGCTTTGGACCAAGCAGTGGTATAATAGCGAGCGAGTATTAATAGAGAATTACAATGACCAATAGAGAATTACAGTTTTAAGGAGGTCGCTATGATTCGCCTTATTGAACAAGGAACATACCTTATAAACAAAAAAGAACTGGTGGAAGCTTCGGATCCGAGAGTGCTTTCGTCCGGTTATGACCGGGAACAGGCGCGCCGCAATACAATAGCCGCTAAAATATTGGAGTCTCATAATATTTCCGGTGATAGAAATAATCTAAAAATACGTTTTGACGCTCTGGCTTCCCATGACATTACCTACGTCGGTATTATACAGACGGCCCGAGCCAGCGGATTGACAGAGTTTCCTTTGCCATATGTTTTGACTAACTGTCATAACAGTTTGTGTGCAGTCGGCGGCACTATCAATGAGGATGACCATCTATTCGGCCTTTCCGCCGCTCAAAAGTATGGAGGGATCTATGTTCCCGCCCATTTGGCGGTCATCCATCAATATGTACGGGAAATAATGACCGGCTGCGGCAAAATGGTTCTTGGTTCGGACAGCCATACCAGGTATGGGGCTTTGGGAACAATGGGTATCGGCGAAGGCGGACCGGAATTGGTCAAACAGCTTTTGGCCAAAACTTACGATATCCCCTATCCGGAGATCATTGCCGTATATCTGGAAGGTGAACTCCGGCCCGGAGTAGGCCCCCAGGACGTTGCGTTGGCTTTGATCGGAGCGGTATTCAAAAACGGTTTTGTTAAGAACAAAGTATTGGAATTTGTCGGACCCGGGATAGCCAACCTATCAATTGACTATCGCAACGGTATTGATGTAATGACGACTGAAACCACCTGTTTAAGCTCTATTTGGCAGACGGACGATAAAGTTGAGCAGTACTTCGAATTGCATGGACGTCCGGAAGCCTACAGTAAGCTTGAGCCTGGGGACGTTGCTTATTATGACGGCGCGGTAGTGATTGATTTAAGCAAAATTGAGCCTATGATTGCGTTGCCGTTCCATCCGAGCAATGTCTACACCATCGCCGAATTGAACGCCAATCCCTATGATATTCTGCGGAAAGTTGAGCAAGAAGCTCAGGAGCAAATTGAAAATCCGAAAATCAAATTCTGCTTGACAGATAAAATAGTGGATGGACGACTAAAAGTGGATCAAGCGATTATAGCCGGATGCGCGGGCGGCAGCTTCGAAAACTTAATGGAAGCTGCGGCGATCGTGAACAGCCGTTCTCTGGGCAACGGTGATTTGACTTTCAGTGTCTATCCGTCCAGTCAGCCAATTTACCTGGAGCTGATTAAAAACGGTACCGCCGCCCAACTGATGAGTGCCGGGGCAGTTTTGCGTACGGCCTTTTGCGGGCCCTGTTTCGGCGCCGGAGACGTACCGGCCAACAACAGTTTAAGTATCAGGCATTCCACCAGGAATTTCCCGAATCGGGAAGGCTCCAAACCGGGTGAAGGTCAGATTTCTTCAGTCGCTCTGATGGATGCGAGATCCATAGCGGCTACGGCTGTAAACGGAGGATTCTTGACTCCGGCCACAGAATTGGATTACGTCAAACCCGATCTAACTTACCATTTCGACGGCAGCATTTATAAAAACAGGGTTTACAACGGCTTTGGCCGTCCTCAGAAGGATAGGGAATTGAGATTCGGACCGAACATTGCCGACTGGCCGAAAATGATCCCGTTGCAGGAGCATTTAATTTTAAAGATAGCTTCGGTTATTACTGACCCGGTTACCACTACAGACGAACTGATTCCGTCAGGAGAGACATCCTCCTATCGTTCCAATCCGCTGAAACTGGCTGAGTTCACTTTGGCCAGAAAGGACCCTCAATATGTGGCCAGAGCTAAAGCTGTCCGGGCCCTTGAGTTGGAAAGACAACAACTCGTAGCCGGGGAAAAGGATCCGGCGGACATTTCCGCGGGACTTGAAGCGTTGGGTGAGCATGTTATCGCCGAAGCCAAACTGTCTATGACCCTTGAAGAGCTGTTCAAAAACAGCGGTATTGGCAGTACTATTTACGCGCTAAAGCCCGGCGACGGCTCCGCCCGGGAACAGGCCGCTTCCTGTCAAAAAGTGCTCGGCGGTTGGGCCAACATAGCCAAGGAATACGCTACCAAACGTTATCGGAGCAACCTGATCAACTGGGGCATGCTGCCTTTCACTTTTGCCGGAAATCCCGATATTTTTACGGTGGATTCCATAGTCTTTATTCCGAACCTTAGACAGAAATTAATCGCCAAAGAACAAAAAATCCCGGCTTTGGTTATAAATAGCGGCGGGACCAAGCAGATTGAACTTATGTTGCCCGCTTTGACGGACGATGAGACGGAAATTATTTTAAAAGGCAGCTTAATTAATTATTATTCCGTGGCGAAGTAGGACTGTGCGACAGGGCCAAAAATTCTTCGGGGAGTGGGGAAACATGAGCAAAAAAATAATAATAGTCGGCGGAGTGGCCGGAGGAGCTACAGCGGCCGCCAGGCTGAGAAGGCTAGACGAAAACTCCCATATTGTTATTTTTGAACGCGGAGAACACATTTCCTTTGCGAACTGCGGTTTGCCTTATTATGTGGGCGGCGTAATCAAAGAAAAGAATGACCTGCTGGTACAAACCGTGGAAGGGCTGTCCAAAAGATATAACTTGGATATCCGCATAAAAACAGAGGTTTTGAGCATTGATCGGCAAAATAAAACCGTTTTGGCCAAAAATCTTGTGACGGGTGCCGTTTACCGGGAAGACTATGATTATCTGATCCTTTCGCCCGGGGCAAGCCCTATTGTTCCTCCAATCGAAGGGGTGAAGGATAATCCCAAAGTATTTACCCTTAGGACAGTCGGCGACGCTGAAGATATTGTCAATTACATTCGGCTAAACAAAGCCCGAAGGGCTGTAGTGGTGGGCGGAGGTTTTATTGGACTGGAAACGGCCGAAAACCTCAAAGAGCGTAACTTGGAGGTTATTCTGGTCGAAGCCACTGACCAGGTTTTGCCTGCGCTTGATTATGAGATGGCGTGCCTTTTACACGCCCATCTTCGGCAAAAAGGAGTTAAACTTATTCTTGGCGACAGCGTGACCGGACTGGACGGTTCCAAAGTATTTCTGCAGAGCGGCCGAACGGTTACCGCCGACTTGGTGGTAATGGCCATTGGTGTGCGACCGGAGAGTTTTCTGGCCAAAGAGGCCGGGTTGGCTCTGGGGTATAAAAACACTATTCAAGTCAATGAATACTTGCAGACCAGCGACGAAGCTATTTATGCCATAGGGGATGCTATTGAGGTTAAACATTACATTTCCGGCAAGCCTGTTCACATTCCTTTAGCCGGACCGGCAAACCGCCAGGGTCGGATGGTTGCGGACAATATTTACGGTAGGCTAAAGGCCTATCAGGGTACTTTGGGCACCTCGGTCGCAAAAGTCTTCGATCTGACCGTAGCTTCGACAGGATTAAATGAAAAGACTTTAAAAAGTGCACAGATAGACTATAGGGTAATCCACATTCACCCGAATTCCCATGCCGGTTACTATCCGGGGGCAACTGCGTTGACCATGAAAATGCTCTTTACACCGGAGGACAAAATCCTTGGAGCGCAGGCTGTTGGCCATAAAGGCGTTGAAAAGAGAATAGACGTATTGGCTACGGCTATTAGGGGTAATCTGACGGTCTATGACCTGCAGGATTTGGAACTGGCCTATGCTCCACCTTATTCATCAGGCAAGGATCCGGTTAATTTTTTAGGCTATGTGGCCGCCAATGTTCTGGACGGCCTGGTGGAAACGGTTCAGTACCATGAAATAGACGATTTAGTAAGAGCAGGAAATATTCTGATTGATGTAAGGCAGCCGGAAGAGTATAAATACGGCAGAATAGCCGGTTCGGTAAATATTCCGCTTTCCGAGCTGCGCAACCGGCTTGAAACCTTGCCTAAAGACAAGCCTATTTATGTATGCTGTTTATCCGGGTTGCGGAGTTATATAGCGACGAGAATTTTAAAGGGGCACGGTTTCAGAGCCATAAACCTTGACGGTGGCTATAGGACTTATGCCAGCGTATATGCCGACCGGCAGATTGTGAATGAGGATTATGAAATTAGTGTGGATGAAAGCGGCGAGACTGTTATCGAAAAGAAATAAGTGAGAATGAATTAGGAGGAAGGGCAGTGCCTGGCGAAAAACTGGCTATCACAGGTATTTTGTTGGTTGGCGGAGAAAGCCGCAGAATGGGTCGCAACAAAGCTTTTCTGGAGCTTGACGGTCAAACTCTCCTGGAACGCAATCTGGCCGTGCTTTCCGGCGTTTGCAGCGAAGTATTAATAAGCAGCCGGGAAGCTCAGCTTTATTCCGGTTATGGATTTGAGGTTGTCGAGGATGTGGTCAAAGGGAAAGGTCCGCTGGCCGGACTGTATTCCACTTTAAGCAAAGCCCGGTTTGAATGTGCTTTTGTGGCCGCTTGCGATCTGCCTTTTTTAAATGAGCAGGCAATCAGGTTTTTATACGACCGGTTGGAGAGTTTCGATGCCGTAGTGCCTGAATCGTCAGAAAAAATCCACTTTTTACATGCCTTCTACCGCAAAAGAATACTGTCGATTCTCAAGAAAAATCTCGAACAGGACAAATTAAAGCTCAATGATATTGTCAAAAGCTTTAATACCCGTTTTGTGCGTTTGGACGGTAATATGTTAAGTCCGATTGAAAAGGAAATTTTGCAAAAAAGTGTGCTCAATGCGAATACACCGGAGCAATGGGCTGAGATAGTAAAAAATAGATAGTTAGGCAAAATATAATTTTTATGGAATAAAAAAGAAACAAAACGGTTATGCTATTATTTGGGTTTAGATAGAGCTTACTTTTTCTATCTGCTAGTAATATCGAGCTATTGAGAGCGTTTGTTAAAAAATTTAGGATAATCATCAATAATTATGCTTGGATGGATTTGCATAACTTCCAATCCTTGCATATTATTATACCTAGATGTTAGCACTCATCTTAGGCGAGTGCTAACAAACTGTAAAGGAACTAGAAAATTTCAAGGAGGGAAATAATTTTTATGAAACTCAAACCATTGGCAGACAGGGTTATTATCAAAGCTATTCCGTCTGAAGAAAGGACAAAAAGCGGTATCATTATGCCCGACACCGCTAAGGAAAAGCCCCAACAGGGTGAAGTAGTGGCGGTAGGACCCGGTAAATTCGAAAAAGGCGAAAGAATCCCTATGGAAGTTAAGGTTGGAGATCGTGTAATTTATTCCAAGTATGCCGGCACCGAAGTTAAAATTGACGGTGAAGAGTACTTAATTCTCAGAGAATCAGATATTCAGGCAATTATTAACCAATAATTGTCGATCGGTAACATAGAAAAAAGTTTTCGTTGATTAAATTTTTTAATAAATAACAAGGAGGAATATTCCGTGGCAAAACAGATGCTTTTTAAAGAAGAAGCCCGTCATGCTTTGGAGCGCGGCGTCAATAAGCTTGCCGAAGCTGTTCGTGTTACTCTCGGTCCCAAAGGTCGCAATGTAGTTCTCGATAAGAAATTCGGTTCACCGATGATTACCAATGACGGTGTGACCATCGCTCGCGATATTGAATTGGAAGACCCATTCGAAAACATGGGAGCCCAGCTGCTCAAAGAAGTGGCAACCAAGACCAATGACGTAGCAGGTGACGGAACAACCACAGCAACCGTTCTTGCTCAGGCTATTATCCGCGAAGGTTTGAAAAATGTTGCGGCCGGCGCCAACCCGATGGATCTTAAACGCGGTATTGAGAAAGCAGTAGAAGTTATCGTCGATGATATTAAAGCCAACGCCAAGACTGTTGAGAGCAAAGAAGCTATTTCTCAGGTTGCGGCTATCTCTGCAGGAGATACCTCCATCGGTGAACTGATTGCCGAAGCTATGGAAAAAGTAGGTAAAGACGGCGTAATTACCGTTGAAGAAGGCAAAGGCGTAACCACCGAACTGGAAGTTGTCGAAGGAATGCAATTTGACCGCGGTTATGTCTCTGCTTACATGATCACCGATACCGAGAAAATGGAAGCAGTCCTGAATGATCCTCTGATTTTGATTACCGATAAGAAAATCAGCGCTGTTCAGGATATTCTCCCTGTGTTGGAAAAAGTGGTTCAATCCGGCAGGCCTTTGCTGATAATCGCCGAAGATCTCGAGGGCGAAGCTTTAGCTACCATAGTATTGAACAAACTGCGCGGAACATTTACCGCCGTAGCTGTTAAAGCTCCTGGCTTTGGCGATCGTCGTAAAGCTATGCTCGAAGATATCGCCATTCTGACCGGCGGTCAGGTTATTACCGAAGATCTCGGTCTGAAACTGGAAAATACCACCCTTGACATGCTCGGTCGTTGCCGTCAGGTAATCGTAAGCAAAGAAGAAACCACAATCGTTGACGGCGCAGGCGATCAGGCAAAAATTAAAGCCCGTGTGGAATCCATCAAGAAACAAATCGAAGAAACCACTTCGGACTTTGATAAAGAAAAACTGCAAGAAAGACTGGCCAAACTGGCAGGCGGCGTAGCCGTAATCCATGTAGGCGCAGCTACCGAAACTGAAATGAAAGAAAAGAAATTGCGGATTGAAGACGCTCTCGCAGCTACCAGAGCAGCCGTTGAGGAAGGTATTGTGGCCGGCGGCGGAGCAACCTATATTCATGCAACAGGCGCTCTTGATAAGCTCAATGTCGAAGGTGACCAAAAAACCGGAGTGGAAATTGTGCGTCGGGCTTTAGAAGAGCCTCTGCGTCAAATTGCCAACAACGCCGGTTTAGAAGGTTCAATAGTTGTAGAGAAAGTACGTAACAGCGCCAGAGGTATTGGTTTCAACGCTGTTACCGAAAAATACGAAGACATGATCGCAGCCGGAATTGTAGACCCGGCAAAAGTTACCCGTTCAGCTCTGCAACACGCTGCTTCCATTGCAGCTATGGTGCTGACCACTGAATGCTTGGTAGCAGACATTCCGGAAAAAGAAAACCAAGCTAACATGGGTGGCATGGGCGGCGGCATGATGTAATTATCTGCCCGTGGCTTGAAACTAAGCTCCCTCCGTTAGGTTTTCGGTCAGTCCGAAAATACAATAAAAACCGAGTACTAAAGGAGATGCCTTCAACGTTGGGGCGTCTCCTTTTTCGTTAATGTACCTGCCCAAACGCAGCGTTTTGTTCTTTCAAGATTTTCCAGTAATAGCTCGGCCTGGTGAGACATAGTATTAGATAAGAACTCCACCGGGAGGGGCAATGCATGAAAGGTAGTAAAAGGAAAATAATCATAGGATTAGCGGTGCTGGCTGTTTTGCTGGTCGGAGCGGGATCCTTTGTCTTTCTTTGGCAGCCGGATCCGCTAAAGATGACCACGTTGGCGTTGGAGAACTTAAACAATGCCAATTCATTTGCTTTCAGTTTGACCCAACAGCAGACGGTAGCCGGAAACGAACGTCAGCTAACGAGAATTAGCGGTTATAAGAGCGGTGAAAATATCCATGTTCAGGGACAGATGGCTGGAAGCCAGGTAGAAATGATTAAAATCGGCCAAACTTTATATAATAAAGACCCTTTCAGCGGCCGTTGGATTAAGTATGACGACATTTCAATTGCCCAAAGGATTTTTTTGGTGGAGCTCGACCCGTTGGCTACCTTGCAGATTAAAGAGATTGGAGAGGTGGTGCCTAAGGGAGAAAGCGTTGTTGATCAGACCAAATGTCGGGTATATACTTTTAAACCCAGTATTCAAAACCAATTGCTTGAAAGCTTTTGGACAGATTTTGAGTATACCTTGTACGTAACAAAAAGAACAAAAATGATTGCCAAAGCAGAAATCACTGCCCTAAATAAAGAGACTAAAGAACCGATGAAAATAACTTTGGAGTTTAAAGATTTCAATAAGAAAATATCAATTCAACCCCCTCAGGCTGTCGGTTAACAAAATTGCATAAACAACCGGAAACAAGGGAAAATAATATAAGGAACTGGTAAAAGGGTGCTCCGCTTAAGACGGGCACCCTTTTACGCTAAAAACTTGGAATTTTAATTAAATTACGGCAAGCTATTAGTAGTAATTAAAAGTTTATGGTATAATGCTATGGTAAAAAATATGGTAAAAAATGCGATATGGAGTGAAAACAATGCAAGAATACATAGAAAAAGTATTGATCTCGGAAGAACAATTGAAAAAGAG
>ENA-UPSB01001026-UPSB01001026.1-bioreactor-metagenome-genome-assembly--contig:-NODE-1026-length-37214-cov-5.873274_pt1 | contig 37214 bp, 30 predicted proteins | sample MGYA00238182_ERZ773286 | MGnify/ENA primary metagenome ERZ773286 (study PRJEB29026, sample SAMN07631240) | bioreactor metagenome | isolation source: Switchgrass digestor | place: USA: Dartmouth...
TCGTCCCGGGTCAGCAGGCCGGCGAAGACCAGGCCGACGATGTTGGCGTCGTAGCCGTCCTCCATCAGGATCGGGTTGAAGACACCCCGGGGCGCGGAGAACATGGAGAGGTAGAGCGTGCCGCCGTCCACGGGTTCATCGGCGGGGGATGAGTGCACCCCGGCGGCTGTCGTCGAGTCCCCGCGGGGGACACCGCCCGCCGAGGGCCGCACAGGAGCACCGCAGCCGGCGAGCAGCAGCGTGATCAGGACCATGAGGGCAACGTGCTTGGAACCAGCCATGGACAGCCTCCCGGCCCCTGCGCCCGGGACAGCCCCTTTCAAGCAGATGCGCGGACAGGCGGGAATATGCCGGGGGCCACCCGGGTAGGGTGCAGTCGTTTACCCGCTAGTATGGCGCCCGAAACCCGGAGCATCCCTTCCAGGGACTGTCCCTGCTGTTCCGCGCAAAATCTTAACCCCGGGACCCCCTGCGCAGTGAAGATTCTGCGCGCTCAACACCCCCGCACCCCGCAGACAGACCCGCTAGAGCCCGTCACACTCACCCCAGACCCGCTGAAACCTGTCACACCCACCCCAAGCCCCCTCGTCCAGCCCGCTACCGACCCTGTTCCGCGCAAAATCTTCACCCGGCAGCCCCTGCGCAGTGAAGATTCTGCGCGCTCACCACCCCCGCACCCCGCGGACGGGCCCGCCGAAACCCGTCACACCCACCCCAGACCCCCTCCTCCGGCCCGCTTCCGGCCCTGTTCCGCGCAAAATCTTAACCCCGGGACCCCCTGCGCAGTGAAGATTCTGCGCGCTCAACACCCCCGCACCCCGCAGACAGACCCGCTAGAGCCCGTCACACTCACCCCAGACCCGCTGAAACCTGTCACACCCACCCCAGACCCCCTCGTCCAGCCCGTCAAAGCACCCCACCGCCGATCGTGCGACGCACGCGAAGAAAGGCCGCCGTCCGTGTGGACGGCGGCCCTTCCAGTTCAGTCTACTGCTGCGGCGTGATGAGGTTGACAAACAGCCGGTACGCGCCGGGCACGTTCTGCTCCAGCTGGTAGTACAGCACCATGCTGGTGTAGACGTAGGTGCCCTTGCCGTACTTCGCCACCAGCAGCGAGCCCTCGAAGGGCTGCTCGCCAGCGTCGTTCATCGAGATGATCGGGGTGAACTCGGGAGCCCACCGCATCGGGATGTAGACGGCACGCTCCTTCACCCAGCCCTCCCAGTCCTCGGGCCCGATCACGTTCGGCGTGTTGAGCACGGGATGATCAGGCTGCAGCACCCGCACCTCGGCGTGCTCGTCGGTGACACGCCAGTTGAACGACGGGCTGCCGATCTGCAGGAAGTACGGGGCGGAGGTCTGCGCGTTCCAGTTGTCGCCCGGCTGATGGTACTGCATGACCAGGTGGCCGCCGTTCCGCACATACTCGATGAGCCGGCTGTTGGCCGCAACCAGGTCGGGCCGGGTGCGGAAGGCGCGGATGCCCACCACGATGGTGTCGTAGACGGAGAGGTCGCCGTACGTCAGGGTGTCGGCATCGAGCAGCTCCACGTTGACCCCGATCAGCCGCAGGAACTGGTGCACGCTGTCGGAGCCGCCGTCGACGCAGCCCACGCGCAGGCCCTCAGGCACGACCACCGGGAACGCCCGCACGTCGACCACGGCCTCATCCACGATGTAGGTACGGCCGATGTGGTCGTACTCGATCACCTGCACCGAGTGCTCCGAGACCGCGGCGCCCTTGGCCGTGAAGCCGATCTCGTACTGACCGGCCGCCAGATCCTCGGGCGGCGTCACGGCAAACGTGGCGGACTTCACCTCACCCTTGCGGGCGAAGGCCAGGCGCTCGAAGGAAGGCGTGACCGTCCAGCCCTCGGGCACGACCGGGAAGACGGCCGCGCTCGTCTGGCCCGTCTTGTAGCTGGTGGCCACCACGTTGATCGTAATGGGCTCCGGCTTCTCCAGGTTGACGACGGCGCTCTGGATGTCGGTGCGCAGGGCGAGGTCGGGCAGCACGGCCACATAGCGCTCGGGCTGCACGGTGACCTCGGCCTCCACGCCGTTGACCGCGAAGCGGATCACTCCGGTGACCTCATGGGGATAATACGGGTCGAAGTACTCGGCGTTGGCGGGGATGGTCACGTTCCACTTCGCAGTGGCGGTCTGGTTGTAGCTCAGGTCGACGCCGCTCACCGAGGCGGTGGCCGTCGACTTCCAGCCCTTCGGCAGGTTCAGCGCCAGGGAGACGTCCTTGACGGGCACCTGGCCACCCTGGAACGCGGTGAGCGTCAGGGTCGTGGTCGCGCCGCGGGTGACCTCGTACTCGCTGGCCTGCAGCCGCGTCACCAGGAGCACGGCCTTCGCCAGGGCGTCCTGGAGCTGCCGCTCCTTGCGGGCCAGGCGGAAGTCGAGGTCGTAGCCCAGCTCATCCTCGAGCCCGATCTTCTCGGCCACCAGCGCCCGGGCCGCGCGCACGGCCACCAGGCCGTCCGTCAGGGCCTTCGCCACGTCCGCGTTGCGCGGGTAGGCGTCGAAGGCGGCGTCGATGGCGGCCTGCGCCTCGTTGAGCTTCGCCTTCAGCGCGGCGTCGCTGACCAGGCCGGCCAGGTCACCCACGGTCTGCGGGAGGCCTTCGAAGATGGAGCTCTCGGTCTCCTTCACCGGGACCGACGCCCGGTCGAGGTGCAGCCCCACGCTGGACGGGCCCTCGGGCACGATGGCGCCCATCATCTGGCTCTTGTGATAGGCACGGGACTCCTCGCCCAGCTGGACGTAAGACGCGCCCAGGATCGGGTCGTACTCGCCCACGGGCACCTCAACGTGGGCCGTCAGGCTGCCGGTGTCGGCGTACACGCCGCCGCTGCCCGCCTCAGCCGGCAGGTAGACCTTCTTGATCTGCCAGGGGCGCAGACCCTCGGCCAGCTGCTCGGGGTAAGCGTTGGGATCGGCGGCCTTCTCGTACGCCTCGAGGGTCAGGACCGTGATGGCCCGGTGGTGACCGTGCTGCCCGTAGCTGTCGAGGAAGGAGGGCATCACCACGTCCGGACGGGTCTCGCGGATGATGCGCACCAGGCGCTCCAGGGTGACGTCGCGGCCCCAGTGCTCCAGCGTCTCCTGAGGGCTCTTGGAGAAACCGAAGTCCCAGATGGGGTCGCCCATCTCCTGGGTCAGGAAGCGCAGTTCCACGCCGTTCGCCTCGGAGGCCTCCTCCAGCTCCCGGGTGCGGACCACGCCCAGCGCGTGCACGTACTCGGTGCCGATGGCGTTCTGGCCGCCCTCACCCCGGTTGGCGATGACGCTGACGGTGTGGGCGCCGACGTTGTGCCTCACATACGCCAGCACCGAGCTCCGCTCATCGTCGGGGTGCGCGCCCGTGTTCATGAAGGTGTTCACGGAACGCAGGGGCGTCAGTGCCTGCCACAGCGCCACGGCGGCACGCTCTGCCGCCAGGGCTTCCCGGGGCTGCGCCACCAGCGCAGCCCCGAGGGAGAGCACGAGCGCCAGGGTCAAGCTCATCAGACGGCGGGTCGTCCTCATGATCCTGGCTTGAACCAAGACGGGCCACTCTCCTTTTCCCTAGGTGATGTCATCCCAGCCAGCAATCAGACACACGCAGAGGTTACTGGCCCTTGCCCTTGATGTTCTCGTCCCAGTAGCCGATCCACTCGGCTTCCTTCTCGGCCATGACGTCCCACTGCAGGTCCATGGCCTTCAGCTTCGGGGTCAGCTCCTTCAGCCAGTCGGGCTGGAGCGAGGCATCGAGGGTGATGGCGGGGATCTGGAACCGGCTGGCCGACAGCTCCGCCTGGACCTCCTCGCTGAAGAGCAGGTTCAGGAACTTCTCGGCCGCCTGCGGATGCTTGGCGCCGGCGATCATGCCCACGCCGTCGACCAGGATCGGCACACCGCTCTCGGGAATGATGTAGCCGAAGGGCATGCCCTCCTGCTCAGCCTGGATCAGCACGTCCTGCAGGTTCCAGAGGCTGAGGCTGCCTTCCTGGCGGGTGATCTTCAGGTACATGTCGGTCGGGTTGGCCGCGTACTCCTTGGTGTTGGCGTCCAGCTTCAGCAGCCACTCATAGCCCCGGTCGGGGTTGCCGTCTTCCTTATAGAAGCGGTCGATCATGGCGGCGTAAATGGTGCGCATGGTGCCGGAGGCCGGGACGGCGCGGATGATGATCTGGTCCTTCCACTTGGCATCGAGCAGGTCATCCCAGTCCTTGGGCAGGTCCGTCTCGGAGATCATCTCCTTGTTGTACATGATGACCTCGGGCAGGAGCATCTCGCCGTACCAGTGACCCTCGGGGTCCTTGTAGCCATCGGCGATCTTGGCGGCGAACTCAGGCTCGATCTTGGCCAGGAGCCCTTCCTTCACGGCCAGGGAGAGCGCCTGCTGGGTGCCGCCCCACCAGATGTCGCCCTGCGGGTTGGCCTTCTCGGCCCGGACGCGCTCCATGATCTCCTGGGCGCCCATGGGCAGGACCTCGACGTTGCCCTTGTACTCGGGGTACTTCTCCTCGAACTTGGCCACCATCAGGTCGATGATGGACTGGTCGCGACCGGTGTAGATGACCAGCCGCTTCTCCTCCTCAGGTGCCGGAGCCGGCTGCTGCTCCTGCTGCTGGGGAGCCTGCGTGGCGGGCGTCTGGGTGCCGCCCTCGTTGCCGGAGGGCTTGCTGGAGCTGCCGCAACCGGCGAGCAGACCGGCGACCAGCAGAAGACCCACAAGCTTGCGAGACCAGGTGCTACGCATCGTTCATATATCCCCCTTTAGTGTGGTGAAATACCGGATCTGCACACGTAACTTACCAGGGAACGGGCAGATCCACCCCCCTTCGGTTCCCGCAAGGTTGGCTAAGGCAACTCAGGTGCGGTGCACCTGAAGATGATCACTCACGCCAGGAGCACGTCCGCGGCCAGCAGCCGGCGCCGCAGCCCCTCGTCCACCGCGACGGGGCCGCCCAGCGCCCGGATCACGGCGCCGTAGATGGGGGCGAACCGGGGCACTTCGACCGCGCCGCCGGGGGCCAGTTCGGCCAGCCGCTCCAGCAGGGCCGCGCGCACGGCCGGCGAGTTCTGCAGCACGCCCCCCAGCAGGAAGACGGGGAAGTCGCCGCCGTCGACGAGGCCGGCCAGCCGGGCCGCCCCCGCCGCAAGCTCGCCGAGCTCACGTCCGGCCTGGGCCAGGATCTCCCGGGCCGCCGGGTCTCCCGCCTGCGCCGCGGCGTCCACCGCGCGGGCCAGTGCGGCCACGGCGTCAACGCCCGTGTCGGGCAGGTAGAGCCAGTCGTACAGGGCGTACAGGTCGGGCACCTGCACCGCCTCACAGAGGTGGCGGATCAAGGGGGTGTCGGGCTCGCCCGCGTCCAGCGAGCGGTAGGCCGCCGCGAGCCCGAGCTGGGCGATGTGGAAAGCGCTGCCGGCGTCCCCCACCCGGTGGCCCCAGCCGCCGGCCCGCACGAACCGCCGGCCGTCGCCCGCGTAGACCACCGATCCGGTGCCGGCCGCCACCAGGAGGCCGCGGCCGCCTTCAGCGGCGCCCCGCAGGGCGATGAGGCCGTCGTTCTCCACGAGCACGCACCCGGCCGAGACGCCGGCCGCATCCAGGGCGGCTCGCGCCAGCCGGCAGGCCTCCTCCTCGCTTGCGGGGGTGTCCACGCCGGCGAGGCCGAAGGCGGCGGTGTCGATGCGGCAGCCCGCCGGCAGGCCCCGACAGGCGGAGCGCACGGCGTCCGTGAGCGCCTGCACGGCCTGCTCCCGGCCCACCGACTGGGGGTTGCTGCCGCCCGCCCGGCCGCTGCCCACCACCCCCTGCTCCCGGTGGACCAGCACCGCAAGGCATTTGGTCCCGCCGCCGTCCACCGCGAGGTAGTAAGTCATAACCGGCTTCCCTCCCCCCCGGCCGCGAGGCCGTCGACGGTGGCATCCTGGCCGGCGAGCGCCCTGCAGGCCTCGTCGAGGCGTGCGTCCGCGGCCGCAAGCCGCGCCCGGGCGCCTTCCAGCCAGGCGGCCATCTCCGCCTGACGCCCCTCACGCCGCGCGATCATGCGGCGGACCTCGGCGGGGGCCACGCCGCCCCGCACGGCACGAACGGCAACGAAGTGAACGGGATCCAACGCCTGCTGCAGCTTCTCGGCCGGCACGCCCAGGGGACGCCCCAGCACCTGCCGGGCGACCTCCTCCACCAGGGCGGGCTCCAGCTGCCGCACGTCCCGGATGCCCCGGGCCTCCGCCGCCTTGACGAGGGCGGCGACGACGCTGTGGGCGGTGCGGAAGGGCAGGCCGGCATCCCGCACCAGCAGGTCGGCCAGTTCCGTCACGTTGGCGAAACTGGCCCGGGCCCGCTCCAGAAGGAGCTCACGGTTCACCTCGGCGGTGCCGACCACGTTGGCCAGCAGCCGGAACACGGCGCGCAGGGTGGACAGGGCGGCCCAGAGGTTGGGCTGCATCTCGTCCTCGGTGTCCACGATGTCGCCGAACGGCGTGTTGTGCAGCATCTGCAGCACGGTCTGCGCCCGCCCGGCGCTGTAGCTGAGCAGGGCGCGGGCGTGCTCCAGCGAGACCGGGTTCCGCTTCTGGGGCATGATGGAGCTGGTCTGCACGTACGGATCGGCAACCCGCAGCGCCCCGTACTCCTGGGTGCACCACAGGAGCAGGTCCTGCACCGTGCGCCCGGTGTGCAGCGCGGCCAGCTGCGCGGCCGCCGCCGCCTCGCTCACGTAGTCGGCGCCGGCGATGGCGTCGTAGCTGTTCTCGACCAGGCCGTCGAATCCCAGGAGTTCGGCCACCCGCTCCCGGGAGATGGGGAAGCCCGAGGTGGACAGGGCCGCAGCGCCCATCGGCGAGCGGTTGGCCCGCAGGTAGGCGGCCTGCAGCCGGGCGACGTCGCGCTCCAGCACGTCCGCCGCGGCCGTGAGCCAGTGGCCCAGGGTGGTGGGCTGCGCCTGCTGCGTGTGGGTGTGCGCCAGCATCACCGTATCGGCCTCCTCCGCGGCGAAGCGGAGCAGCACCCGGTGGAGAAGCTGGGCCGCCTCAATCGCGTCCAGCAGGTGCTTCCGGAGCACCATGCGGTACATGGTCACGCCCATGTCGTTGCGGCTGCGGGCGATGTGCAGGTTGCCGGCCTCCTCGCCGGCGGCCTTCAGCGTCAGGTCCTCCACGTAGAAGAACAGGTCCTCATAGCGGCCGTCGTACCGGGAGGCGGCCACCTGCCCGAGGTCGATGGACTCCAGCGCAGCCAGGATCTTCCGGGCCGAGCCGGCGTCCACGAGCCCCTGCTCCACCAGCATCACCAGGTGGGCGCGGTGGATGGCCATCATCGGATCGAGCAGCTCGTGCTTGGCGCTTTCGTAAATGGGGCTCAGCACGGCCTCCGCGTAGCTGCGGCCGGGGAAGCAGCAGCCGTCCTGTTCGGCGATCTCCGCGCGGCTCGGCGCATGGGGTGCGCTGACACCGTCTGCGGGGCCGGCCGGGGGATAATTGCGGGTCAACCAGATCACTTCCTTAGGCGAGGTTCTGCCGCTGGTTCAGGCGGTTGGAGATGAAGAGCACCAGGAGGATCAGCAGAATCTGGAGCATGCCGTACGCCGCCGCCGTTCCGAACTTGAAGGAGTACATGAGGTTGTTGATCTCCACCGAGATCGGCTGGTTGCGGGCCGTGTAGATGAGCACCGACGCCACGAACTCGCCCACGCCCTGCACGAACGCCAGCAGCGCGCCGGCCAGGACACCGCGGAACATGAGCGGGAAGGTGACCCGGCGGAAACTGTACCACCAGGTGGCGCCGAGGCTGAGCGCCGCCTCCTCCACGGAGGGGTCGATCTGCGCCAGCGTCGCATTGGTGGACCGGAACACCAGCGGCGAGAAGCGGACGAAGTAGGCCAGGGGCAGGATCCAGAACGTGCCCACGATCACCTTGCCGAGGCTGAAGACCGTCGGCTCGTTGAAGGCGGCGATGAGGTTGATGCCGACGACGGTGCCGGGCAGCGCCCAGGGGATCATCACGGCGATGTCCAGCAGCGACTTGCCGACGAACTTCAGCCGGTTCATGGCGTAGGCCGCGCCGACTCCCAGCAGGATGGACGCCATGGTGGCGAGGCCGCTCATCTGCAGGCTGTTGCGGATCGGCCGCCAGGCCCGGGGGCTGGCGAACAGGTTGACGTAGTTCTCCAGCGTGTACTTGGGCGGCAGCACCTGCACCGTCCAGGTGCCGTCCTTGGAGAAGGAGATCAGGGCCAGGGTGACGATGGGCAGAACCAGGATGAGCGTCCCGAGGATCGCCCCGATCATCGCCAGGATCCGGCCCACCGGGCTCTTCACCTCGGTGCGGTGGACCGAGATGCCCTTGGAGAGCGACCGGTAGGTGCGCCGGTTCTGGTACCAGCGCATCAGGATGAGGAAGGCGATGGAGACCACCGAGAGGATCGTGGACTCGGCGGACGCCAGGGCCAGGTCGCCGTTGGTGCGGGCGATGGCGATCTGCATCGTCATGATGCGGTCCACACCGAAGATGAGCGGCGCGGTGTAGGAGGCCATCGAGACCATGAACGTGAGCAGCGACCCGGACACCAGGGCCGGGGTCAGCATCGGCAGGAGCACTCGGGTCCACACCTGCCAGCGCTTGGCGCCCAGGTTCAGCGCCGCCTCCTCCAGGGAGGGGTCGAAGCCGGCCAGGGCCGCCGCGGCGGCGGTGTAGAAGTAGGGGTACATGGTGAAGGTGTGCACGACCAGGACGCCGGCCAGCCCCTTCAGGGCGAAGGGGACCTGCGGCAGGTCAAACATCACCTTGATCGCCCGGGGAATGATGCCGCTGGACGAGTAGAGGAACATGAAGGCGTAGACGCCGATCAGCGGCGGCAGCGCCATGGGCACCAGCGCCAGGCTCTCCAGCAGCCGGCGCCCGGGGAACTCGAACCGGTTCAGCAGGAACGCCATGCCCACGCCGACCACCGCACAGGTGATGACGCTGAGTACCGAGATGCCGACGCTGGTGAGCAGCGCCTCCATCTGGGTGGTCATGCGCAGGCCCAGGAAGCCCTGGTAGTACTTCAGGGTGAAGCCGGCGTCGGTGCGGACGCTGGTGAGGAAGGTGGCCACCATGGGACGCACGACGTAGCCCCACAGCACCAGCGCCAAGGGAAGCACGATCACGTACGCGAAGTAGGGCGAGGCGGTCACCCGCTGCCACCTGTCAGTCCACTTGGCTGCCACCGTCATCACTCCACGAGGTAGACTCGCTCAGGCGGGACGCGCAGGTAGATGGGCTCGCCCTGTGCGCGTACGCCGCCGTACCGGTCGGCCACCGATGCCACGAAGGTCGACTCGCCCGCCGCCACCACGTACTCGGTGTAGGCGCCGGTGAACTCGGCCGCCACCACCCGTCCGCGGATGATATTGGGGCCTTCGGCCTCCTCCACCACCTGCAGTCCCTCCGGCCGGATGGTCAGCACCACCTTGCTGCCCGCCGCGGTGGACACCTGCGGGTTCCGCCGGGTCAGGTCCACCTGGATGCGGCCGGTGCCCGGCAGCTCCACCACGCCGGTGGTACCGTCCGACTCCACCAGCCGCCCCTCCAGCAGGTTGGACTTGCCGATGAAGGTGGCCACGAACCGGGTGGCGGGCCGGTGGTAAATGTCCTGCGGGGTGCCCACCTGGTGGACCACGCCGCCCTCCATGACGGCGATCCGGTCGGAGATGGCCATCGCCTCCGCCTGGTCGTGGGTGACGTAGACGGCGGTGATGTGCGATTCGGTTTGAAGCCGGCGGATCTCGGTGCGGGTCTCGTCGCGCAGCTTGGCGTCGAGGTTGGAGAGCGGCTCGTCCAGCAGGAGCAGGGCCGGCCGGATCACCAGAGCGCGGGCCAGGGCCACGCGCTGCTGCTGGCCGCCGGAAAGCTGGTCGATGCGCCGCTGCTCCATGCCCTCCAGCCGCACCTGGGCCAGGGCCTCGGCCACCCGCCGCTGCATCTCGGCCCGGCCCACCTTGCGCACGCGCAGGCCGAAGGCCACGTTCTCAAACACCGTGAGGTGCGGGAACAGGGCGTAGTTCTGGAACACCATGCCGATGTTCCGCTGGTTGGGCGGCAGATACGTGACGTCGCGGTCGCCGAACAGAATGCGGCCCGACGTGGGGTAGTAGAATCCGGCGATCATCCTGAGGGTTGTGGTCTTGCCACAGCCCGAGGGTCCCAGCAGCGTGAAGAACTCGCCGCCGGCGATGTGCAGGTCGACCTCTTTCACCGTGAGCACGCCGTTGCCGAAGCTCTTCGACACGCGCTCCAGGGTGACGGACTGCGCCTCGCCCATAGGTGACTCCCCTTCCCTGTTCACTGGTCTGCTTCAATACCGTAGGCGTTGTCGTCGGCCAGACTGAGAGCCATGGCGACCGCTCCCGCCAAGGCTGCGCGGTTGCCGAGAAGCGCGAACCGGATCTCGGGCAGATCGGGCACGAGGTCGGCCACGATCCGGCGGATCTCCTCCAGCCCTTCCTGGCCGCAGTCCACTGCGTCGCCCGCCAGGAGGACCAGTTCGGGGTTGAGGATGCAGGTGATGCTCGCCAGGGCGTGCGCCCAGTGCCGCAGGGCATCCTCCAGGAGCGCCCGGGCCCAGGGGACCCCCGCCTCGGCCAGCTCCCTGAGCCGCCGGATGGGCCGTCCGGCTCCGGCCCGGGCGTCCTCGGAGACCTCCGCCGCGGCTTCCGCCGGGCCTTCCGCCCGGGCCAGGGCCTGAAGCCGCCGGCGGATCGCCCGGGAGGAGTAGTGCAGCTCGAAGAGGCCGAAGTCCTGGGGCCGGCGCGGGCTCATCGGGCCCAGGGGGAGGTAGCCCACCTCGCCGGCGGCATTGCGGGCGCCGCGGAAGAGCGAGCCGTCGATGAGGATGCCGGCGCCGATGCCTTCGCTCACGTGCATCAGGGCCAGATTGGCGACGCCCTCGCCCGCCCCCTGGAAATACTCGCCGAGGGCCATGAGATTCACATCGTTCTCGACCACGACCGGTACGCCGAAGCGCTGACGCAACTGGCCGCGCAGGGGCACCTTCTGCCACCAGCCCAGCGACGGGGCGTGGCTCACGGTGCCCTCGGTGTGGGCGATGCCCGGCACCCCCACCGCGATGGCCGCCAGCCGGGAGGACTCGACGCCCGCCCGGGAAATGAGGTCCTGCAGAAAGTCGCCCAGGGCTTTGGCCGGGTCGTGGGGATCGGCGGGCAGCACCACTTCTTCCTCCACCTGAAGGACACCGCTCAGGTCGGCCAGCCCGCCCCAAAGCCGCTCGCCCTCCAGGCAGGCGGCAAGGATGAAGCGGGCCGCCGGGTTGAAGAGCAGCATGATGGGGGGACGACCGCCGGAGGACTGGCCGAGGCCCTTCTCCTCCACCAGGCCCATGTCCAGAAGATCGCGGACGATAGCAGTGACGGCAGGCTGGCTCAGCCCGGTCAGAGCCGCCAGCTCGACGCGGGAGATGGGGCCGCGGTCCCGGATCAAGGAGAGCACCGCGTGCCGGTTCAGATGCTTCATCAGTCGGGCGTTGGCTGGCCTGGGCACGGTCACCCCTCCCACAGCGCTCCAACTTACTAAATTCGGTTAAGAAAGTATGTGTTGAGGAGTTCCCGACGCGCGGCCGGGACTCCTCCCCGATGCTGAATAACGTTTTTCCACGCGCGGCCGAGTCGCGATAGAACGCTTCTATATGCTGCCGCCGTCCGGGAGCACGTGCAGCGGCGGGCTGCCCGCCCGCCGCTGTGACCGCATCTCGCTCCCTGTTGCGCTCAAACCACGGGGCCGCTGATGGAGTCGGCCTCCCCGGCCGCCGCCTCCTCCCGCAGCAGCCGCTCGGTCGCACGGGCCAGCCGCTGGATGCCGGGCCCGATCTCCTCAGGCCGAGGATACGAGAAGTTGAGCCTGAGGCCGCGCCGGGCCATCTGGCCGGCCCCGTAGAAGTCGCCCGGCACGAAGGCCACCCCCTCGCGGCCGGCCTCCGCCAGCAGCCGCCGGGCCGTGAGCGGCCGGGGCAGGCGGCACCAGATGTGGTAGCCGCCGTCCGGCACGTACCAGGACACCCCATCGGGCATGTGGGCCTCGAGCGCCTTCAGCATCAGGTCCCGCCGTTCCTTCAGCGCCGGCCGCAGCACCGCCAGGTGCTCGGCGAGGCGCCCTTCCCTGAGGAAGGCCTCCATCAGCCGCTGGTTGAGCAGGGCGGCGCGGAAGTCCAGGCTTCCCCGGGCGCGCGCGATGCGCTCCACGACCGGCGGGGCGGCGACGATCCAGGCCAGCCGCAGGGCCGGGCTGACCGTCTTGCTGGCGCTGCTGATGTAGATCACGTAGCCGCCGGGGTCCATCGACTTCAGGGTGGGCGCCGGCGTCTCGGTGAAGTGGAGCGGCCCGTAGGGATCGTCCTCCACGATGCCCACCTGGTGCCGGGCGGCCAGCTGGATCAGCCGCCGCCGGCGCTCCAGGGCAAGCGTCACGCCCAGCGGGTTGTGGAAGGTGGGCAGGGTGAACAGCAGCTTCGGCTGGTAGCGCAGCATCAGTTCCTCCAGCCCGTCCACCACCAGGCCGTGCTGGTCCACCGCGACCGGGACCACCCGGACCCCCGCGGAGTCGAAGATGCCCAGGCTGTTGATGTAGGAAGGCATCTCGACCAACACCGTGTCGCCCGGCTGCAGGAGGACCCGGCTGATCAGGTACAGCGCGATCTGCGACCCGGCCAGGATGAGCACCTCGTCGGCGCTGACCCCCATGTGGCCGGCGATCGCCTGCCGGAGGGGCATGAGGCCGGCGATGGGACCGTAGCCCAGGGCGGCGGGGTCCTGCAGGACCTTCTGCGTCAGCTCGGCCAGGGCGCCGGCCGGATAGAGCTCGGGCGACATCTCGCCGTGGGCGAACGAGATCGCCCCGGGCCGCCGGATGATGGCGTTGATGTCCGCCACCAGGGGCTCCTCGGCCTCAGTCGGTCCGGCCCAGGGCATCGGGCGGATGACGCCGGTCCCCGGCTCCTCCTGCCGCCCGAGCACCACCGTGCCGTGGCCGACCCGCCCCTCCACCAGCCCCTCCGCGGCCAGCTCCCGGTAGGCGTTGACCACGGTGGTCCGGTTCACCCCGAGCCGGCGGGCCAGGGTGCGTTCCGGCGGAAGCCGGGTTCCGGGGGGGAGCGCGCCGGAGAGGATGCGTTCCTTCGCCTGTTCATAGAGCTGCCGGTATAGCGGTGTGGTGCTGTTGCGGTCCAGTTTGAACACGCCCGATTCCCCCTTCCCATCCGCACTGCTGATTGTAGCACAAGGAAAAGGAAAGCGCCGACCCTGCGCCGTGCAGGATCGGCGGCGGTCCGTCAGTGTTCGAACTCACAGGGCCCGTGGGCGGTCACCTGGCAGCAGAGGCGCCAGCCCTGGTTCACCTTGTCGCCCAGCATCTCCTGTTCGCGGTCGTTCACCGGGCTCAGGTTCTCCATACCCTTCAGCACCCGGATCTTGCAGGTGTCGCAGACGCCGCTCTTGCAGTCCCACTTCACGTCGACGCCCTTGGAGTTGACGCCGTCCAGCAGGTTCTCGTCCTTCGGGATCTCGACGTCGTGCACCTGCCCACCCAGCAGCACCTTGACCCGGATCATCTCCTTGGGCTTCTCCTCCACCGGCGCCTTCTCCGCCTGCGGCTCCTCCTCGAAGGCGAAGACCTCGCGGGTGATGCCCACGCGGCTGGAGGTATGGTGCACCCGCTCATGGTTCAGGTGGCAGGTCGTCTGGAACGTATCGCGCAGGATCGCCCGCCAGGCGTCCCGGTGGTTGGCGGCCCCGTCGCGCGCAAGGTCGTGGGGCACAACCGCCTTCAGCGTGGCCCAGCACTCGAACACCCCGGGATCTTCCTTGCGCGGCGCCGGCTGCTCAACCTCCAGCCGCAGGTCCCTCACGCCCGGGGCTGCCCGCCGCAGGCGACCGAGGAAATCCTGAAAAACCCGGGCAGCCGTCGGGCCCGCGGTCTCGGCGTCGGCCAGCACACCCAGGTAGATCTGCGATCCATACTTGGTCTCAGGCACTGCCGGACCCTCCTCCTCCCACGGAAACTCAAACTTGACTCAACATGCCTATTATACTTAAGTTTTGACGATGCCTCAATGAAAAAAGCGGCGGCTCTATTTGAGCCGCCATAGTCTGAAACACACAGAGGGGGTCAACACACTTGTATGTTACCCCACTCGTGTTACAATTCCGTGACACTAATGTAACGGTTTCGCCACAGGTCAGGCGTCGGGGGGCTCGAAGGAGACCACGTAGCCGGCGAACCTGGGCACGTTGAGCACGCCCGTGTCGAGCACGAGGTAGCTGCCCTTCATGCCGAGCAGCACCCCCTCGGCGTCGCCCTTCTCCAGGTCGTGGGCCGTCAGCTTGGGCGGCGGCGCCTGCAGCGGATAGGTGAAGCTGCGCGGGGCCTCGTCGGGCAGGACGTAGGGCCGGTAGTCCTCCGGGATCTGCTCCAGCAGGCGGGCCCGCTCGGCCAGGAGGTCGGTCTCCGCCACCTCGCCCTTCAGCATGCGACGCCAGTTCGTCTTGTCGGCCACGAACTGGGTCAGGAACGCCTCCAGCTCGCCCGCCATCTTGCGGTTCGGCACCCGGGCGATGAGCACGGCCTCCACCGCCCCCTGGTCCAGCCAGCGGCCCGGCAGGCTGCGCGTGATGCCCACCTTCACGTCGCTGGACTTGGCCAGGTACACGTAGGTGGGAATCATGCAGTGAGCGTCGCCCCATTCGGGCTCGCGGCAGGTCTCGTAGTGGCACAGCGTGGGCTTCACCTGGCACAGGTCGTTCGCGGCGAGGCGCCTGAAGCAAGGCCAGCACGAGCCGTTGTTGAACAGCTTGCTCGACTTGCGGCCGCAGTGGATGCAGCGGCGCTCGCCGGTGAAGCGTATGGCGACCCGCCCGCCGATGAGCGGGTTGAGCGCGATCTCCCGGTCGTCCAGCAGCAGGTGGTAGTCCACCACCCCGTCGCCGATGCGCACGAGGAGGTCGCGGATCATTCCGGTGTACACGATTCCACCCCGATTCTGAGAGGGTTGAGGCTTTCTCCCCCTCGGTTCGGGATGCGCCACCGGTTCTCCTCCCCGTTCGGGGCTGTGAGATGCGGGCGGTGGATGGCAGTGGACGGTGAGTCGTGAGCCGAGGGCGGTGAGATGGGGGTGGGAAGGCCGCCGGTGCGGCCCCCGGTCCTGCCTCCGGAATCAGTCCACAGGGTTCCAGGACTCGTCCGCGGGGTGCACCCGGCCGGTCGTGCAGTCATACAGGTGGCGGCCGCGGTGGCCCTGGACGACGAGGACGTACGGGCCCCGCACCCCCTCGATGGACGCCGGCCCCGGCGCCCCGCGCGGGGCAAGGCCCACGAACTTCGGCTCGGCGCCTTCTCCAGCCAGCAGCGACCCGCCCCCGTACGAGGCGTGGATGTAGAGCCGGCCCGCATCCAGCCACTGCGGGGGGTACAGCTGCGAGAACGGACCGAGCTGGAATCCCCCGGGTATGGCGTTCGGCAGCAGGCTCCCGGCCCGCGGAGCCTCGTCCGGCGCCTGTTCCGGGGCCTGCAGCGCGCCCCCGCCGGTCACCTCGCCGGCGTCTTCACCGCTCAGGCCGGTGGTCTGAACCTGCGGTGCGGCCCCGTGCCGGCCGGCCCCGTCCTGCTGGGTGGGGCCCGGGGCCGGAACCCCGGGTGTGCGGCCGCTGTGGCTCTCGGGACTGGTCTGCTCGGCGCCACCAGCACCGCTGACCGCTCCGCAGGCTTCCCATCCGGCTGCGCCGTACGGCCGAAGGCGTAGACGATCCCGACGGCGATGAGGAACGCGCCGAACAGGTTGAGGGAAGCCCCGGCCAGCAGCGCGCTCAGCCAGGCGCCCTCTGGGACGAGGCCCGACCGGGCCAGCGCCAATAGAAGCGGCTGTCTCGTGGCCAGCACGAGCCCCGCCAGCACGTAGAGGGCAACCAGCCCCCAGCGCCGGCGGACGAGCCCCTGGCCGCGCACCGTCGACCAGAGGATCGGACTCAGCAACAGCAGGCCGGCCAGCACCTGAAGGGCGGCCGCCAGATAGAAGTAGCTCCACGTGTACGTGAAGGTGCGCGGGTCGACGACCAGTTGCTGAAACCCCCGCGCGGCGTGAAGCAGGGCCGCCCCGCCGCAGATTGCGTTGAGATGGAGCACCCACGAGCCCTGTTGGCTCTCCCTCCTCGCTGGTCCGGGCAAGCAACTCACCCATTCATGCCTTTGGACCGACCGCGGACCGGCGCGAGTTCGTTCAGTTCACCCGCGGCGGCGCCAGCGGCTCGTAGTGATCGCCCGTCATGTCCAGCGGCGCGCCGCAGCCCATCCAGAGTTGCAGGATCCGGCCGTCCGCGTCCAGGACGGCGCCTTTCGCTCCAGGATCGAGCCGGTACTCCGCGAACTGCACGAAGTAGGCCCAGTCGCCGATCTCGTGGACCCGGTAGGCGGCGTAGAGCAGCCGCGGCTCCCGCACCCAGCCCTCCAGCAGGCTGCGGACGGTATCCCACCCCGTCCAGGTGTTGTTCACCTGACAGGACCCCCACGTCACAACGGGCTCCAGCACGCCTTCGGCGTCCGCTTCGCACCGAACCATGTCGCAGGAGGTCAGACGGTCGGCATCCTGGGCCAGGAAGGCGTCGATCACGGCATCGACTTCGGGGACCCCTGTGCGGAAATCGGGCGGGTACACATCGGGAGGAAGCGCGTCCGCGGGACCGGTCAGGGTCGCCGTGGGCGACAGCGATTCGGCGATGGCGAAGAGGTCCTCCTGTGTCAGGTGCGGGCCGGAGAGCGCGATGTAGGCCCCGTCTTCATTCCACCACAGGATGTTCCCGCCGAACTCGGGCTCGACGGGAATGAAGCGGGCCTCGCTGCCCTTGCGGATGGGCGTGCCGCCGCCGACCATCTTGCGCGGGTCGGCGTCGAGGCAGCACCCCGCGGGACCGGAGGCGACGCTGAGCACCCGGTTCAGGTCGTCATCGACGTAACTGATGCTCACCAGCCGGTCATAGGTGGGCGTGAGCGGATGCAGGCCTTCGGGAAGCTGCGTGGGGATGAAGACCGGGAAGTCAAGCTCCCGGCGCAGCTCGGCCAGCCGCTCATCGGCCTTGCGGGCCCGGTCGTCCCAGTCCCGCTCCTCAGGAGCCGTGGCATCCGCCTCGCCGGGCGGAGCCGGTGCCCCTGTGTCACCGGACGAGGCAGGTGCGTCTGCGGCGCCGGACGCCCCCGGAGGCTCCGCGTCGGCGGGTCCGGCCGCCGAGTCCGCGTCGCCGGAGGCCGCCGGTGACTGCGCGCCCTCCGATGCGTCGGGCGCCTCGACCGCCGCCTGGCCCCCGGACGTGCGGCCGGCCGGTGAACTGCAGCCGATCAGGACGAAGAGTGCGAGCAGCAGTGCAGCGATCCGCATGTGAGCTGTGTCCCCCTCCCTGCATGTACAAGCGAGACCTCCATCTCCCATAACGTCGGGGTGCACACCTCGGTTACGGGCGGCGGGTGCCAAAAAGCCCGTGCAACTAGTACTCTCGTAGTGCTTACGGCGAGTTCGCATGACCCCGCCCGTGTGCTAGAATCAGAGAAGAAAAACTCATGATCCGAATAGTTTGCACCGGCGGTTATCGCGCTGGTGGGGAGAGCGTGATCGTTGAAGGAAAATACGACCACTTTTTTATATTCCTACCGTGATGCTGAGACGAGCATCACGGACGCGGGGTACTTCCCGGGGGCCGGGCTCCCGACACCGCCTGCGAGGAGGCGCGTATGACCGTCCGACTGCGATTGCCCAAGCACGCCGGCGTTCTGCTGCTCGTCCTGGTGCCGTTGCTCTCCGTCCTCCTCACGCTGTTCGTGGGCCGGTACGCCGTCAGCTTCAGCGGGGTGTGGGGCGCCCTGGTGGGGCGCGGCTCCATCGAGGTGCTCACCGTCATCTGGTACCTGCGCCTCCCCCGTGCCGTCGCGGCGGCGTTCGTGGGCGCGTCGCTGGCCGTCTCGGGTACCGCGTTTCAGGGCGTCTTCCGGAACCCGCTGGTCAACTCCGGCATCCTGGGCGTCAACAACGGCGCTGCCTTCGGCGCCGCCCTGGCGATCGTGATGATGGGGGGCGGGGCGTACACTTACGTGTTCGCCTTCGCCTTCGCCCTGCTGGCCGTGGTGCTGAGCGCCCTGGCCGGGCGAGTGTACGGCTCCTCGCCCACCGTGACCCTGGTGCTCGGCGGCGTGATCATCTCCTCGCTCTTCGGGTCGCTGACCTCGCTCCTGAAGTACATCGCCAACCCCTACACCCAGCTGCCCGCCATCACCTTCTGGATGATGGGCTCCATGGCCTCCGTCAACTACACCCACCTCGTCGCCGTGCTGCCGATGATGGCCGGCATGCTTCTCATCTGGCTCTGCCGCTGGAAGATCAACGCCCTCTCGATGGGCGACCGGGAGGCGCTGGCCCTGGGTGTGGACACCCGGCTGTACAAGTTCCTCATCATCGGCGGCGCCACCCTGAGCACCGCGTCGGCGGTGTGCATCAGCGGCTCGATCGGCTGGATCGGCCTGGTGATCCCGCACATCGGCCGCATGATCGTGGGCAACGACAACACCCGGCTGGTGCCCGTCAGCATGTCGCTGGGCGCCTGCTTCCTGGTTTTCATTGACCTCCTCGCCCGCAACATCGCCACCTCCGAGGTCCCGCTGAGCATCCTGACGTCGCTGGTGGGCACACCCTTCTTCATCTATCTGCTGAAGAAGACGAAGGGGGGCGCCTGGCGATGAACGAACTCCTACGAGTGGAACACCTGGCGTTCTCCTACGGCAGGCGACAGGTCTTCCGGGACGTGAGCTTCTCGGTGCCGGCGGGGCAGATCGTCTGCCTGATGGGGCCCAACGGCTGCGGCAAGACCACGCTGCTGGACAACATCATGGCGATCCACCGGCCGGAGCGGGGCTCCATCACGCTGCTCGGCAAGCCCCTGCAGGCGTACCGGCGCCACCAGATCGCGGCCGAGATCGCCTACGTCCCGCAGATCCACGACGTCCACTTCCCCTACACGGTCCGGGAAGTGGTGCTGATGGGCCGCACGGCCTACACCGGCCTCTTCGGCGAGCCGGGGCCGGAGGACGAGGAGATCTGCCTGGCCGCGATGCGGCGGGTGGGCGTCGACCGGTTCGCCGACCAGCCCTACTCCCGCCTCTCCGGCGGCGAGATCAAGCTGGTGCTGCTGGCCAGGGCGCTGGGCCAGGGGACGCGGCTTATCCTCATGGACGAGCCCACCGCACACCTGGACTACCGGAACGAGCTGCTGTTCCTGGAGACCATCGCCTCGCTGGTGGCGGAGGGCGGGATTTCGGTGCTGATGGCCACGCACTCTCCGGAGCACGCCTTCTACTTCCGCGGACTCGGCGTCGACACCCGCGCGGCGCTGTTCAAGGACGGGACCATCTTCGCCTTCGGCGAGCCGGAGGAGGTGATCACCGAGGCGGCACTGGAGCAGGTGTACGGTGTGAAGGCCCGCATTGTGACCGACATCGATGAGCAGGGGCGGCCCATCCGCTCCATCTCGCTGCGGAGGACGATAAAGTGAGAAGGAAGTTCTGTGCCTGGCTCCTGCTGCTCTGCCTGGTGGTCCCGCTGGCGGCCTGCGGCGGGAAACCCCAGGAGGGCAGCGGCGCGCGGACCATCGTGGACATGCTCGGCCGCACCGTGGAGATCCCGGCCGGTCTGAACACCGTCGCCTCCCTGAGCGCTTTCGCGGGGCCCATGGTGGTGCTCTACGGATGGGGCGACCGGATGCCGGCCACCACCAACGCGGTGAAACGCGACCTGCTGATCCAGGCCATGGAGCCCGCGCTGAAGGACGCCGTGAGCGTGAAGAGCAGCGGCTCCATGAACGCCGAGGAGATCCTGCGGCTGAACGTGGAGCTCATCTTCGTCGACCCGGAGATCTACGCCGATCCCGACGAGCGGGCCAAGCTGGAGGCGCTGGGCATCCCCTACGTGGTCATCCAGTTCACGGACATGGCCGGCCAGATGGAGGCCGCCCGCGTAATCGGCGAGGCCCTGGGCGAGACGGAGGAGGCCGAGGCGTACGTCGCCTACTACCAGGAAGCCATCGATCGGGTGAAGCGGGTCGTGGCGGAGATTCCGGAAGAGGAGATCCCCCGCCTCTACCACTCGGTGAACGAGGCGGTGCGCACCGACTACCCCGGCAGCGTGCCGGCGGACTGGATCGCGGTCACCGGCGTCCCCAACGTCTCCCTGGAGGCGACCGACCTGGAGATGAAGGGCGACCACGCCTACACGACCCTGGAGCAGATCTACGTGTGGGACCCGGACCTGATCATCGCCAACGAGCCGGGGGTGGACGACTACATCCTGACCGACGAGAAGTGGTCGGGTCTGCGTGCGGTGCGGGAGCGCCGGGTCTATCAGATCCCCGTGGGCGTGACCCGGTGGGGCCACCCCAACAGCGTGGAGACGCCGCTGGCCATCCTGTGGCTGGCCGAGCTGCTCTACCCGGACCGGTTCGACATCGACATCGTGGCCGAGATGAAGCACTTCTACAAGACGTTCTTTGACTACGACATGGACGACGAGACGGCCGCGGCCGTGCTGCAGGGCGACGGCATCCGGACGCCCAAGAAAAGCGGCGGCAGGGATGAGTAAGGGAGGACACCCATGAGGGCCTATCTCTGCATCGACGACACGGACAACCTGGACAGCATCGGCACCGGCGAGCTCCTGGAGCACCTGTGCGCCGCGCTGAAGCAGGCGGGCCTGGGCACGGGGGGATTCGTCACGCGGCACCAGCTCTTCGTCCACGAGGATATCCCCTACACCTCGCACAACAGCGCCATGTGCACCGAGGTGACGCTGGAGAACCCCGAGGCCGTCGCGCGTTTCGCCGGGGAGTACCTGCGGGCCCATGCCGCGCAGGGCTCCGACCCCGGGATGTGCCTGCTCCTGCCGGATGAGCTGGAGGGGGCCGCTTCCCTCCTCGACTACGGCCGTCGGGCCCAGACGGAGATCCTGTCGAAGGATGACGCCTGGCAGGTCGCGAGGGCCTATCCGGGCCGTGTCTGGCTGTCGGAGCACGGCGGAACCGGCATCGGCATCATCGGCGCGCTGGCCGGGGCGGCGCTGCGGCTCACCGGCAGCGACGGCCGGGTGAAGGGCAAGATCCACCCCGAGACGCCGGGCGAGCGGCTCACCGTCGGCGAGTTCTGCCACAAGTACGGCTTCCACCAGGCCGTGCGGGAAGAGGACGGAACGCCCGTGGGCGAGGACGAGCCGCTGGTCTTCCGGGAGCAGACCAAGGCGGTGTACCTGGACCACAAGATCACGGCGCAGCTCGTCTGGCACGGCGACCACTGGGAGCCGAAGCCCAAGCTGCGCAGGGAGAAGGCGAAGAAGTGAGGTCGGGCCGCATGTGGGAGATCGCCGCCGACGGCACGAAGCGTTTCCTGCACGGCGACGACGCGCCCGGGCTGGCCGCCCGGGCGGCCCTGGACTGCGGCCGGTTCGAGCGGGACGACGAGGAGGAGTGCTTCTTCGACGAGGAGGTGACCTGCTACAACTGCCGCTGGCGCCGGTGGACGGCAGAAAGCTTTACATGTCTGCGAAAGGACGGGTAAACTGTGAAGAGAGTGCTCTCGCTCCTGCTGGTACTCGCCGTGACGCTGTGCGGCTCCGCCGTCGCCCTGGCGGGCGACGGGTCCGGGGACAACCGCGACCAACCGATTACGGTGGTCCACAGCTCGCTGGAAGACGGAGCGGTCATCGACGGCGACACGCTGTCGGTCCACCTCGAGTTCAACAAGAACGTGGTTCACATCTCCGTCCGCCAGAACAACATGACCCGCTTCGCCCTGTACAACGAGCGCGGCGAGCGGCAGCCCCTGGAAGTCATCATGGGAGACGAGCAGGTGGATCCGAGCGTCAAGCGCCTGGTCGACCTGAAGGCGACCGGCCTGCAGCCGGGCACCTACACGCTGGTGATCGAGAAGGGGCTCATGGCCAAGAACGGCACGGAGCTCGACCGGGACATCACGTTCCGCTTCACCGTCGCCGGTGCGCCGGCCGGTGAGCCCGCCCCGGCGGATACCCTGCCTGCGGACGAGGCGCAGGCGGACACGCCGCCCGTGGAACAGGCGCCTGCGGATGGGGCGCCGACAGAGGAGGCTCCGGCGGGCCAGCCTCCCACTGAGACATCTCCTGCCGGCGAGCCTGCGCAGGACAAGCCTTCCGCCGGAGGATCCGCTGCGGAGGAACCCGCACAGGCAGCCAAGCTGGAGACGGCCAAGCCCGGAGCTACAGCCACCGCCGCCCCGGACCAGCCTCCGGCCGGTGAGCCTGCGTCCACGGCGGGTGCGGCCCCGACGGCCGCGGGCCAGCCGCAGCCCGGCGAAGGCCAGGCGGCCGCGGGGGTGGACACCGCAGGCCGGGAGGGTGGGTTCCCCATGGCCCGTGGTGCTCTGTGCGGCCGTGGCCGTGCTTGCGGCGGGAATTCTCCTTAGAAAGGGGAACCCATCGTAACTATTCTTTGCTATAATATGCTTCACACAATATAGTCAAAGGAGCGATAGGGATGAAGACGAGAAGAATGTCGTTCGGGTTTCTGCTGTCCCTGCTGATGGTGTTCGTCCTCACGGCCACGGCGTTTGCGGCCGGCGGCGACGGTAGCGGCGGTGGCGGCGGCCAGAGCCCGCTGAACGTCGTGTCCGTTCAGGTGGACGGCGCCGACCTGGAGGGCGCCACCGTGGGCCCGGAGGTCGTCATCGCCATCACGTTCGACCGCGGCATGAAGGACAACTTCGAGACCAACAAGGCCCTGATCAAGCTGTATGCGGGCGAGACGGAGGTCGAGGCGGCGGTTGCCCAGGGCGACGACAAGTCGGTCTACACCGTGACGCCCGCCGCCCCGCTGGCTGAGGGCGAGTACGCGCTGGTCATCGGCGCCGACGTCATGGCCAACAACGGCAGCACCCTCGGACAGGAGGTCCGGGTGAGCTTCACCGTGGCAGCCGCGACGGCGGCCGAGGAGCCCGCCGAGCAGCCTGCTGAGGAACCCGCCGAGGAGCCGGCCGAGGAACCCGCCGAGCAGCCTGCTGAGGAACCCGCCGAGGAGCCGGCCGAGCAGCCTGCTGAGGAACCGGCCGAGGAGCCCGCCGAGGAGCCTGCTGAGGAGCCCGCCGAGGAGCCTGCTGAGGAGCCCGCCGAGGAGCCTGCTGAGGAGCCCGCCGAGGAGCCTGTGGTCGAGATCAAGCCGGCCGACACCCCGGCGTTCGAGTACTGCGTCCTCTCCGACTGGACCCTGGTCGTGAACGGCAAGGCTGTGGACGCCCAGGCCTACAACGTCGACGGGTACAACTACTACAAGCTGCGGGACATCGCGATGGCCCTGAATGGCACGGCCAATCAGTTCTCCGTGAACTGGGACGAGGAGAAGGGCCTGGTCATCGCCGTCTTGGGTGAGGCCTACGTCCCCGTGGGCGGCGAGCTGCAGAAGAGCGGCGAGGACCTGAGCAGCACCTGCGTGCCGTCCACGCACCCGGCCCTGTTCAACGGCGCCCCCTCCACGGCTTACACCTACAACATCGGCGGCTACAACTACTTCAAGCTGCGCGACCTGGCCGATGTCTTCGGGTTCAGTGTGGACTTCGACGCCGAGTCCCGCACCGTGCTGGTGACCACCACTGATTTCGCGGCCCCTGCGGAGGAAGAGGGCACAGCTGACGAGGGCGCCCCCGCTGAGGAAGGCGTCCCTGCTGAGGACGGCGCTCCCGCCGAGGAGGGCGCTGCCGCCGAGGAGGGCGCTGCCGATGAGGAAGGCGCTCCCGCCGAGGAGGGCGCTGCCGATGAGGAGGGCGCTCCTGCCGAGGAGGGCGCAGCCGACGAGGAGGGCGCAGCCGACGAGGAGGGCGCTCCCGCTGAGGAGGGCGCTGCCGATGAGGACGATGCTTCCGCAGAGGAAGAGGCTCCTGCCGATGAGGAGACCCCCGCTGAGGACGAGGTCCCCGGCGAGGAGTAGGATAGGCAGTGCAGAAGGGCTGTCCCGGGAGCTGATCGCTCCGAAGGGACAGCCCTTTCTCCGTTCCTGATGTGCCGCCGCACCCAGAAGGGCCGAATGGTCTCGGCGGGGTTCGCGTCAGGTCAGGGTATTGCCCATATCGACGTTACAGCGTGTCGCAAGGGCAGACCAAGGTATCGGTAGTAGATGATGACTTCGGTCTGTTGCGAAGGCATACCCTCCCAGTCCAGACGAAGTCCGTAGCTTCCTTCTCCTTTTTCCAGAACGCGCTGCAGGGGCTCTATCTCCCATCCCTTTACCTGCCCTGTCTTCAGCTTGTGGCCGTTCGCATCGAGATCGATCGCCGCGTTTCCGGCAAGGTGGGTATCGGTGAAATTGGCCACAGCCATCGCTCGGGGGTACTCCCAGTTTTCACCGTTGACGCGAACTCCGGTTAGCGTGAGAGGCCACCGCCCCGTGTTCTGCAGGTCGATGCCGTAGGCCAGCGTCTTGTCTCCCGTGTATCGCTCCGACAAGCCTGTGCTGCGCAGGGGCGGATGTGAATAGATCCATCCTATCCCCGTTCCAACGACGACCGCAATCAAGACGACCATCCAGGATCGCAATCCTGACCGCACGCGTCATCCCCCCTCAACGGTTCACGCCAGAACCCGCCCAACTCTGCAGAAGGGCGAGCACCGCTAACCCACCTAGTCACAACAGTATTGCGACTGTTTCATGAAAAGGACGATCGGAGGCCAGCCCAGGTTCCATGAAGCCCATGTGAGCCATGGGACGCGCTCTGAACGAATAGGCGAGCGGCAACTCTGGTCCCAGTACTGACCAGGCATCGGATAATGCTTCTGCCGGTGCTTGCGACCAGACAGACGGCCCGGCATCAGCGCCGGGCCGTTGTTCCCACACAGCGTCCCACAAGACTAGCTGCACTTCGAGTAGCCGCAGTTGTGGCAGGTGGCGCAGCCCTCTCCGATCGCCAGGGCGAAGGAGCCGCACTCGGGGCACGGGTCGACGGGGGTGTCCACCTGGGCGCCCTTCATCATCGGCTGCGGCGCCGGCGCCGTCGTGGCGGCGACCTGCTGAAGCTTGCCGTTGGCGTCCTTCCAGGCCAGGAAGCGCTGCAGCCCCTTGGCGATGGCGGAGGCCAGCGAGGTGATGCGGTTCGGTCCGAAGCCATACGAGCCGGACCCGCCGATGTTCTTCAGGGTGTCGATGACGATCTCGATGCGCTCCCGCACCGGCACGTCCGAGCGCAGGCGCAGCATCTTCGAGACCAGCATGCCCATGCCGACGGCGTCGGCCATCAGGTCGGAGCCCACGGCCCCCACGTTCACGATGATCTCGAAGGGCTCGCCCTCCTCGTCCATGTGCACGTCCAGGGTCATCTTGCCGAAGTGCGTGGGCACCACGAACATCTTGCCCACCGCCTCGGTCGGCCGGGGCCGGATCGACGGACCCTGCGGGGCGGCCGGGGCCTGTGCGGCCTCCTGCTTGCTGGTCTTGTCGCCGGTGGTGAGCACCTGCGACGCCCGGGAGCCGTCGCGGTAGACGGTGATGCCTTTCAGGCCCAGCTTCCAGGCCAGGGCGTACGACTTGGCCACGTCCTCCACGGTGGCGTGGTGCGGGAAGTTGATCGTCTTCGACACCGCCGCGTCCACCGGCTGCTTGTCGACGGGCAGCCCGTCCATGCCCTGGAAGGCCGCCTGCATGCGCACGTGCCACTCCGGCGCGATGTCGTGGGAGGTGGCGAAGATGCGCTGCCACTTCTCGGGCACCCCGGGGACGCCCCGGGCGGTGCCCCGCTGGGCGACCTGCTGCATCAGGTCCTCGGAGTACCAGCCCTCCCGGCGGGCAACCGAGGCGAACTGGCCGTCCACGTCCAGCATCATCACGCCGGCCTGGTTCCGGGTGAAGACCAGCGCGAACTTCGGCTCGATACCGCCGGAGCAAGGCAGGTCGGGCCGCGCCGCGAAGAGCGAGATGGTGCCGGTGGGCGCCACCGTGGTCATCGTCGCATTGCGCACCTTCAGGCCGGCCTTGTGCCACTGGCTGCCCTCCCACTCTGGGTAGGGTCCCCGGGCCTCGGCCAGGGCCATGGACTCCTCAACCGCCTTCTGCTTGATGAAGGTCATCACCTGGTTGCCCAGGGCCACGGCCTCCTCCGAGTCGTAGGGCAGGCCCATCTGCACCAGCATCTCCGCCCAGCCCATGATGCCCAGGCCGATGCGCCGGTCGCGCAGGGCCTTCTCCGCGATCTGCGGGAGCGGGTACTTGTTGGCGTCGATGACGTTATCCAGGAAGTGGGTGGCGGTGCGGGCGACCTCGCCCAGCCGCTCCCAGTCGACCTCGGCCTCCGCGGTGTACGGGTTCTTGACGAAGTTGGCCAGGTTGATGGAGCCCAGGTTGCAGGAGCCGTAGGGCGGAAGGGGCTGCTCGCCGCAAGGATTGGTCGCCTCGATGACTTCCACATGATTGTTGGGATTGCGGCGGTTAATCCGGTCGATGAAGATGACGCCGGGCTCGCCGGTCTTCCACGCGTTCTCGACCAGCTTGTCCCACACCAGCTTGGCCGAGAGCTTCCCGGTGACCTCGCCGTTGCGCGGGTTGATCAGCTCGTACTCGGTGCCGGCCTCCAGGGCCGCCATGAAGGCGTCGGTGATGCCCACCGAGATGTTGAAGTTGGTGATCTGCGTGGTGTCGGCCTTCGCCTCGATGAAGTCCAGGATGTCCGGGTGGTCCACCCGCAGGATGCCCATGTTCGCCCCGCGGCGGGTGCCGCCCTGCTTGATGGCCTCCGTGGAGGCGTTGTAGACCCGCAGGAAGGAGACCGGACCCGAGGCGACGCCCTGGCTGGAGCGCACCTTGTCGCCGGCCGGCCGCAGGCGGGAGAAGGCAAACCCGGTGCCACCCCCCGTCTGGTGGATCAGAGCGGCCTGCTTCATGGTCTCGTAGATCTCCGGCAGGGAGTCCCCCACAGGAAGGACAAAACAGGCCGACAGCTGGCCCAGGGCCGTGCCTGCGCCGGTGAACGTCGGACTGTTGGGCATGAAGTCCTGGCGGTCCATCAGTTCGTAGAACCGCTCCTCCACCGCCCGGACCTCTTTCTTGCTCGCACCGTACTTCGCCTCGACGGCGGCGATGACCCTGGCCACTCGGCGCAGCATCTCATCCGGCGTCTCCCGGGTGCCGTCTTCCTTCATTCGCAGGTAACGCTTCTCCAGTACGGTCTTCGCAATATGGGTCAGTTCCAAGTCGGGGCCCCCCATCCATAGGTAAATAGCCGCGGGCCGCGCGCGGTCCCTCGGCGCGGTTTCACGCCCGCTTCAGCGGGACTTCAGCAGCTGTTCCAGCTGCTCCCGGAACTCGTTGAGGTCCTTGAACTCCCGGTACACCGACGCGAACCTGACATAAGCGACCCCATCGATCCGACGCAGGGCCTCCATCACCCGCTCGCCGATGACCGAAGTGGGCACCTCCTGGTCCAGCGAGGAGCGCAGGTCCCGTTCGATGTCGTCGGCCAGCTTCTCGATCACTTCCATCGGCACCGGCCGCTTCTCGCAGGCCTTCAGGACCCCGGTGAGGAGCTTGTCCCTGCTGAAGCGCTCGCGGCGCCCATCCTTCTTCACCACGATCAGCGGGGGCACCTCCACCCGCTCCATGGTAGTAAAGCGCCTCCCGCAGGCCAGGCACTCCCGGCGCCTCCGCACGGCCTCCTCATCGGAAGCGGGGCGGGATTCGATGACGCGCGACTCACCTCCACAGAACGGGCACTTCATCGTGCAACCCCCATATGTAGTGATCGCACGTCATACTTTACCACCATATCTAGGGTGGGACAACTGTGCTGCGCTGCCAATATCGCACCTTTGACGCGCGCTGCTCCCGCTACTTCCCTCTAGCTTCGAATTTCGACCTCAGAGGGAGATCCCCAGTTCCTTGGCGAGAGCGGTGAGCGCCACCCCCGCCTTCTCCCGGAAGATCCAGCGCGCCCGTGGGTCCAGGAAGGTGGGCGTGAGGTTGAAGATCGCGAGTGGTGCGCCGTGCTGCACCGCCACCACCGGCAGCTGGTTCGCCGGCCCCACCTCCAGCGACGAGCCCACCACCAGGAACAGGTCCGCCTCCATGGCGGCGTCGAACGCCGACTCGATCGCATCCGCCGGCAGTGCCTCCTCGAACAGGACCACGCCGGGCTTCAGGATGCCGCCGCACTCCGGGCAGCGGGGGATGTCGGCCTCGGTCTCCACCGGAACATCGATCAGCTTGCTGGGGAACCGGCGTCCGCACCGCAGGCACTGGCACTCCCGGAGCGACCCGTGCAGCTCGATGACGTCCGGCGACCCGGCGGCCTGGTGCAGGCCGTCCACGTTCTGGGTGATGAGCCGCTTCAGCAGCCCTTCCCGCTGGAGCGCGGCCAGCACCTTGTGAACCGGGTTGGGCTGCGCGCCCCACAGGTGCGAGAAGCGCATGCGGTAGAACTGGTAGAAGTCCACCGGCCGCCTGCGAAGGGCGGTCATGGAGACGAGCGACACCGGGTCGAGGCCCTTCCAGAGCCCGGTCTTGGACCGGAAGTCCGGCAGCCCCGACTCGGTGGAAGCGCCGGCGCCCGTCAGGGCGACAGCGTAGTGCGATGCCTTCAGTGCCTCAGCAAATTCCCGGATCTGCTCCAACATGGTGCTTCACCCCTTCACCATTCTTTTCTTCGCCATGAAAAAACGGCCACCTCTCCTGGTGGCCGTCTGGAAAAAGGCCGTTCACTGATCACGCATGGGTGAAGCCGAACTGCGGGCACACGTCGATGTCGGGCCCGTGGTGATCCTCGACGGGCCAGCAGCCCGCCCAGAGGAAGTCCACGGTCACGCCCAGGAGTGCGCTGCTCACCCGCACCATGTACGGCGAAATCGGATACTCGCCTATCACCATCTCGTCGATTTCTGCGTCGGTGTGCTCCAGGAACCGTAGCCACAGGTTCCACACTTCCGGCGACCAGGTTGAGCGCAGCGTGTCGATGACGAACCCAAACCGGTCGACAGTAGGGCCCTCTGCCAGGAGGCGCCGCTCCAGCGCGGGCGTGCGCCGCCAGCGCTCCCGAAACGCCCGTCTCGCCCGCCGCAGGTTCACCTCGTCCAGCCCGCTGCGTGCCATCAGCTTCTCGTCCAACAAGGCGCGCCTCCGGCGCAGGCCCCTCCCCCACGGCACAGCGCTCCGCAACACCTGCTAGCTCCCCCTTCCGCTTGCCAGGTGACCTCACTCTCTTAAACGGACAAAAGGCGTGCCGGGTTTGCCGCCCACGACAATAAGTTGTCGGGAAAACGCTGTCGATTTGGCGGATCCTGCAGGTGGTGCGGGCTTCACCGGGCCGCTGGACAGGCGCGAGCCCCGGCGTTACGATGGTTGTGAAAGCCCGGGAGGAGGTGAGGGGCGTGCTGCCCGCACTGCTGCTGCACGGCCTGCAGTGGCTCCTGGCGTACCTCGCCCTGGACCTCCTGTTCCGCCGGATCGACGTCCGGCCCGTGCGCCTCGCCCGGAGCCGGGTCCGCTGCCGGTGGGTCTATGGCCTGCTGGCAGGGCTGGCGACCCTGTTGATCGGAGCGGTGCAGACACTGCTGGCCGGGCAGGCGTCCTTCATCCTGGCCGCGGCCATCGCCTGCCTGGGATGGGTGCCCTGGTGGCTGCTCTGGCGCTTCGGCTGGCGCAAGCAGTTCCCGCATCTGCACCAGGCACCGCCGCACGGGCACGAATGAGGCCCGACCCATCGGGCCGGGCCCGTATCTGCGCTCCGGGCGATCCCCCTGGCGCCGCACCGTCAACGTCCCCCGTTCGACAGCGTGTCCAGCTTCTGCTGCACGCCGGCCACCAGTGCGCCCGCCCGCCGCTCGGCCTCGCGAATCGCCTGCGAGAACCAGTCGGCCTCCGCGAGCTCGCCGGCTGTGGCCGTGTTCTGGTTGGCGAGGCGGGTCGCCTCCTCCACCGCCTTCACCAGTTCCGCCATCTCGCCGGCTGTCGCCTCGGCCCGCTCGCCGAAGCCCTCCACCGTGAGGGTCAGACCCTCGAACGACTGCAGCACCTGGACGATGGCCGTGCGGGTCGACTCGACCGTCTCGGTCCCCCGGTTCACCTCGTCCTGCGACTCCTGCATGGCCGTCATCGCCGCCGCGGTACCGGCCTGGATCTTGGCCACCAACTCCTGGATCTGCCGGGTGGCGTTGCGGGAGCGATCGGCCAGGGAGCGCACCTCGGAAGCGACGACGGCAAAGCCGCGCCCGGCCTCGCCGGCCCGCGCCGCCTCGATGGCCGCGTTCAGGGAGAGCAGGTTGGTCTGATCGGCCACGTCGCGGATGAGTTTCACGATATCGCCGATTTCCCCGGACTGCTCGTCCAGGTCCCGCAGGGCGCGGGCGGACGCGTCGGTGGCCGCCCGGATGCCCTCCATGCCGGCGCCGATCCGGCTCAGCGCCTGCTGGACCGCCTCCGCCGCCTGCCGGTGGCGCGCCGCCTCCTCGCGGGCCGCGCGGGCCGCCTCGATCATCTCCTCGAACACCGTGACCACCTGGTGGGCCAGGCCCTGGGTGCGGTCCAGGTCGTCCAACTGGTCGCGGGTGGCCTGATGCAGCCGCTGGAGCAGTTCGTTGACCCGGCCGGTGAGCCGGAGAATCTCCTGCACCGCCTCCTGTGTGCGCTGCGCCTCGACCAGCAGGTTTGCGCAGGCGCCGGGCAGGTCCGGCGCCGCAGGCTCGCCTGCGGGCGCCGCCGGAACGACCTCCCCGCCGGCAGGAGTCTCGGTTTCCGCAGGAGCTTCCAGATCAACAACGTCCTGCGGGGCGGCAGAAGCTGCCGGAGCGAGCGGGGCTTCCGCCGGGACGGGGGCTTGCACAGCGGCGGCGGCCTGAGCGCCCGGGAGAGACGCCAGGGCCGCGCCCGCCGCGCGCCGCACCCACAGTCCGCCCAGCAGGGAGGCCAGCAGTCCGGCGACCAGCAGGGAGTACTGAGCGATCGGGGTCGGGCTGAGAAAGGCAGCCGCCACGATGCCCCCGGTGACCAGACTGCTGACCCAGGCGCGCCAGAACACAGGAACCCCTCCTTATGGGATGCCGATTGTTTCGAGATGAATGTCTTTTGATTCAGCATGATCTCTTGATGTTCCTGCACCCGCGGTTGCTTCATCTATTGTGCTAAAATGAAGTCGGATCAGTGAGATCTGAAAGGTGATGCCAGGTGCGCACAGTGAAGCTGTTTCAGGCAGATGCATACCGCACCGAGTTCGAGGGCCGCGTTGTCTCCTGTACCCCCTTCGGTGACGCCTGGGCCGTGGTGCTGAATCAGACCTGCTTCTACCCGGCGTCGGGCGGCCAGCCCAGCGACGGCGGCACGCTGGGCGGAGCGCCCGTGGTGGATGTGCGCGCCGAGGAGGATGGCACCATTGTCCACGTGGTGGGCGCGCCGCTCACCGGCACCGTCGCCGGCCGCGTGGACTGGAACCGCCGGCTCGACCATATGGAGCAGCACACGGGCCAGCACCTCCTCTCGGCCGCCTTCGTGCACCTCTTCCAGGCGGAGACCGTCAGCTGGCACCTGGGCGTCGAGGCGAGCACGGTGGACATCGCCATGGACAGCCTCAGCGCCGAGCAGGTGGAGGAGCTGGAGCTCACCTGCAACCGCCTGATTCGCTCCGGGCTGCCGGTTCACGTGCACCTGTGCCAGCCCGATGAGGCGCTGAAGCTGCCCCTCCGCAAGCCGCCGTCGGTGAGCGGGCCCATCCGCGTGGTTGAGATCGAGGGCTACGACTGGTCGCCCTGCGGCGGCACGCACCTGAAGAGCATCTGGGAGCTCGGCCTGCTCAAGATCAAGGCCTGGGAGCGGTACAAGCGCACGATGCGGGTCACGTTCCTGGCCGGTCAGCGGGCGCTCCACGACTACCTGGCGCTGGACCGGATGACCCGCGACCTGGGCCGCCGCCTCTCCATCGGGCCCCACGACCTGCCCCGCTGGGCCGACCGGACGCAGGAGGAGCTGAACAGCCTCCGGAAGCGGGTCCGCACCCAGCAGGAGCAACTTCTCGCCGTGGAAGCCGAGCAGCTGCTGGCTGACGCCCGCCGCATCGGCCCGGCCCGGGTCGTGCGGCACATCTTCGGCGGCCGGCCCGCGGACGAGCTCAGGCTGCTCGCCGCCAAGGTGGCGGCGGCGCCCGGCTGCGTCGCCGTCTTCGGCACCCGCGGCGCCGTGCCGCAGCTCATCCTCCACCGCGCCACGGACGTGCGCGTGGACGTGGGCCAGATCCTCAGCGAGGTCTTGCCCATCATCGACGGCAAGGGCGGCGGCTCGCCCATCCAGGCCCAGGGCGGCGGCAGCCGGCCCGAGCGGCTGGAGGAGGCCCTGGACGCGGCCGTGTCGCGGATCGCCGCGGCCCTGCGGCAGTGAGGCTCGGCAGCATCCGGTCTGTAGGCATACGCGTCCAGCCAGGTCGATCCACGCCAACTGCAAACAGCGCAGAAAAGGGCCGGGAGCACATGCTCCCGGCCGCCTGCGTATTCCGGTTTACTTCAGCAGCGCCGCCGACTGGGCGGTCCACTGCACGAACGGGTTGGCGAAGATGGTGAGCAGCACGACGCCGACCAGCGACAGCACGACGGTGGCGGAGATACCCGTGCTGGGCGTAAGGGCCGGGTCGTCGGACGCATCCAGGAACATCACCTTGACCACACGGTAATAGTACCCGACGGAGATGACGGAGTTGACCGCCATGAGCACCGCCAGCCAGAGGTAGCCGGATGCGGCCGCCGCACGGAACAGGAAGAACTTGCCCAGGAAGCCCACCGTCGGCGGAATGCCGATCAGCGAGACGAAGAACAGCAGCAGGGCCCAGGCGTAGAGGGGGTTCCGCTTGGCGAGCCCCTTGTAGTTGTCCACCTCGACCCAGCCGCCCTCCTGGTCCATGTGGGTGAGGACGGCGAAGATGCCCAGGTTCGTCACCGCGTAGGCCATCACGTAGAACAGCACCGACGAGATGCCCTCCGCCGACTGCAGCCCGGAGGCCGCCACGCCCACCAGGATGTACCCGGCCTGGGCGATGGAGGAGTAGGCCATCATTCGCTTGATATTGGTCTGCTGCAGAGCCACGAGGTTGCCGAGGGTCATCGAGGCTGCGGCGGCCACGGCCCAGATCAGGGTCCACTTGTCCGTGAACGGGGCCACGCCGAGCCCGCCGACGAACACCCGGAGGATGGCGGCCATGGCGGCGCCCTTCGGGCCGGCCGAGAAGAACGCCGTCACCGGTGTCGGCGCACCCTCGTAGACGTCAGGCGCCCACAGGTGCATCGGCACCGCCGCGATCTTGAACCCGAAGCCCACCATGAGGAAGGCCATTCCCGCCACCAGGAGCGGCGTCAGGGCCGGCCCGGCCGCGGCCACCACGGGTCCGCCACCGGCCAGGGCCGTCGCGATGTCCGGCAGGCGGGTGGTGCCCGTCACCCCGAACAGCAGCGACAGTCCGAACAGCAGCACCGCGGACGCGACCGCGCCGGTGAGGAAGTACTTCAGGCCGGCCTCGTTGGAGCGGGGATCCTTGCGAAGAATGCCCGCCAGCACGTACGAGGAGATGGAGGACAGCTCGAGCCCGATGTAGATGGTGAGCAGATCGCGGGAGGAGACCATGAACATCATGCCCAGCGTCACGGCCAGGATGATCTCATAGAACTCCATGTGCGCCCCGCGCAGGAACTTCGCCACGTAGTCGCCCGACAGCAGGATCACCAGCGCGGCGATGCCCAGGAGCACGCCGTTCATGAAGAAGGTGAAGCCGTCGGCGATGATCATGTCGCCCCAGAACTCCAGGGGCTTCCCTGCGGCGATAGCGGCCCGAATCTGCTCGTCGCTGGCGGAGTACCAGATCGAGAGCATCGCCAGGACGACGCCGCCCAGCGTCACCCAGACCAGGCTCCGCTTCTCCTTGAACCAGACATCGAGGAGGATGACGACCAGGAGGGTGGCGGTGACGATCAGGTGCGGGAGAACGGCCACGTAGCTGGGGTTAACCAGTTGGCTCCAGTTAAGCACCCCTACATCCCTCCCAGACCCATCACCTGCGTCAGCACCTCAACGGAAGCCTTGAGCAGCTCCATGATCGGCCTGGGATACACGCCGAACAGCACGATGAGCACCGCCAGCGGAGCGAAGATGATCTTCTCCTTCAGGGTGATGTCCGCCAGGCCACGGTACTCGGGCTTGGCCTCACCCAGGAGCACGTTCCGCATGGTGAGCAGGTGCCAGGCCGCGGTGATGACCATGCCGGCGCCGGCCACCAGCACCCACAGCCCGAAGGCCGGGTAGGAGCCGGTGAGCGAGATGAACTCGCCGATGAAGCCGGCCAGGCCGGGCAGGCCGAGGTTGGCGAAGGCGACGAAGGCAGTGGCGAAGGAGACGACGGGGATCGTCAGGAACATGCCGCCCAGCTTGGTGAGGTCACGGGTGTGGGTGCGCTCGTAGAACATGCCGACGGCGAAGAAGAACAGCGGCGAGATCAGGCCGTGGGCGATGGTGACGAAGTACCCGCCCTGCAAGGCCACCTGAGCCAGCTCGGGGCTCTGCGGCGCCAGCTTGCTCGCGGCGGCCAGGGCCATGATGAAGAAGCCCATGTGGTTGACCGACGAGTAGGCGACCTGCTTCTTGAAGTCCTTCTGGGCCATCGCGGCCAGGGCGGCGTACACGATGCCGATGACGCCGAAGACGAAGACGAGATCGGCGTACCGCGCCGCCACCTGCGGCAGCATCGGATGGCTGATGCGCACCATGGCGTAGGAGCCCAGCTTCAGCAGGATGCCGGCCAGCAGCATCGAGATCGGGGTGGGCGCCTCGACGTGCGCGTCGGGCAACCAGGTGTGGAACGGGAACATCGGCACCTTCACCGCGAAGCCCACCAGCAGGGCAAAGAAGGCGAAGGTGGTCAGCCCGGTGACCGGCAGCTTGGCGGTCGCCGCCGCCATCTGCAGCAGGTTGAACGTGCCGACGCCGGTGACGACATACAGGTAGATCGCGCCGACCAGCATGATGGTCGAACCGATGAGGGTGTAGAGGAAGAACTTGATGGCCGCGTACTCACGGCGCTCGCCGCCCCAGATGCCGATCAGGAAGTACATCGGCAGCAGGACGATCTCCCAGAACACGTAGAACAGCATGAAGTCCAGCGTGGCGAAGACGCCGTTGGTGCCGGTGGCCAGGATGAGGAGCAGGATCAGGTAGTCCTTCACCCGGTCCTTGATGTACTTGTAGGAGGCCAGAACCGCGAGGGGGAAGAGCAGCGTCGACAGCAGGATCATGGTGAAGCCGAACCCGTCAACGCCCAGCGTGTAGTGGACGCCGATGGCGTCGATCCACGGCACGTGGGTGACGAACCGCATGCCCTGGGCATACGGGGCCGTGGAGACCTCCGCGGTGGGCCACTGCGCAGCCAGCACCAGGGCCAGCACGAACGGAATCAGGGTACCGATCCCCGCAAGCCAGTAAAGGAGTCGCTCCTGGGTCTTCGGCACGAACAGCATCACGAGGGCGAAGACCAGGGGTACAAAAATGATCAGCGACAGCATCCCCGACAGCCTCCTATCTAATCACCTGGACGAGGACCACGCTGGCCACCAGCATCACCAGGAACGTGAACATGTACTGCTGCACGTACCCGGTAGAGAGACGCCGGAAGGCGGCGCCCAGAGCCCGGGCAATGTCGGCCCACATGTTCACCAGCGCGTCCACGACGTGCTTGTCAAACCAGGCTGCAGCCTCTGATGCGTACACTGAGATGGTTCCCGTCAGATTGACCAGGCCATCCACCACGTTGAGGTCGAACCAGGCGGTCGCCCGGGACACGGCCTGCGTGGTCTTGACGGCCACCAGGTCATAGAACTCATCGACATAATACTTGTTTCTGATGAGGGTGTAAACCGGCCGCAGCCGTGCGATCCACGCCGCCCGGGTCTCCGGACGGACCACCGCATACAGGTACCAGCCCAGGAAGATGCCGATGAGTCCGGCCGCCGTGGCCATGCCGGTGATCATCAGCTCGGTGCTGAACTCGACGTGGTGATCAAGGCCCGGCAGGTGCAGGAAGTTCTGGATGAAGATCATCCACTCGGCGTGCGTGAAGTGCTCGAACAGCGGCGTACCCAGCCAGCCGAAGAGCGCCGCCGGCACGGCCAGGATGATCAGCGGAATCGTCATCGCCGAGGGCGACTCGTGGGCGTGCTCGTACAGGTGCTCATCCCGGGGCTTCCCGAAGAACGCCAGGTAGGTGGCCCGGGTCATGTAGTAGGCCGTCAGGAACGCCGTGGTCAGGGCCATGATGAAGGGGAGCTTCTGCAGCCAGATCGGCCAGGTGGCCACCAGCGGGTTGTGCCACTCCCAGGCCGCCAGCAGCAGCTCATCCTTCGAGAAGAAGCCGGAGAAGCCCGGAATGCCTGCCAGCGCCGCGTAGCCCACCATCCAGGTCCAGAAGGTGATGGGGATCTTCTTGCGCAGGCCGCCCATCTTGTGGAGGAGCTGGTTGTGGTGATGGGCGTGGATGACCGAGCCCGCCGCGAGGAACAGCAGCGCCTTGAAGAAGGCGTGGGTGAGCAGGTGGAAGTTGCCTGCCGTCCAGCCGCCCAGGCCGATGGCCATGATCATGTAGCCCAGCTGGGAGATGGTGGAGTACGCGAGGACCTCCTTGATGTCCCAGCGGAGCGTGGCGATGGAGGCGGCGAACAGCGACGTGAAGGCGCCGACGAAGGCGACGACCACCAGCACCCAGGCCGGCACGTGGCCGAAGATCATGAAGGCGCGGCCCACCAGGTACACGCCGGCGGCGACCATCGTCGCGGCGTGGATGATGGCGGAGCCCGGCGTGGGGCCGGCCATCGCGTCGGGAAGCCAGGTGTGCAGCGGGAACTGCGCCGACTTGCCGATGGCGCCGGTGAAGAGCAGGAAGGCGCCCAGGGCCAGCAGGCCCGCCATGGCCGGATCCTTCACCAGCTCCGGCACCTTCTCCGCCAGGCCCGCCCACGTCAGGTCGCGGGCGGCGAAGAAGATGATGAAAATGCCGACCATCATGCCGATATCGCCGACGCGGGTGGTGAGGAAGGCCTTAATCTGACCGTAGCGTGGCCAGGCCTGCTCGTACCAGTGACCGATCAGCAGGTACGAGCAGAGGCCCATGATCTCCCAGGCCACCAGCA
>ENA-UPSB01001036-UPSB01001036.1-bioreactor-metagenome-genome-assembly--contig:-NODE-1036-length-36963-cov-56.872819_pt1 | contig 36963 bp, 27 predicted proteins | sample MGYA00238182_ERZ773286 | MGnify/ENA primary metagenome ERZ773286 (study PRJEB29026, sample SAMN07631240) | bioreactor metagenome | isolation source: Switchgrass digestor | place: USA: Dartmouth...
TAAGTTCCACATTTCATAACCATGGGGGTGGAAGTTAAATTTTCAATTTACTTAAAGAAAAACCCGGCAGAAAAATTTTATATATACCCTGTGAAAACGGTATCAATTGATGTATAATAATATATATAAGGCAAAAATTCGGGAGGGATCGGTATAAAAGCTACAGCCAGCAAGGCGGTACAGCATGTGCTATTGTTCTCTAACTCAAAATACCACAACTTAACCTTTGAACAGGTGTATGAGCATATACTCAACTTCATCAGGCAGGCCCCTTATTGCGAATATCGCCTGTCGGTAGGGTCTGATTCACAGGTGGACAGAAATACGGTATTCGTGACCGCCATACACCTTCACCGCATCGGGAGGGGGGCCATCGGCTTCATCACAAAGCATGTAGTTCCCAGGCCCATCAAAAGCCTGAGAGAAAAGATATATTACGAGACCGCCAGGACCCTGGAAGTGGCGGCCCTGTTCACTCCCGATAAGATCGAAAAGATTGTACAGTGCCTGATCAGGCCTTCGGGCCGTTCAGGCGATATACACTTTGAGTTCCATCTTGATGTGGGTACCAAAGGTGCCACCAAGGATTTGATAAACGAAATGGTGGCCATGGCCAAAGGTACGGCTTTTGAACCCAAGATCAAACCCGAGAGCTATGCTGCTAGCTGCTATGCCAACCGCTACACAAAAGACTCACACCTGCAGAGAATATAGCGGGCGGCTGTAATGAGGAGGAGGCTTTGGCGCGTTTTGGTAAAAGGCAAAATTTTGCGATGTTCAAGTGACAATAAGCCCCCTCTTTTTTATTACGTCAAAAACGCCCTTTTATCAGTCTTTTAACTTTGCCTCATTCATTGACACGTCCGCAAAATTCCTGGCATCATATTTACGCACCAAACCCTGCCCTGCAAGCCTGACCGGCACCGGTTACAGCATTTATTCTTCGTAAGAATATGTATGAAGGCTCATCTTATATAAAATGATGATAAATTGCCAAAGATGTGATAAAATATCTGCGGGAAGAAGGTTAAGGTACAGGATTCAATGTAGCCGGCAAGTTTACAGCGGACGGATAGTCTGCAATGGATGTGTCGGCCAGCTGCCATATTCCCCGTGAAGTCTACGCAGTTTAAGTAGTTGATAGCTCACTCCGAAACAGGGCAATGGGGTAAACAGCACAAATAATATCATACATATGGAGGAGGGAAATTCTTATGAAAACGATAACGCCTTGTCGTCCGAAATGGAAGGGTACCATGACGGACCGCGAGCGGTTTAACAATCAGATGCATTACAAGCCCTTTGACCGCTGCTTCAATATGGAGTTTGGATACTGGGATGAAAATTTCAAAGAATGGCCCATATTTGTAGAAAATGGCATCACCAACAACCGTGAAGCCGACATCTTCTTCAATTTCGATAGAATAGAAGTGATAAGCGGCAACGTATGGATGTCTCCTCCTTTTGAATTAAAGGTGATCGAAGAGACCGAAACCACCAAAATCCTCATCAACAGCGACGGCCTTCTGGCTGAAGTCCCAAAGGATGACCACGATACCATCCCGCACTTTATAAAATCCTCCATCGTAACCCCCGAAGACTGGAAAAGGTGTAAGGAAGAACGCTTCCGCAGAGATGATCCTGCGCGAAAAGTTGACATCGAAGCCCTCAAAAAAGCCCACCCCGACGACAGAGATTATCCTTTGGGCGTGAACACAGGCTCGATGATCGGTAAGATTCGGGATATGTTAACATTCGAAGGCCTGGCGTATGCCTGCTATGACTATCCCGATATGGTGGAAGACATGGTGGAGACCTGCTGCGTGCTGGTTGAGGATTTCCTGGATCAGGTATTGCCGCATTTTGATTTCGATTTTGCGGCAGGCTGGGAGGATATATGCTTCAAAAATGGGCCCATCGTATCCATAAAATTCTTTAAAGAAGTGGTAGTGCCTCGCTATAAGCGCATACATAAGAAGCTAAAGGAAGCCGGCATAGATATATGGTATGTTGACTGCGATGGCGACGTCCGGCCCCTGTTACCTTACTTCCTGGAGAGCGGAATCAACTGCCTGTTTCCCTATGAAGTCAACAGCTGCTGCCATCCGAAAGAGCTCCTTGACGAATACGGCAAGGACTTGAGGATCATGGGCGGTGTAGACAAGATGGTGTTGGCACAGGGCAAAGAAGCCATAAAGGAATACCTCGAAGGCCTCATGCCGCTGGTAGAAAGGGGAGGATACATCCCGTTCTGCGACCACCGTTGCCCGCCCAATGTGAAACCCGAAGATTACCTGTATTACCTCGACCTTAAGGAGGAGCTATTTGGAATGAAATAGCCCGCCGTCATGCTAATTAAAATGCAAAAAAATCAAGAGGAGCCATACGGGTTTATAAAACCCCGTGGCTCCTCTTTGCTTAAAATCAAGTGCTCTTGATTATTCTATAGGCCTGGTCTTGGCTTTAAGCCATTCCCTTTCCCCACCATCCAGCAGGGGCGATAACAATTCATACACCATGCGGTGGTATTCATTGAGCCATCTCTTCTCCTCCTGGCTCAGCAGGCTCGGATCAACGCCATTGAGGTCGATGGGACAGTAGGTTATGGGTTCAAATCTCAAGAACTTTCCAAATTCGGTCTCACCGTCCTCTACCACCAGCATCTCATTTTCGGTGCGTATGCCATACTGCCCCTCTATATATACCCCCGGCTCGTTGGTCACAATCATCCCCTTTTCCAGCTTCACATTGTTGGGAACCTGGCTTAAACGCTGGGGTCCTTCGTGCACGTTGAGAAAATACCCTACTCCGTGCCCGGTACCGCATTTATAATCGATCCCATGTTCCCACAGGGGCAGCCTTGCCAGTATATCTATATTGGAACCGGTAGCCCCGTACAGGAACCGCGCCCGCGCCAGGTTTATGTGCCCTTTGAGCACCAGAGTAAAATCCCTTCTCTGCCTCTCGGTAATGGGCCCCAACACTATTGTGCGGGTTATATCGGTAGTCCCTCCCAGGTACTGGCCTCCCGAATCGATGAGCAAAAAGCCTTCCCGCTCAATAGTATGGCAGATTTCGGGAGTAGCCTGGTAATGCATCATGGCGGCATGGTCCTTATAGGCTGCAATGGTGGCAAAGCTTGGGCCCATAAAATCTTCCTGCTGCCGCCTGAACTCCTCCAGCTTTTCCCCTACTGTAATCTCGGTTATCTTCTCCCCACCCAGGTTTTGCTCAAGCCAGTAGAGGAATTTAACCATGGCTACCCCGTCGCGTACATGCGCCTTTTTGAGATTGTCTATCTCAACCTCATTCTTTACCGCTTTCAACCTGGTAACGATGCTCGTGTCCTCTACCTTCTTGCATCCGCTTGCCATGGCATCATAAAGCCGGCTATTGGCCGAAGCCGGGTCAAAGAGTATAGCATCGCTTTCCTTCAACCCGGCAAGGTGCTCATATATCCTTTCGTAGTCCTCTACGGTTATTCCGTTCTCATGGAGCATGCGCGCCACATCGTCCGGAACCTTATTGCTATCAATAAATAGCCATGCCTGATTGGAAGAAACCAGGGCATATGCTATGGCCACAGGATTGTAGGCCACATCGTTGCCGCGAATGTTATAGAGCCATGCCACATCGTCCAGGCTGCATACCAAATAATAACCGACGCCTTTTTTGGCCATCTCCCGGCGTACCATGTCCAGCTTTTGGGCTGCGGTCCTCCCCGCAAAAGCCACATCGTGAACAAATACCGGCTGCTGTGGTACCGCAGGCCTTCCTTCCCATACCTCATCCACCAGGTCAAATTGCCTGTTTAAAGATATCCCCTTTGTTGAGAGCTCCTTCTCCATTTCCCTAACCCTGGAAACCGGGAACACCTCGCCGCATATCCCAACGCAGCTGCCCTGGGGCAGCTCCTGCTTAAGCCATTCCACGTAATCCGGTATACCCGGCATACCCGCTTTGAAAAGCTCAATTCCAGTGCCCTGAAGCTGCTTCTCGGCCTGTATGTAGTATCTGCCGTCAGTCCAAAGGCCGCTTTTTTCCCGGGTCACAACCAGCGTGCCCGCCGAGCCCGTAAAGCCCGACAGCCATTTCCTGCCTTCCCAGCGAGAAGCCACGTACTCGCTCATATGGGGGTCCGAACTGGGGACAATATAGGCCTCCAGGCCTTTTTCCAGCATCTTTTCACGCAATCTATTGATTCTCTCCTTTACATCCAAGGCAGTCACCCCTCCCCGATTTATTCTAATTGCAAAAAATTCGTCATTACTTTTAAAGGCAATTCATCCTCACATGGAGAAGATGAATTGCCCTTAAGACAAATCCTACTGAGAACAAGGCCGTTATATGATGCCTATTGCAACGGTTTTATAATCTCCTCATTCCTGTTTTCTACTTAGAAATACGGGTTTCCTCATTCAGCCAAACCATCATCTCGCCAACTCCCCTGTTGCCCCATGCATAATAGGGCACAGCCTTAACCTCTACTTCCTCATATTCGCTTTGCGCGAAGCTATAGCATTCATCATTGGACCAGTCCTTCAGCCTGTATGCCTTAAAGCTTACGGTTACCACTCCGTTTAGAAGGCCCTCCTCAAAAGCTTCCTTGAACTCGACGTCCCGGGGAATTACGATTTTATGCAGGCCCTTCCCGTTATCGGCTTCCTCTATGCAATAAACCACCGGCCCGCGCTGTATGGCCACCTTTCCGGCATCCTTGCGCACCCTGGGATTGGCTCGCACCAGCATGGCCTTCATGGGATAAAACGCATCAATCTCATCCCCGGGTTCCCATACCCTCCTTATCTTAACATAGCCTTTTTCCATATGTTCCCCTATGTTTACGGGCTGGCCGTTTACCCGAATGGATGGCTCGCCGCACCAAGAAGGGACGCGCATAGCTATAGCGAATTCCCCTTTTGAATCGGGATTGACCTTGATGCGTATGTTTCCATCCCAGGGATAGTTGGTATCAACATCCAAAGCGACATTTTTGTCACCCAAAGTCACACTGGCTTTGCTATTGGCAAAGAGATGGATATATATTTCGCCATCTTCGGAAGTGGAGTACATGTAATCGCCCATCGAGGTATAAAACCGGCTGACGTTGGCCGGACAGCAGGCACAGGCAAACCAGGCCTGGCGTTCCACCTTCACATGCAAGTGATCGTGCCTCTTCCGGCATGTTTCGGGATCCACCTCAAGAGGGTTGACGTAAAAAAACTTCTTGCCGTCAAGGGATATACCGCTTAAAATTCCATTGTATACGGCCTTCTCCAAAACATCGGCATACTTCCTATCGGGATCCATTTGAAGCATTCTGTGGGCAAAAAACGCAACGCCTATGGAGGCGCAGGTCTCGGCGTATACGGTATCGTTCGGCAAATCATAATCAAGGGAGAAGGACTCCCCGTAGCTCTGCGAACCTATGGCCGCAGTTACATACATCCTCCTATTGACCATGTTATCCCATAGCCGCTTCAGCACCTCGAACAATTCCAGGTCACCGGTTTCCCTGGCTACATCAGCCGCACCCGAAAAAAGGTACATGGCCCTCACCGCATGCCCTTCGACGGTCGTCTGCTCCTTAATCGGCAGATGGGCCTGATAATAGTGGTATGTAGACCACATATTGTCCTTCACTGCGTCCCTCTTATTTTCCCCTCTTTGTTCGGCCTCGAGGGTGAAATAGTGGGGCTGCGTACCCCTCTCATCGATGAAGAACTTGGAAAGCCTTAAATACTTTTCGTCCCCCGTGACCTTATACATCTTGATCAATGCCAGCTCTATTTCCGGATGGCCGGGGTACCCCCTCTTCTTGCCCGGCTCGGGGCCAAGTATGGCTAACACGTGGTCGGTAAACTTGCTCATTATATCGATAAGCTTGGTCTTACCCGTTGCTCTGTAGTAGGCAACGGCAGCCTCCATCATATGCCCTGCACAGTAAAGCTCATGCATATCCCTCAAGTTGATCCATTTTTCGTCGGGATGGGCTACAGTAAAGTAGGTATTCAAATACCCATCCGGCTGCTGGGCCCTGCCAATGAGATCAACCAGGTCATCCAAAGTCCTTTCCAGCTCGGGATCCGGTTTCAGCATCAGGCTGTAGCTGGCAGCCTCCAGCCATTTAGCCACATCGCTATCCTGAAAGAACATGCCGTAAAACTCGCCCTTTTGCTCCCCCGCGGCAATGCGGAAGTTGGATATGGCATGGCTCTTGGGTGCCCCCTCCACATTATCGTTGAGCACATCATACTGGTAGGGGATGGTCTCATTCACGATTAAATCCTGAACGGACCCCAAAAAACCTCCTTTGAGCTTTACATTCTCCATCCCGACGCTGGTAAGCTTATTGAGTTGCATTAATATCCCCCTTACGCTCAAATTTAATCATCCGGTGCTTCCTTTTTAGCCTTCCACCAATCTTGCTATCTCATCGTATATGGGCTTTAACTGCCCGTACATCATGTTATATATCCTGTAATAGCTCTGATAGGCCTGTACGTCGCCCGGAACGGGCCGGTAAAAACGACTATAACCGATGACTTTAGCAGCATCCTCAAAGCTGCTAAAGATGCCAACGCCCACTCCTGCCGCAATTGCAGCGCCCAGGGAAGTAGCCTCCCCCGGGAAGCTGTGCACCCTCACCGGCCTGCCGTATACGTTGCACATAATCTCGTTCCAAAGCCTGCTCTTGGCTCCTCCTCCCAACAACGTCAGCTCTTCAACCCTTAAACCGTTTTCCTCTAAGACATCCAGAACGTTCTTCAGAGCAAAGGCTATTCCCTCATAGACCGCACGAAAGAGATGGTCCTTCCCGTGATACAGCGTAAGGCCTACAAACCCGCCCCTGGTCTTTTCATCCCAGTGAGGTGTCCTCTCGCCCATAAGGTAGGGTATGAAGAACACGCCGTTTGAACCGATGGGCGCCTGCCGAGCCAGGCCTTCAATGATTTCAAACACCCCATCCCTGGCCTCGACTTTTTCCGGTGCATAACCGCCAATGTTTTCAATGACCCAATCGTAAGCAGCGGAGGCGCACTGCACCGTACCGGTAACGACGTAATTCTTCCCGTCAAGGTCGTAATAGTGGAATATCCTGGCATTGTCGTCCAGTACAGGCCGGTCGTTCAGGATCGATATCCAGGCACTGCTTCCTATATAGTTATAAGCCTGCCCCTTTCGGACCACACCGGCTCCTTTTGTGGCGCATGCGCCGTCCCCTCCTCCAACCACTACCGGCGTCCCGGCCCTTAAACCCAGGATATCGGCAGCCTCTTGGGATAGGGCTCCCAGGACCTGAAAAGAAGGCATAAGCTCCGGAAGCTTATGCATATCTATACCTGCTTCAATCAATATATCCCGTGCCCATTTCCCCCGATTGATATCCAGCATGCAGGTCAACGAAGCATCAGAAAAATCGGTAATACCTAATTTGCCGGTTAACTTGAAACCTATGTAGTCCTTGGAATTTAAAAAAAACCTGGTTTTATCATATATCTCCGGATAATTCTTCTTCAGCCACAGTATCTTGGTGAAGGTATAATGCGGATCTATCCTGTTACCGGTAATACCGAAAAATTGTTTATCATCGAATATTCTCCTAAGGCGAGCAGCTTCCTCCCGGCTCCTGCAATCCGAATGAATGATGTTTGGATACAGGACATTGCCCTTAGCGTCCACGGGAATGCAACCATTCATATGCCCGCTCAGGCCGATAACAGAAACCTGCATCGGGCTAATATTGCCTTCCTCCAGCATGGCCCTGGTTCCTACAACTATACCTTCCCAGTAATCTTTCGGGTCCTGCTCGGCCCACCCCGGCCTGGGATAGATGGTATCGTAGTTGACTGTATGCGCACAGGTTTTCTCCCCATCCGGCTTAAAGGCTGCACATTTTACCCCCGTGGTACCTATATCAAATACCAGTATAAGACCATCTTCTCTCATACCCCTGTGCACCCTTCACCTACATGCTCACATCTCGTTAGGGTAAACCATTATCTTTATATGCTTAGCCTTATTTACCCGCGCCTCTTCGAGGGCTTGAGCAGTCTGTTCCAAACTAAATCTTCCGGTAATCAATGGCTTAACATCGGCTATGCCCGACGCCAGTATCTCGATCCCTTTGGGATACGTGTTGGCATACCTGAATATCCCGTATATATCCACTTCCTTATCGGCAATCTCGGGAACGTTAAGCGGAATGTTGTCCTGTGTAGGCAAACCCACCACCAGCAGCTTTCCGCCCCGCTTCAGGCAAACCAATGCATTCTGGAGCGTCTTGGGATGCCCCGCAGCCTCTATAGCCACATCAACTCCTTGCCCGCTCGTAAAATCCAAAATCTCCTTAACGGCATCATGTTCTCTGGCATTTACGGCCAGAGTGACGCCCAGCTTTTTAGCGGCTTCCAGCCTTATCTCCTCCAGGTCCACGGCTGCAACCTCGCTGGCTCCAAAAGCCCTTGCAGCAACTACTGCCATCAAGCCCACCGGTCCCAGACCGAAAACCGCGACCTTTTGGCCCGGCTTTATATTTGCCCTGGTAGCAGCGTGTATACCTACCGAAAACGGTTCGATCAATGCCGCTTCCTCAAAAGATAAATGCTCCGGAATGTGGTATACAAAGTCCTGCCTGTGCTTGAAATACTGGACAAATGCCCCATCATAGGGCGGAGTAGCCAGGAACTCAACATCGGGGCAGAGATTGTACCGCCCTTGCTTACAGTACTCACAGGTTCCACAGGTAACTCCCGGTTCCACAGCCACCCTATCACCCACTTTAAAGCGCGTGACGTTCTCTCCTACCGCAGCGACTATGCCGGCACATTCGTGGCCCAGTATTATGGGCTTTTCAACCACGTACCTGCCGATTCTGCCGGTTTCATAATAATGCACATCCGAGCCGCATACGCCGACGGCCATTACCTTTATGAGCACCTCGTCGGGTCCCACCTCGGGGATAGGCCTGTCCTCAATCACAATTTCAAAGGGATTTCTCAAGACCGCTGCCTTCATGCTATTGGGTAAATCGGCAACCTTTAACACCATAACCACCTCCATATTTTATTTCAAGGTTCGGCTTTTAAAGCCTCCCCCTGCTTTCATAGGATTTCCCCATTTGACGTTTTAACATGCCCAATCCCAGTATAAAAGCCGAATAGGTCAAAAACCGTGTTTACGAAAATGACCATCTGGCAGTACGGTTTATGGGCCTTATCAATAAAATGGTTTGTACCTATATGGCTCTTAATTTTTAATTATATGTCTATCACTACAAGCGGGCTGGGATATAGGGTACTCCTGTATTATAATATGGGCCCTGCCAAATTCCAAGGTTTTTTTTCGCCTCTTACCACCGCTCAATGCCCTCGGGCGTCACCACGCCGTACACCAGCGGTTTGGGCAGGGGTGGCTGCTTATCGATATCCACACCTTTATTGAATATGTCAATAGCGCCATCCAAATTATGCTTTTGGGTTACATAAAACTCGGCCAGCGTTTCACCCTTCTCCACCTTCTCGCCCACTCTCCTGTGCAGAACGATACCCACCCTGTGGTCTATCTTATCCTCCTTGGTGTTTCTGCCGGTTCCCAGCAGTCTGGCAGCCTGTCCTATGCTGTATGCATCCATGCGGCTTATATAGCCGCCCTGCTGCGCTTTTATGGCAATTACTTCGTCGGCCACTGGCAACAGGGATGTATCATCAACCACCCGTTCATCCCCGCCCTCGGCTCGGATCATCTCCTTGAGCTTTTGAGCACCTCTGCCGGTATCCAGCGCCTCCTCTACCATTTCTCTGCCCTGCTCAACGGTGGAGCAGCGCCCGGCTGCATACAGCATATAGGCTCCCAGCAACAACGAAACCTCTTTAAGTGCTCCGGCCCTTTCGCCCCTTAATATTTCAATTGCTTCCCTTACCTCTAATGCATTGCCTATGGCCATGCCGAGGGGCTGGTTCATGTCCGAAATCACGGCTGCAACGCGGCGCCCCACATGGGTCCCAACGCTAACCATTTCCCGCGCCAGCTCAAAAGCATCCTCTACCGATCTCATGAAAGCGCCATTGCCCGTTTTTACGTCCAGAACTATGGCATCGGCCCCGGCGGCAATCTTCTTGCTCATAACGCTGCTGGCAATTAGGGATTTATGCTCAACGGTACCCGTCACATCCCGCAGCGCATACAACTTCTTATCGGCGGGAACCAGGTTTTCGGTTTGCCCCACCACGGCCACTCCTACTTCTTTCACTATGCGAATGAAGTCCCTAACGGACTGAAATGGATTAAATCCCGGAATGGACTCCAGCTTGTCTATGGTGCCGCCGGTATGTCCCAGCCCCCGCCCGGACATCTTGGCCACGGGCACCCCGCAGGCCGCCACCAGGGGTGCAACTACCAAAGTGGTGGTATCCCCCACCCCGCCGGTGCTGTGCTTATCCACCTTTACGCCCGGCACCGACGACAGGTCCACCGTCACTCCCGAATACGCCATGGCCAAGGTCAGGTCGGCCGTCTCCGGGCCGGTCATGCCCTGAAAATATATGGCCATCAAAAGCGCGGAGGCCTGGTAGTCAGGGATCCTGCCTTCCACATACTCTCTTATGAAAAAATTTATCTCTTCCCGTGTAAGCTCTCCACCGTCCCGCTTTTTCAATATGATATCCAGCATTCGCATTGCGCAATGGCACCCTTTCATCATCCATATGGTTAACGATTATTTATGCGGCTACCGGCATTATACCAAAATATAAATCGCTGACCGCAATTCTGCTTTTAACTGTGAATTTTTTTGATGGATGAGCTCTCAATTAGCAAATGTCGTAACCTGGATTGGACTGCCTTTAAGAAGCCTTTCATATAAAGCTACTACCTTTATTTTATCACTCATAGCGCAAGGCATCAATTGGATTTAAGCTGGCTGCCTTGCTGGCCGGATAAAGCCCAAATATGATCCCTACCCCGACCGAGAATCCGGTGGCCAGCAGCACAACATCGGCAGAAATCGCAACGGGGATGTTCAAAATACTGCTCAAGAAGTTTGCACCCATAAACCCCACTATTATTCCCAGTACACCGCCCAATCCGCTGATTACAGCCGACTCTATGAGAAACTGCACCAGTATGTCCCTCTTTTTGGCGCCAATGGCCTTTCTTATCCCTATCTCGCGCGTCCGCTCGGTGACGGATACCAGCATTATGTTCATGATCCCAATACCGCCAACCAGCAACGATATGCCCGCAATGCCGCTTAGCATCATGGTTAGCGTAGCGGTAGCCTCATTTATGGTGGAAAGTAGCTGGGTCTGGTTGAACACCCTGAAGCTATTTTCATCGTTAAACTTTCTGGTCAGAAACCTCTCTATCTCTCCAACCACCCGGTTTACCGCGTCGGGCGACTGAGTTGAGACGTAAAACGTGCGGACCTCCATGTTTCTAAGCAGCCTCTGCCCCGTAGTCAGGGGTATTATGACCCTGTTGTCATCGGAGCCGGCCACCGAGCTTCCCTTTTCCTCCAGGATGCCAATGATGGTGAATTCCACTCCGTTTATTGAAATCTCTTCGCCGATCACATCCCTTCTCCCAAACAGCTCATCGGCCACATCCACCCCCACTACCGCCACCCGAAAGCGCATATCCAGATCGTTTTGGAGCAAAAACCTGCCCAGCTGGACGTAGGTATTCCTTACCTGCTGGTAACCGGGCGTGGTGGCTTCAAGAGAAGTATTGGCATTCATATTGCCGGCCTTTACCGTCACGCCACCGCTCAGCACGGGGGCTATCTCGCTGACGTCGGAAATTTCCTTTATCCGCTCTAAATCCTCCCGGGTGATGCTACGATTCCTTCCTCCCGTAATGTTGATGACGATCAAATTGGTGCCCAAGCTTTCAATTTGACTGGATACCCGCTGGATAGAACCCTGTCCTAGGGCAATCAGTGTAATTACTGCGGTAACGTCGATAATTACGCCCAGCATGGTCAAAAATGAGCGCATCTTATTGGATAAAATGGAGCTAATAGCCATCTTGATGGCTTGCGTAAACTTCATCCCCTCTCCACCTCTTCATCGGATACAATTTGCCCGTCGCGTATGGTGATCATTCGCTTGGCATACATGGCCACGTTTATATCATGTGTAATTAGTATAATGGTATTCCCTTGGGAATGGAGGTCTCTAAATATCTCCATTATCTCCATGCCCGACTTGCTATCCAGGTTGCCTGTTGGCTCATCGGCCAGTATAACCGATGGGTGGGTAACAAGGGCCCTGGCGATTGCCACCCGCTGCTGCTGGCCGCCCGAAAGCTCCGAGGGCTTATGGTATATACGTTTTCCCAGCCCCATCATCTCCAGGGCGCGTATCGCTTCCTCCCTTCTTTTTTTAGCTCCCACGCCGGCGTATACAAGCGGAAGCTCCACGTTTTCCACGGCAGTCAACCTGGGCAACAGATTAAACCCCTGAAAGACAAACCCAAACTTCTTATTGCGGACCTCGGCCAATTGATTCTGATTGTACGAGGTTATATCGCGCCCATCCAGGTAATACTTCCCTTTGGTGGCCACATCCAGGCAACCTATTATATTCATAAGGGTGGATTTGCCGGAGCCCGAAGGCCCCATGATGGCGACGAATTCGCCTTTGTCGATGGATAAGGATATTTCGTTTAAAGCCACAACCCTATTTTCCCCCATGCTATATATTTTGCTTAAGTTTTCAAGCCGTATCACGCTTTCAAGCACCTTCTTCCCCATCAATCGTGCCTTTTATCCTCATCGGCGATTATTCTCCGGCATTCTGGGCCTATCAAACACTCCCTGAGGCCTTGCGTCTCTCATGTCTCCCCCCATGCCTCCAAAGCCGGGGAACATACCCCGTAAATCGTTTTGGGTGCTGGATGCGCCGGATATGGGGATGAGCATCTCTTCTCCTTCTTCAACCCCGCTTACTATTTCGGCATAGGTTTCGTTGGTAATGCCAACCTCTACCTTTCGAAAATCAACTCCCCCGAAAGCGCTATCGGTGCGTGCAATTAAGCCCCTATTTCCTACCCTCATGCGGCCCCTTTCCCCCTGCATTTCGGCTTCGGAAGCTTGACTTTCCCCTGCTCCCTCTTGGTCCTCGGGCTGGCCTTGCGAAGATCCTGTTGACACCAGCACATATTTTTCGCCGTTTCTCTCCTGAACTGCTTCTATGGGAACTAGCACCACTCCCTTTCTGCTGTCCACCTGGATTTCGGCGGTCGCGCTCATCCCAATTTTAATCTCGCCGGGATCTTTGATGGAAATGGTTACATCAAAGGTTGTCACTCCACCGCCGGAGGACTGCCCTATGTCGGCAATCTTTATAACCTCTCCTTCGAAAACCGTGTCGGGGAAGGCGTCTACCTCAATGCTGGCCTTCTGCCCAATTTTCACCTTCGGTATGTCCAGTTCATCCACCGCTACCACCACGTTGAGCTGCGTCGAATCTATGATGGTAGCAATTGTCCTGCCCTGTTGCACCTGATCCCCCACCTTGACATTTAAGGAGGTGATTATGCCGCTGATGGGGCTTTTGACCTCGGTATTCCCCAGCTGGCTCTTCTTACTTTCCAGCTCCTTTTGAGTCTGTTCGATGGCAAGGTTTTGCGATTCTATGTTAACCTTAACCTCGGAATCATCGAGTTTAAACAGATTGTCACCGCGCTTGACGGTGCTGTTTTCTTTGACATAAATAACGTTTATCTTCCCGTTATTACCGGTGACGCTAACCCCATGATTGACATCCAGCGTACCCTCACCTACGGTCACGTATTCACCCGAACTTTCATCGCGCCTCAAGACGGTGGCCTTGGCTCCTATGGGCAAATCGTCCCTGTCAATCTGGACCTGTATGTTCCCTGCACTTGTTCCCGACTGGCCATTCTGCTGACCTAGCGGACCCGCCATTTGGCCTGAGCCTGCATCCACCACTTTTCCCGCCACCTCTGTGCCATCCTCCAGCCTGACCAATACCTCTTCCCCTTCGGTCAAAGAAAGGCCTGCCTGCGGCTTAACGGCAATTTTCATCTTGCCATCAGTGGAAATTATGGCCAAAGCACCATATGTCCTGGTGGTGGTTCCCACATCTTCGCCTACCCTCGCTTTGAGAGCCTTAACCCGGCCATCCGCAGGTGCCTTTATGTAGAAATCCCCAAGGTTGTTTTTCAGCCTGGACAGGGAAAGGTTCTGCTGCTTTAGGTTGCTTTCAATCTTTTCTATCTCCTGCTGCAAACTGTCATCATCGATAACGGCTATCACGTCCCCCTCCTGTACCCTGTCTCCCTCTTCGACCTCGAGCTTTTCTACCGTGCCGTTCATCAGCACAGCCACCTCCCGGGATGCCGCTGCCACAACGGTTCCACTTGCAGAAATGTTAAGCTCTATATCGCCTATTTGCGCCCTGGCCACCATATAATTGGCATTTGCAGTGGCTTTTGGAGCCCTAAACCTGCGGTAAACGAAATAGCCCCATACAAGCAATGCAATCACGGCAATTATTGCAATTATCCTCTTTATCCACTTTTTGTTCATCCTCCATCCCCCCACCATTCGATACAGCTGAATTTGAATTGAATTTGAGCGGGTATAAGAATTGCGGCAACTCCGGCTGCAATCGCCTTTGCAATGCACAGCATAATTTATATTGTAATCATCCCTTCCAGTATACCGGTACTTTTTGGCTAAATCATGAATGAATTTTGAAATATTTGTGAATAAAAAAAACGGGTTTTGATTAAAACCCGTTTTCTGCGATTACATCGCGATACCACAATGCGCTCTTTTTTGGCGTTCTCTTCAGAGTCTCATAATCTACATGCACGATACCAAACCGCTTGCTGTAGCCAAAGGCCCATTCAAAGTTATCCATAAACGACCAGACATAGTAGCCCTTGAGCTTTACACCGTCCTGTATGGCCCTGTAGGCCGCTTCAAAATGGCCCTTCAGATATTCTAACCTGTCCTGGTCATCCACCAAGCCATCCACTACCTTGTCGTCCTTAAAGGCGGCGCCATTCTCGGTTATATAAATATTGGGAGCGTTGTAGTCCCTGTGCACCCTCATGAGAAGATCATACAATCCCTGAGGATAAACCTCCCAGTCCATCTCGGTGTATTTACCCTCGGGGCGTACGTGTTCTACCGAATCAAAACTATCTTTTTTCCCTTTCTTGACTACGGATCTGGTATAATAATTTATCCCAATGAAATCGATGGGGTTGTTCGCAATGAGCTCCATATCACCGGGATATATAACCGGCGCATTACATATCTCCTGATAAAATGCCAGCATATCCTCGGGATAAGTACCTTTGAAAACCGGGTCCAAAAACCAGCGGTTTTGGAACCCATCCAGGAACTGTACCGCTTGACCATCCTCAGGAGTATCAGAAGCGGGATAAACGGGCGTCAGGTTAAGGGTAATCCCTATCTGGCCACCGTCATCATTCCCCGACTGGCGATAGGCCTGTACCGCCTTGGCATGGGACAGCAGCAGATGATGGCTAATCCTCACCGCAAGGGCAAAATCCGTGTAGCCGGGGGCATGTTGGCCGAACGCGTTGCCCAAAAATGCCACCACCCAGGGCTCGTTATGGGTAATCCACTTCTTTACCCGATCCCCCAGAGCATCATACATCTTGAAGGCATACTCGGCAAAGTAGTCGGTTACATCCCGGTTGTCCCAGCCGCCCATATCCTGAAGTGCCTGAGGCAAATCCCAGTGATAAAGAGTTACGATGGGCTCTATGTCTGCTTTTAAAAGCTCATCCACAAGCGAATCGTAAAAGTCCAAACCTTTTTGGTTGACCTGACCCTTCCCCTGCGGATAAACCCTGGGCCAGGCTACCGAAAACCTGTATCCCTTGAGCCCCAATTCCTTCATCAGCTGTACGTCTTCCCTGTAACGGTTGTAATGGTCGCAGGCCACATCGCCGGTGTCACCATTCAGCACCTTGCCGGGCGTATGGCTGAACCTATCCCATATCGATTCCCCGCGTCCATCCTGGTTGGCCGCCCCTTCCACCTGATAGGAAGCAGTAGCCGAACCCCATATGAAGTCCTTTGGAAAAGATATTTTGCTCACTCCTACTACCCCCTTAGAATCGTTCTTATATATTACTTTAATTTTACAACAACTTTGCCCTTGTTACAAATCACAGTTTTACATGCTCTTATTCTGGTTTCTGTCAACCGGGAGAGGCTGAATGGCAGCAGAGCGATAAAGAAGTAACCTGAGCAACCCGGACGACATAAAGTCAAACCTTTTAACCAGCTCCAACCAATGGTCGATGGGACCGAAATTATCTACGCTAAAAATGGCCAAATCGCCATTTAATAGTGACCCTTCGGGATAAGCCTTCTTCAACCCTTTTATGACGTACGGGCCTATCCCCAGGCTGAAAGCATAGGCAAAAAACCTTTCCCAATCAGCGGGAGACAGGCTGTCGGGCTTATGGCTCAACTTCTTCAAGGCTTTCCTAAACCTGATCCAGCTCTTATAATGCTGCTTTCCAAAGGGCGTCCTCATGTAAACCCTAAAGGGAGCAACCCTCCTCCCAAATCCCCAGCGTACGGCCTCCCTGAGAACCAGTTCCTTCCATATCATGAATCGGTTACAGAATTCCTTTTCAAACCCTCTGCTGTAAGTGACCTGCAATATCTCCTCCGTCGAGACCCTCCTTCCATCGCCGATGTCCTTGAAAAACCAGTTCACCAGATATTCTTCATGGGGCTTTAAGCTGCTGGGGTCAAAATCCTTCAGAGACAGGACATAGTACTTGCCGTTCGATACTTCAACGTCCAGATATCTTCTTACGGCCAGATCTATCAGCGTTGCCACCATATCCCACGGCTTGATCTTTCTCCCGCGCAGCAACACGCTGAGCTCTGCCGGGGTATAATAGTCGGCCGGCAAATCAATAGCGGGCATCCCTTCTCCCTTATCGCTCTTTGACCCTTTGGATGCACCAACCTGAGGTACCGTTACAGCCCGGCCTTCTGCTCTATCTTCTGTCTGCGCTTTAACCTTAGAAATAGCTGGTATTGACCTTGACCTGCGCCTTTTGACCCATATACCGACGCACACGCTTATGCCCACAATTCCCGCTACCGCCCCTGCTATGGCGGCCAAGCGCAGCTTTCGTTCATATTCCCTCTGCTGCCTTAAAACCTCCATCTCTTCGGCCTTCAGGCTCTGCTCTTCCGAAATTCTTTGCAGCCCATCGTTATCGATGAGCTTTCTACCCTGCGTTACCCCATCCTTCGGAAATACCAGCGTAACCTCCATAAACTCATTTGAACCCAGCTTTTTTACCGCTATGCCGGCAGTGCCATCCTCTAAAACTTCACAGTTGCCTTCCAAAGCCCCGTACACAAAAGGTTTAACGCCGTCGGGCTTTGTCCCCTGAGGCAGCGTAATACGCATGTCCATATTTTGAACATCCAAACCGGACCCCTTCACCACCGGGTTCCAGTAAAGCACCGCCACATCGTTATACAGAGACACCAGGTCATTGAGCCGGTATTTTAAAACCACCGTGTGCTTGCCGCCATCGGCCGGAAGATATATGATAATATCCTGGACCTCTTCCGGGCTATCTCCCGGCTTTGTGGTATAAACCTTGCTCACGTCCTGGCCGGGCTGGTCCACAAAATCATAGGGTTCGAGTTCGGGTTGGACCCCGGACTCATCGTTATCTTCCGTCTCGGCAGGAATCGCCGCAAAAACCTCTAAATTTTCCATGCTGGAGGAATTAGCAATGTCGACATGCCGTACCACAGGACCTTCATGGCTGCGCGAAATGTCGAAAGTTATGTACTCCTCCACATCCATCGAACCATCCGGATTTATCACCGCCGAAATACGCCATTCCCGCACAGAATATTTAGGCAGTGCATCAGCATATACTGTAAATGTTACGAGAAAACAAACCACGAGCAGCGCTAAAACATACGAAATCCTTTTCACAATATACAACCCCCCGTCTATTTCTATTGTAACATGAAAGCCAAAGGGATTTCCACCTGTAAAAACCTTAAAAATTTTTCCTATGAACACACGACATATGGTAAAATAGAGGCAAAGTCTGGAAAAACAGGGGGTTAGACCATTGAAGAGGTTCCGGCCTTTCTATATTTTGATATCAATGGCTGTAATTGCCACCGCCTTGCTGACGGTATTTGTGCTGTATCCATCCCCTCCTGAAAAGGCGGTCGATCAATTCCTCGATTATCTATTGACCGGCGATAAAAGGTTTTACGCCCTGCTGGAGGAGCACATAGACAGGGCACACCCCTTTTTAAAGCTGGCCCTTGAACAAGCGCTCTTTAAAAATTTTAAGATAACGGGGTCAAAACCCATAGCAAGGGGTATTTCCAGGATAAGAGCTTCACTGCATCTGGAACATGGCTCTATAGACGTCTCCTTTGAGGTAGCTCAAACCAGGGGCAAATGGTACATACAGGATCTGCCCAGCGTAATCCATTTTCCCGCCGCAATACCTGTAATAGAAGACGGAGGCGACGTGCGTCCAACGGACGTTGTGCTATATATAGCCGGAGACCGCCTCCTGTGCGCCAACCCCTTGCCTCCCGAAAGGGTTCAAAATTTAACGCCTTCCGAGGTAACAGTGGTGGAAAATCAAATTGTATACATAACCCCCCTCAAGCCCTTAAAGCTTTCAAAGGTTATGGCTGCATCCCGACCGGGCCGCTATATCGAAGATGCCAGCCTGGGCAGGATCCCAACTGCGGGCGATATACCCGTGTATTCCATCAAAGACAACCTCATCTCATATCAGGGCATAATGTCGGGCCTCATAGGCAGTACCGATTCAACGCTGTTTTGCGATGATGATGGTATCGGGCGGACGGTCCTCACCCCGGACCGGCTTATACCCAGGGACGGAATACGGGTACTCATAAAAAACAAAGAGGACGGCGGAGTGCTTCACAAGCAGGTAAGAATCACCTGCAATGCAAATTTTACCGTCCAAACATTGATACAGCCCATCTCCCACACCTTCAAGGCGGGCGAGGTCATAACCCTGAAACCCGAGGCCGAAGGCACGGCCCTGTATCTAAAAGGCCAAAAGCTGGCCTCCTCGCCAAACAGGTGGTACATACGCCCGAAAGAAGGCAGCAGGCTGAGCATCCTGAATAACAACGGAAATTCCCGAAAAACGTCAAGCAGCATACCCTATAGAGGGTCCCTGGAGGTGGCATCAGTTGACAACAATAACGGTGGCCTCATCGTGGTAAACGAGTTAAGCCTGGAGGAATACCTGTACACCGTCGTTCCCAGCGAAATGCCCGTAAAATTTGGCCTGGAGGCATTGAAGGTGCAGGCCATAGCTTCCAGGTCCTACGCCATACGATGCTTCAAATCAGAGGGCTATGCCTCCTTTGGAGCCCACGTCGACGACAGTACGGCCAGCCAGGTATATAACTCCATAGCGGAACAGCCCATAGCCGTACAGGCGGTGGACGAAACCCGCGGTTTGGTAGGCTTTTTCGGCGATAACGTGGTTGATGCCCGCTTTTTCTCGACGTCCTGCGGATATACCGCCAACTTCCACGAAGTATGGAGCGATAAAAACGACAGATTTCCACCGCAGGAAGTACCTTATTTAATAGCCAAACCCCAGTTCCCCAGCAACATCCCCGACCTTCACAACGAAGAAAATTTCAGGGCATTCATAGACCAGAAGGATTTGGATGGCTATGACCGCTTTTCACCCTTTTTCCGCTGGAGCGTCACCATGACGCGCCAGGAGCTGCAGGCCAGCATTCAGCATAACCTGCCGCTGGTACAGCGCTCGCAGCCGGCATTCGTCCTCACACGAAAGGGCGAAAGCGAATTTACCCAGCAGGAAATACCCGAGGATATTGGGGAGCTGCAGAACCTGGTTGTGACCCGCCGTGGCCAGGGAGGAAATATGATGGAACTCGAAATAACCACCACCCGTGGGGTATTTAAAGTCATAAAGGAGTACAATATACGAAGGGTGCTCCAGCCGGTCAACTACCTGGATCCAGACCGGCCAATAAAGCTAAACTGCCATGATGGGTCGGTAAGGGATAACTTCCCCATACTGCCCAGCGCTTTCGCTTACATAGACATAAAAAGAAATTCCGAAGGGATAATCGAGGAGATAACCATATCGGGCGGCGGATACGGCCACGGCGTTGGCATGAGCCAGTACGGCGCCTACGGCCTGTCCCTGCTGGGATATTCATTTGAACAGATATTCCAGCACTTCTATCCAGGCTGCCAGTTAAGGAATGTATATGAGGAGTGATTTCGTCCCACTTAGCAATATCAATTCATAGCGACTATGACGATGAGACATGAGTTAGTTGTTAGATATGGTACCCAAGGCGTTGCATTTAGAAAATAGATATGACGCCCATAAACATTAACTTTAGAAGATAGATACGGTGCCTGAAACATTGACTAATGATGCCGGACACATCATAATTTTAAGTGCAGCTTATATGAAGTCGGCATAATTATGCCAAAAAATATACTCCAGCAGAGGATATTTGTTCCATGATGAGCAATAAAATCAATATATCCCTTCCCGAGGAAGTCAAAATAATATTGAACCGAATAATGCAGGAGGGCGGACAGGCCTATGTTGTGGGCGGTGCCGTTCGCGATGCCCTCCTGGGCAGGCCGGTAAACGACTGGGATGTGGCCACATCCCTTCATCCCGACGATATCGAAAGGGTATTTTCGTTTGCCCGCACCATTCCCACTGGGAAAAAATACGGCACGGTAACGGTCATCATAAACGGTATGCCGGTCGAGGTGACCACATTCAGAGGTGAGGGGCAGTACAGCGATCTCCGCCATCCGGCTCAAGTAACCTTTCTACCGGATATCATACAGGACCTGGCACGGCGTGACTTCACCATAAACGCCATGGCATACAATCCATACCTGGCCGAGCCTTTAGTAGACCCCTTCGGCGGGGTGGAGGACCTATCGCAAAAGCTCATAAGGACGGTGGGCCAGGCGGAACATCGCTTTGCAGAAGATCCGCTGCGGATAATGCGGGGAATCAGGTTTTGCGCCCAGCTGGGCTTTAGGCTGGAGGACGACACCTTTAGAGCGGCCCTGGCCCACCATCACCTGCTCTCCGGCATATCCCCCGAGAGAATTCGCGACGAGCTCAATAAAATATTGGCTGCCCCCGACCCGTTCGACTCCCTGACGCTGCTTTATGAAGCCGGCATCTTTGAAGCGATACTTCCCGGTGAACTCGGTCAATGCTTATCCCGTGCAGGGCAGCTGGCATTCAAAGCGGTAAAGCTGTGCCCGGCCGATGAGGTGCTACGCCTTGCAGCGCTGTGCTGCTGCGCGGTTGTCAACGGGGACGGGATATGGGGCACAAGGGCAAGTAGCCATGCTCCCCGGCCATCGGACGGGGTCAAATGGGTAGAACGCTCGCTCAAGCAACTGCGCTACGATAACAGGACGGTACGCAGGGTGATGCAGCTGGTATCCAGTTTTCCGATTGAGTTCAGCAGCAATGTGGATGAAGCGTCCTATCAGATGAGGAAGCTCATGGGCAACCTGGGTGTTGAAGATGCCTTCCGCCTACTGGAGCTCAAGCGCGCATACCTCTTGGCTGCGGAACAAAAAGAACAATCGGAAAGGATTGCAGCGCTAGCATCGCGGGCCCGTGAGATTTTGGCAAGGGGTGATGCCTTAACCCTTTCGCAGCTGGCCATCAACGGCCACGATATAATGGCAGCGGGGATCGGCGTAGATGATCCACGGAACATCGGTAAGGCCCTGCAGCAGGCCTATGAATGGGTCCTCTTCCACCCCGAGTGGAACGAAAAAGAACTCCTCCTATCCAAGCTCCGTGATTTGTACAAACGGGATAGCCGTGAAGAAAAAAGATGAGCAGCTTTTCGGGCTGCTCATCTTCTTTTGACCAAAATGAACATCGCGCAGATCACTATAAATCCTATTATTCCCAATAGCGGATATACGAAAGCTACGATACGGGAAAAGCCCACAAAGGACAACGCCACGCAGGCAGCAATGGTCATCAACAGCGCTGCGTGCATGGATAATTTAAAAACGTCGTTGATGGCACATGCAACAGAAAAGGCATTGGCCACAAGGGTGGTGAGTATAGCTCCCCACATCACCATCACGAAGGCCATACTAAAAAAAGGCCCCATCCGGTATACTATGTACAACATGGGAACTTCAAACTCGTAAACCTCTGGCACGCACCGCATCAAAGAATAGTTGCTCGCAAGGAGCATTGCCCCCAATATGGAACCTCCCAGAGCCCCACCAACCTTAAGCGCCCGTGGATCATCCACCTCGGAACCTGCGGGTATTAGAACTCCAAGCGCCAGTACGATGTTGAAAGAAGCATACGATACGGCACTCTTCACTATATCGAAAGCCGTCACGTCAAATACCGGCATGAACTCATACGTATAGTCATCCATCAGCAGGCTGTACGCAAACACAAAAAGGTTGAAGAGCAGTATGACGGGTATGATCCAGGCATTAATGGCAAAGATGCCTTTTAGCCCAGAGGCCACAAAGGCCCACACCACAACGGCGGTTATGATTACCCCTATATAAAATGGAACGCTTATATATTCTTCGAACAATGCGCCTGCTCCGGCTAGCATAGCAGCAGCCACCATCACTATCGCCAGCAACATATAGCCGTTGACCAAAGGTGATAACCTGCCGAAAATCATCTTTATGGTATCGCGAAAGGATCTTGACCTTGACTCATAGCCCATCCTCAAAAGCCTTATTCCCACCCATACAAACAAAAAAGCAGTCAGCAGGATGGAAAAGGCAGAATAATTTCCGTACACGGTAAAAAACTGCAAAATTTCCTGGCCGGATGCAAAACCGGCTCCAATCACGGTGCCCACGTACGTAAAAGCAATTTTTACGCCCAGCATGACACGGCTATATCTGCTCAACAGCCAACTCCACCTTCCAAATATTCATACAATGAAGCTTTCTATAAGTATGAATATTCGCAGGGCGGGGCCGTCATGCCTTTTTTGGCTTATACGCTTTCGGTCTCTTTAAGCAAGCGCTCCAAAGTCTCAAAGGGATTAAAATGTATCTCAACTTTGAGCACATCTCCAACCCGGCACTGGAGCGGCAAGTACTTCAGCGGTATGGCAACCTCTTCCCCATCCAAAAATGATACCACCGCCCGATGGGCTTCAATGCGTTTTATTACTACATCCCACTGCACACCAATTCCTCCCCCAACAATCATGATATCATTTTATGTGCCATTTTAAAAGGGTAAAAACCTCCAAAAAATTCATAAGGCATTTACAGTTTGTTCATATTTTGTTCATACTTTCTTACTATAATGTACCATGCGTTGGCCAACGTTACATGATTTTCTCGAAGGGAGGGACACACCTTGAAAAAGTGGGCAGCTATCTTACTAACGGCTTTGTTCCTAGTCACAGCAGTGGCATTCACAGGCTGCCAGAGCAAAACCACCGATTCGCAGGAGGGTACTGGCCAGGAAGCAACAACCACAGAGGAGGCAACCACTGAAGAAAGCTCTGACGAATCAACCGAAGCAACAACTGAAGAAGCTACAACCGAAGAAGCAACTGAAGAAACATCAACAGAAGAAAGCCAATCTACCGATAGCGCAGAAACCACTGAAGAGACCACTGACGAGACGCAGGAAACCGACGCTGAATCCTCCAGCGACAGCGAAGCAACCGAAACCACCGATGAAAGCACTGGAAACTAACAGCCTATAACCAAAGCAACCGACGTACCCCTTCATAGTTTTTTATATATGAGAAAGCTGCTGAAATGAAATTCAGCAGCCTTTTTTATTGCAGATAAGGCGTTACCTTGTCGTATTCGTTATCCAGCAGCGCAAGGCCAATACGCCTGCAGGCATTGGATATGGTGGAATATGAAGCGCCGTAGCGATGGATCAGTTCCGTCTTATCCACGACAAACCCGGAGGACAGGCAGTAATACAGCTCCAACGCTGCTGCCCATGCTTCCGGCTTTCTTATCCTGGGCAAACCATGGGGCAACATGGCCGAGACGAAATTATTCCATATTTCGCGCACCTGGGCTTCAAAGCCTTCCTTATAACGCCCCTTCATCATCCCAACTGCTATGTCTACCACATCGCGAAAGACCTGGGGAATATCGCCGGAATTATCTTTTTTCGCGACGTCCACCTTGATCTGCACTATATTATCGTCCAGATAGGCTATATATGGCTCGGAAGCGCCCATCTGCTTAAGCAGCATAACCGCTTCCCTCTTCAGCCCATCATCAACGCTTTTCTTTAGGATAAACTCCCTCAAAAAGCTCTCGGCCTTTTCATCCTTGAACGAGGCAATGACGCCCAAAATAGCCCTCTTTATCGAAGGATCGCTGAGCTCCAGGCCCCATTTCAGCAAGGCCAGCAATTCATCGCCGTTGCTCCATCGCTTTTTCAAGTCCTTATGCGGAAGCCTCAGGAGGTCGTTAATCTTCTTTATGCGGCATATGACCTCTTCATAGGGAACCTGGAAATGATAGGATATCTCGTTGAACTCCCTTTCGTTGGTCATTATGGCATGCGTCAGCCTCTTGTAAAAGCTGCTTATGGTATTGTTGGGAGCTATTTTGTCGATCTTGCTCCAGTATTTCAGCGCTTCCTTGTACCTCTGAATGTTAAAATAAGAAACCGCAATATAGTGGAGTATCTTTATATCGTACGGCTTGTACTGGAGCAGTCGCTTAAGCAGCCTGTTGGCCTCTTTATGCTTTTTGAGCTCGCACAGCGTCACGGCCAGCTTGTGGATCTCCTCGGCATCGTTGGTCTCTATGTCCAGCACGGCCTGCAGGTGCTTCTCGCTTTCCTCCTCCAACCCCTTTTCGTGGTAAAAAATAGCTATATTGCAATTGGCATGAACGTTTTGGGGATGCTCTTTGAGCACGTCCTGACACACGCTGATGGCGTCGTCAAGCCGTCCCACGCAGAAATAGGCCAGGGCAAGGTTGTTCCTGGCAAACACCAGAGAAGGATCCTTCTTTATGACGCTTTCCAGACAATGGATAGCCCTCTTGTAATCTCCCGTATCCAGAAAATTTTTGCCTTTATTGGCAAGCTTGTATAACCTATCCCTGCCGGAACTCAGCATTACTTCCAGGTCATTGTCAAAATATATTTCATGGCTTTGAAGTATATCCAGCAGATCCTGGGCATCCTCCGAATAGATCCCATCCGGATCCTGCTGGAGGTATTTCTCGAAACATTCCTTTGCCCTCTCATATTCCTGCAGTCCCAGAAAATTACACCCCAAACAAAAATAACAATCGGAATTATTCTCGTCCTTTTGCAGTATATAGAGCAATATCTGGTTGGACTCTTCGTAATACCCCATTTCGGTAAACACCTGGGCCAGGTCCAGCCTGTATTCCAGATTTTCGGGATCTTTTTCAACAGCCTTTCGGTAAAAGCTAAGCGCATCTATATAATTGTTGCTCTCAACGTATTTTTTTGCCTTCCTGTAGTAAAACTGTCCGTTTTGCTCAAAGGGAATAACCTTTCTCTTGGTTTTTACAGACAATCCTCCCGCCATATTCCACTCCTTACTCAAACATACTTGTTGGGAATATTATAGCATATAATCCCCAAAAGCTCTATACAATCAACCGGTTATTTGCGGCGTGATTCATTTTCTTTTTCGTTCCAGCAGCTCCTTAAGCTCCTCCTCCTCGAATACGTATTTCTTATTGCAGTAATGACATACCACTTCAGCTCGCTTATCTTTTTCTATAATATCTATCAGTTCCTTCTCATCCATGCCCATCAATATGCGTCTAAGCCGCTCCCTGCTGCAATCGCACTTAAAGCGTACATCCATCACGGCCTTTACTTGCATCCCGTGCCGGCCCAGAATGCCTTCAAGCACCTCTTCGGGAGTCTTGCCCTCATCGAACTGGCGGGAGATGGAGGTACTGATGCTAACCTGCTTTTCAATGTCGGCAATCACTTCCTCCGGTGCCCCGGGCAAGGCCTGTATAATGAAGCCACCCGCGGCTTTTATGGTGTAGTCGGGATTGACCAGCACCCCCAGCGCTACCGCTGAAGGCTGCTGCTCCGACACCGTTAGATAATAGGCAACGTCTTCGGCTATCTCTCCCGATATGAGATCTGCCTGTCCTATATAGGGTTCTTTCAACCCCAAATCCTTCATTACCGTTATCCTGCCGTTTTTGCCCACGGCAGCCGCTACGTCCAGCTTATTGTGGACATTAAGCGGTAACTCCACCTTTGGGTTTGCAACGTATCCCTTTACATCGCCGCCCGAAGTTGCCACCACCACAATGCTGCCCAAAGGGCCATCACCTTTTACGATAATTGAAAGGGTATCCTCCTCGCCCTTCATATCAGCGCCCAGCATGACAGCAGCCGTCATGGTTCGGCCCAGCGCAGCGCTGGCTACGGGCGACAGCCCGTGAAGCCTTTGCGCTTCCTGTACCAGATCGGTGGCCCTGGCGGCAAAGCCGCGAATAAATCCATTAGCAGCCGTAACCCTTACCACATAATCCTTCATTGACGTCCTCCTCTTTACCATCGCGTCCTGGAATATCAGCAGCCCACGGTACAATCCCCTTATCTCTTCATGGCTGCAAAAAAAATCCGCTCCGCGTTCTTCCTGGGAGCCTTTAGCGTAAAAGGCTGATACACGCCTATATCTATAAAGCCGCTCTTCTCAAGATGCGCTACAATCTCCTCCACATGATAGGCGCGCTGATAGTGGATCTCGTCAAAGCGCCTGTAATACTCCCCCTCTTTAACAAAAAAGGATAGTTCCATCTCGCAAAGCTGCGAGCGCTTATCAAAATAGTTCTGCCATATATAGCTTACATCCTCATCGGTTCTCACAAAAATATTATTGCCCAGTATTGAAGAGAGCTTATAGTACGAGCTGATATCGAACACGAAAATCCCCTCCGGATTCAAATAGCGGTATACGCCTTCGAACACCAGATCCAGTTCCTCTTCGGAGGGAATATAATTGATGCCGTCGCAAATGCAGGTCATGGCATCCACCGGGCGATGAAGGCTGATATGGCGTATATCCTGAAATATAAAGGGAATATTCATGCCCCTGTGGCGCGCCTTCTCCCGCGCCACGAACAGCATGTCCTCGGATTGATCAATGCCTGTAACCTCATAGCCCCTCTCCTTCAAAAGTATGGTGACGTTGCCGGTGCCGCACGCCAGATCCACTATTTTTCTCGGCTTTACGCCGTAGTGCCTGAATAACAGCTCGATATAATCAACCCATTTCTGGTAATTGACATCCCGCATCAATGCATCGTAGATATAAGCAAAGCCGTTATAAATACCCATCTACCCCTTTTAATTACAATTTGCTCTCCGCTCCCCCTCATTACAGCAGGCAGTAGGTACGTTCCATTCGCGGCATCACAGCTCGTCCTCTCCGGAATCGCTCGCGGTGGCGCTATTTTCGGCTCCCCCCATGTACTTGTAAAATACCCAGTTGGCCAGTGATACGCCTATGAGCATGGGGAAGGTCAACCCCACAAAAAACACGGGGAAGATATACCATATACTGGCTATGAACAAAGCCACCATCAGCACAAAGATCGCGAAGGTGTGGGGAAGCTTGGCCAGAGTGAAAATCATCGCATTTTTGAATATCTGTCTTACCTTTAACTTGTAGGTGACCAGCATTGGGAAAATGTATATGTTCATCATGGCGTAAATAAGCCCGATCATCAACATGAAGTAATATAACACCACGAAAACCATATTTTGGGTAGCCATTGTGCGATAGAAAGTCAAATTTACATAAAATAGCATTAACGCCAGGCCATTGATGAACATGATGATCAGGCTTTCCTTCCAGTTCATCTTCCAGGCATCCTTAAAATCGCTGAAAATCCATGCGTGCTCATCCCTCGCCCAGTTCCTGAGCACATAGGTGACGCCCGCCGTAGCAGGCCCGGCAATAAGGAGGCAGGGGAGGAGCACCAGGAAGTAAAATAAGCTTATGGGCTCGTTCGTCTGGGCAGTAACCTGCAGCTGAATGTAGGTCCATATAAAAGCAGGAAGCCAGAAAATCGAATACAGCAGGTTCAGCTTAATGAGATTCCAGAACCGTATCTGTAAGACGGTGAAAAACAGCTTAATAGGCTTTTTCCTGAGGTCTTCATATTTTAAATCCGGTTTGTTAGGGTTACCGTAATACATCCTTTCAAAGAACCCACCAAACATATCAACAGCCCTTTCTATTCTAATTTTGCTAAGCTCAAGGTTTTCCCCATATTCTAATTCTAGCAACAAACGCCTGCATGTTCAATATAATAATTTCCACATCTGGATAACGGAATATCGGTAAATGCCAGTTAACCTACAATCCCAAATCCCTTTATTATGTCGCTGTAGGCCTGCAACCCGTACAGCAGTATTTCCTCGTCGAAATTAAAATTACTGCTGTGAAGCGGAGCGGTAAAACCCCTGCTCTCATTTCCGCAGCCGAGGAACATATATACTCCTGGCACCCTCTGCTGGTAATATGAAAAGTCCTCCGCTATCATCAGGGGATGTATGTCCTGGAGCACATCGGAGGGCAGGATTTTTTTGAGCTGGCTTACCAGGTCCGCATCGTTATTTACCACGGGGTAATACACATCCTCGCGATACTGCGCCTTTACCCGGTGCGAACGCTCAAGCCCCCGCAGCAAAGCTTGTATGTTTTCCTTTATTCGCTCATAAACCCCATCATCAAAAGTACGTATAATGCCCTCTATGATGGCCCTTGCCGCGATTATGTTCCTCTTCTCTCCGGCCTGGAGCTTCCCGATGGTCAGCAGAGCCTTTTCATCCGGGGCAACCCATCTGCCCAAAAGCCCGTAGACGGCATTTGCAAAATGGCAGGCCGCCAGCAGCGCATCAATCCCGCGATGGGCCACGGCTCCATGGGCGCTCCTGCCGGTGATTTCCACCGTAAACTCACAGGTTTGAGCCATCACGGGCCCTGCCATAAGCCCTATCTTCCCCTGGGGTATGTCGGGCAGCAAATGAAAGCCAAAAATGGCATCCACCTTCGGATTTTCCAGTACCCCCTCTTTGATCATGGGCAGTGCCCCTCCAACCGTCTCCTCGGCCGGCTGAAAGATCAGAACGATGTTGCCATTCAGTTCCTTTCTGTGGAAATTCAGCCACTCGGCAAGCCCTAGCAGGATGGCCGTGTGGCCGTCATGTCCACAGGCATGCATCTTTCCGCAGTTAACGGAAGCAAAATCCACTCCCGTCTCCTCCTGAAGCGGCAGGGCATCCATATCCGCCCTGAAAGCCAGAGTCATGCCCTCATCCTGGCCTTTCATGACAGCCTTTATTCCGGTCCCTGCCAAAACCCTTATCTCATCATACCCGTAGCTCTCAAGGCAGGATAAAACATAATCCCGGGTGGCGTACACCTCAAACCCCAGTTCGGGATACATATGCAACCGCCGTCTGTGCTGGATCAGCCTTTCCCTAAGCCGATAGACTTCAGCATCTATATGCATCTTCAATGCCCTCCAACGAAACTTCTAAATTTAAGATAATCCCTCTCCATCTTACGATGAAGAGGGATCGCTTATAGCCCAGGCCTTGCATATTTTAAGCCTTTCATACTCTGAGCCTTATCTGCTCCGCAGGCATCATCTTAACCTGGCCTTTTAGCCCTGATTACGGGCCAACTTGAGTATGCTGAGCACATCCTCCCTGCCCAGCTTCTTGAAGTTGCCAATCTGCTTTGTACCCTTGTTGGTGCACTTATCGGCCATTTCCTCAAGCCTGTCATCATGTATGCCCAGCTCCTCCAGCGTCACCGGCAAACCAATCCTCTTGAAAAACTGGGTAAGCCGGTATATCCCTTCCAGCGCCGTCCTCTCAGGGTTTGCAAAGTCAATCTCCACGTCCCAAACCCTGGTGGCAAACTGCACAAACCTGTCCACCTTCTCCCTGTAGACGTACTTCATCCAGGCGGGGAATACCACGGCCAAACCGGCTCCATGGGCCACATCGTATATTCCGCTCAGCTCGTGCTCTATGGCGTGGGAAGCCCAGTCGCCAATCCTGCCGGTGCTCAAAAGGTCGTTGTGAGCGATGGTGCTTGCCCACATTATCTCGGCCCTGGCCTCATAATTTTCCGGTTCCCGGAGCGCTATGGGCACATTTCTGATCATGGTCTTAAGGGTGGCTTCGCATAACCTGTCGGTGAAATCCACATCCTTTTGATGGGTAAAATACCGCTCCATAACATGGGCCATAATGTCGGCGGCACCGCAAGCCGTTTGATAAGGCGGAAGCGTAAAGGTAACCTCGGGATTCATTATGGCAAACCTGGGGCGAATTATCTCAACGTTTAGTCCCCGCTTGTACCATCCATCCTCATTGGTAATTACCGAGCTCTTGCTGGCCTCGCTACCCGCCGCTGGAATGGTAAGCACCACTCCAACGAAAAGCGCCTTTTGCGGTACAGCCTTGCCGCTGTAGAAATCCCACACATCGCCATCATAGGGCACGCCAACTGCGATGGCTTTAGCCGAATCGATGACGCTGCCGCCTCCCACCGCCAGGATGAAGTCAATGCCCTGCTCCCTGCAAAGCTCAATACCTTTCTTGACAAGGCTAAGGCGAGGATTGGGCTGCACTCCACCCAGCTCAATAAACTCCACGCCCGCATCCTTTAAGGACTTTACCACCCTGTCATAGAGACCTATGCGTTTGATGGTCCCCCCACCATAGTGCAAAAGCACCTTCTTGGCGTAAGCTCTGGTTTCTTCTCCTACCCGGTTTTCTACACCCCTTCCAAATATGATTTTGGTAGGGCTTAAGAATGTAAAGTTTTCCATAATCCGCTTCCCCCCATCATCGATTTTAGTTATCAGGCTCGATCCATCCATAAAGAAATTTAATCGCTTGAACTATGGTATATTTTTCAGATTTATCCTAACATATATGTATGGAAAAATCAAGAATAACGGGCGGCTTCTTGAAAATGCTGGAAAATAAAAAGCATCGGGAATATAGTAGCAAATGCAGGTGGCCGAATCCGAAAATGTCAAAAAACGTTTGACATCCATGGACTTAAATGATATGATTTTAAAAAACGAATATATCTGAGGCAGTTTAGAGGCGCACCTTTCAAGAGTAAGCAGCTGGAGAACGCGGGGTTCGATTAAGGCTGCCCAAAGGGGAAGGTGCCGAAGGATGTGGTATGTCCCCGTCATCCACCTCCTGGGCCCTGGGTTAAGAGCCCCGGGACTGTCATCATTGGTAGCCAATGATGGAGCGCTAACTGCTTTCGGATCGCAAGGGTTTTGCAGAGTTTAACCTATCTGCAAGACACTGTCATTGTGATACGAAAGCGGCTGGTAATTCATCAGCCGCTTTATTTGTGGCTACCCATACCACAATTTGATGAGGCACCATCATCCGTAGCGACATATGATGATAGTGGAGTAAACTCTGCAAGATGGATGATGAAGTTTTGCGGCTAATAAAATGTGAGGAGGAGAAAACCATGAAAAAATACAACCTGGCCATTGTCGGAGCAACTGGGATGGTAGGTCGCAAGTTCTTAGAAGTCTTGGAGGAAAGGCAATTCCCGATTAACAACTGTTACCTATTCGCATCGCAGCGTTCTGCAGGAACAAAGATAAGGTTCATGGGAGAGGACCATGTGGTACAGGAGCTTACCGAGACCAGCTTTGATGGCAAAGATATTGATATAGCGCTGTTTTCGGCCGGTGCAACCGTCAGCAAAAAATTTGCGCCAATAGCCGCATCCAGGGGTGTCGTGGTCATCGACAACAGCAGCGCCTGGAGGATGGAAGAGGATGTACCGCTGGTTGTACCGGAAGTCAATCCCCAGGATATACTCAAGCACAAGGGGATAATCGCCAACCCCAACTGTTCCACCATACAGGCCGTGGTGGTGCTCAAACCGTTGCACGACCGCTACAAGATAAAGAGAATCGTGTATTCCACATACCAGGCAGTATCGGGCGCCGGCATGGGTGGCTATCTTGACCTGCAAAACGGCATACGGGGAGAGAAAGCTTTGCAGAAGTTCCCTCACCCCATATTCGCCAACTGTATACCCCATATAGACGTATTCCTGGATAACGGCTATACCAAGGAAGAGATGAAGATGGTCAACGAGACCAAAAAGATCATGGGCGATTACAGCCTGAGGATCACTGCAACCACCGTGCGCGTACCGGTATTTTACGGCCATAGCGAGTCCATAAATGTGGAGTTCGAAAAGGACTTTGACTTAGGCGAGCTGAAGAAGGCCCTTGAAAGCGCCCCGGGCGTTGTAGTGCTTGATGATCCTAAAAACAACGTTTATCCGATGCCCATTTATGCGGAAAACAAGGATGAGGTTTTTGTAGGACGCATACGAAGGGACGAAAGCGTAAAAAGCGGCGTAAACTTATGGGTAGTGGCGGATAATATACGAAAGGGTGCGGCCACCAACACCGTACAGATAGCACAAAAGCTGATCGAATACTGGGAAAGCGGCCAGCTTGCTCGATAAAACTGTTTGCCGAAATAAAATTTAATATATCAGGGAGTGATCAATAGTGGGCACTTTCACAGGATCGTGCGTTGCTCTGGTTACACCCTTTACGGATGATGGCGTCAACTTTCAATCCCTGGCCAACCTCATAGAGTTCCAGATTGCTGAAGGAACCGATGCCATACTGGTTTGCGGTACAACCGGAGAACCTCCAACCATGACCAGGGATGAGAAGTATTCCGTCATAGGGTTTGCTGTTGAAAAGGTGGCTAAAAGGGTTCCGGTCATCGCCGGAACGGGCGGCTACAACACCGCCACAGTGATCGAGGACTCAAAAGAAGCGGAAAGATTGGGTGCGGATGCGCTGCTCGTAGTAACTCCCTATTACAACAAAACCACACAAAAAGGCCTCATACAGCACTACGCTTCCATAGCCGATGCCGTGCACATACCCATCATAATATACAACGTGCCCGGCAGAACGGGGCTCAACCTGCTTCCCTCTACATTGAAAGAGCTCTCCAAGATAGACAATATAGCGGGAATAAAGGAAGCCAGCGGAAATATAGCCCAGGTAGCCGAAATGGCCAGGCTGTGCGGTGATAGGATAGACATATACTCGGGAGACGACAACATAGTGGTGCCCATACTGGCATTGGGAGGAAAAGGGGTCATATCGGTAGTGGCCAACATCGCTCCGCGGGATACCCATGAAATGGTGGTAAAATTTCTGACCGGAGACATTGAAGGAAGTCGTAAGCTCCAGTTTAAGCTAAATCCTCTGGTCGAAGCCCTGTTTTTGGAGGTCAATCCCATACCGGTAAAGACTGCCTTGAACCTCATGGGGATGAACGCCGGTAAGCTCAGGATGCCTTTGACCGATATGTCGGAGCAAAACCTGGAGATACTCAAAAAGAGAATGCTGGAATACGGCCTTAAGATACAGCAATAGACTGGTGGCCTAAGACTTTCAAAGCCCATTCGGAAGCAAAATTAACCAAAGAAACGGAGTGAAAGCATGCCGACCATAAGAATCATCATTCACGGTTGCAACGGGAGAATGGGGCAGGCGGTTGCAGCGGCTGCAGCCGCCCACCCTGGTATACAGATAGTAGCAGGTATAGACAAATTCCCCGAAAGCAAAAAAAATCCCTTTCCCACTTACGGTTCTTTAAACCAGTGCAAGGAACAGGCCGATGTAATAGTGGATTTTTCCAATCCAGCAGCCCTTCACGACCTGCTGACCTTCGCAGTAGAGCGCAAAATAGCCCTGGTCATTGCAACTACCGGGTTTTCGCAGGAAGACATACACCTTATCGAGCAGGCCTCCCATATCATCCCGATCTTTAGATCTGCCAACATGTCCCTGGGAGTAAACGTCATGCTGGAACTGGTACAAAAGGCTGCAGTTAGCCTGGGCAACGACGAATTCGACATTGAGGTCATCGAAAAGCATCACAACCAGAAGGTCGATGCCCCCAGCGGAACGGCTTATGCCCTGGCCGACGCCATAAACGAGGTACTGCTCAATTCAAAAAACTACATCTATGGGAGGCATTCAAAAAATCAAAGGCGTTCAAAGACGGAAATAGGAATACACGCCGTCAGGGGGGGTACCATACCCGGCCAGCACACGGTGATGTTTGCCGGAAGCGACGAGGTATTGGAAATAACCCATACCGCTTATTCCAGGCAGATATTTGCCATGGGTGCACTGCGTGCCTGCAAATACATAGCAAAGAAGCCCGCCGGCCTATACGGGATGAAGGACATGCTAAACGAGCAGGCCGTCGTAACAAACATCTATTCCGATAATCAACAGGCATTAATAACTATAAGCAACATCCCCGATAACACTGTGGCCATCGCCAAAATATTCGAGAGCATTGCACGGCAAAATATAAATATAGATCTAATAAGCCAGACAACCCCGGTGGGGGGCCTGCTCAATATATCCTTTACGCTTCCCATCAAAGACCTTGAAAAGGCCATAGAGGCGGTCAATGACCTGCAGGCCTCATTCCCTACCATAAGCCTTAACACATATGAGGATATAGTCAAGCTATCGGTCGAGGGGCCTGGGATGGCGCAGCAGCCGGGCATAGCTTCCAGAGTATTCAGCATCATGGCTCAACAGAATATAAGGATCATGGCCATAACCACCTCTGAGACCAAAATATCCTATATCATTCATCCATTGGATGAAAGGAAGGCCCTTGAAGCGCTTATGGAAGCATTTGAGCTGTGAAACGGTTTGGGGTTCAGGAAAACGGAATTTCCTGAACCCCTTTATTTATAAACCGCGCCGTACTCACTCCACCTTTTTCAGCCTTATCGCCATATACTGTTTCCCCGGAAGTTGAATGGTAAATTTGCCGCTATGGATTCCTGCATCGGTAATGGTCATATCCCACGTATCTATGATTTCCACCTTAAATTTTGTATGATCATCGAAGTAAAACCTTCTAAAGCTGGGACGATTAAAGCCATAATATATCAGATAATATTCCCCGGTATTCCATGGGGTATCGGGCACCGCCACAACGTCATCCCATGATAACCTGTACGGCCTTAAACCTTGTCCGGGCGTCTCGCACAGTATCTTATATAGAAACTTCAGCCTCTCGGGGCTTTCACCGCGCAGCATGCCGCCGTGGCTCCACCATAAAATTTTTTCCGGATTAACAAAAGTCTCTCCATGGGTGGCATAACCTCCCCGGCATGCCGCCTCCCAAAAACGCCTCACTACCTCCTGCCCTGTCAGGTTACCCCATCCCTGATCGATGTCTCCTTCATAACCAATCTCATCAAAAATGACCGGTTTCCTGAATCGCATCCTCAATTGATCAACGTATTCGGTGGTTCTATATACATCAACCCTTTGAACGCTGCAATGCGTTACCCAGGGCCTTGAAAAATCATAGATTGACATGCAGTTGTGTATGGATCTCAGGTGATTGTACGGATCCTTTTCACAAAGTATGGAACCAAATCGCTCCCAATCCTGTAAAGTTTTATTCCGAAGTAAATCGTACTCATTGGCAAGGGACCACCAGACGTTCCTGAAAGCGGCGAAACGGGCAATTACATAGTTTAGATATAGATCGTCTTCTTCCTTGCTCATCCTGCTAAATCCCCAGCGATCATACGGATGCCAGAGTATTAGATCCGCTTCAATCCCCAAGTCCATCAAATCCTTTATGCGCCTTTCTATCAGTTGAAAATGCTCGGGGTTAAAACGCTTAAAATCCCAGTTGTTACCATCTAATTCCAGTGAATACATAAAATTGTCTTCATTTAAGGTTGAACTATCGCATGGGGTTCCTTCATAGGGATATGTTAACGGTTCATTCAAGTTATAGAGGTAATGCTTCGGAAATATACAAAAGCGTATTTTATTGAAAACGCTGTTCTTAAGAGTATCCAGCGTCTGCTCCTGCAGCTCCAATTTTTGATGCGTCCAGACGTAACAGGTGGTACCCACAGGGTAATAGGGGGTTCCATCCTCATAAGCAAAATGATAGGTATTTGCCACTCTTACAGGACCATGGTTATTTTTTGAAGCGGGAGTAACGGTGAATTCACCTTCATACTTTTTGTCAGCGAAGCTAGCTTCAACGGTAAATATGTATTTCCCCTCAAAGGAGGGCATGAATCTCACTTTATATATGCCATCGCCATCATAAAAACCCTCTACGGCCTTGGTCTCATTTTTACCGCAGAACGTTCCCTTTATACGGTAATCTGTGAATGGGTTTCCATCGGAAGGCCCTTTTAATGTTACCTCAAACACGCACCACTTTTCAACCGTTTGGGGATAGACAAATCGATGCATTCCTTATCACTTCCCTGTTCTTGTTGCTGTAAAATCACTTTACCAACTGCTTCATTCCTGTTTATATCCTGTTCCTTTCTTTTCACTCTCTTGACTCGTAAATACCTTTAAAATGTAGATGCTTCCCCTTAAATAGGGGAAGCATCTACATTTTAATTCTATTGCTCATTGAGCTTTTCATTCAGCTTTTGAATTAATCCTTCCAGCATCTCTTCGGTGAATTTGCCCCTTCCAAAATTCATCACAGCGCGAAGCGGCATATACCTCATCATTGCTGCCATTATAGAATCCTCATCCTGGATTGAAGCAAACATGGGGTTATCCTGGCTGGCTTTATTCATAAATTCCTTAAACACCGGGGCAAGCACTGGATCCCATAACAAGTCTCCCAACAGCGTGTTCCTATGAACCGGCTTCCTGACGGTGACGGTTGATTTTACAAATATCTTATCTTTCAGCACAATATCCCTCGATGACTTGCCTATCATGATCTCAAATTCGCCGGTCTCCACGTGCC
>ENA-UPSB01001044-UPSB01001044.1-bioreactor-metagenome-genome-assembly--contig:-NODE-1044-length-36675-cov-923.988230_pt1 | contig 36675 bp, 34 predicted proteins | sample MGYA00238182_ERZ773286 | MGnify/ENA primary metagenome ERZ773286 (study PRJEB29026, sample SAMN07631240) | bioreactor metagenome | isolation source: Switchgrass digestor | place: USA: Dartmouth...
CCTGTAATGATCGGCAAAAAAGCCGATCACATATGCGATTATCACATATATGACTATTCTTATGATCCAGTTGACGGGAGGCTGCATAATATTTTGCTCCGTATCCATCGGCATGAAAGGCCCGAGCAGCAAGCCGCCGGCTATTGCGTGGATAATGCCGTGTTTTTTTCCGTTGGTGGACGAAACGATAGTGATCGGTATATACATAAGGTTCGTATATACCTTACTGGTCCCGCCTGCAGTATAAACAACAAAAGCTATTACTGCAGCCATCGCATATGAGAGCACCAGAATCAAACGGCTTCTGATGCTGATATCTTTTGAATTCAGTCTGATACTGAACTGCATCCTTACACCCGCCAGACAGTATTTATGAACATGCGCTTCCCTGAAAAAATGACAATTTGTTCAGATCCTTGCGGTGTTTTGCATTGTTTTGCGTTTCCTCTTATAAATTTTACCACATTTTCCGGCCGGTTAAATCATATTTTTCTGAATTTACGTCCGGTCCCCGGAATTTATCCTGTTTGAAACCGCATATTCACTATACTTTACCAGGCGCGTCCCGAGATCGTCATCGGCCTCATAAACATATGGAAAAGCATCGAGCCATGAATACCGTTCAAGAAAAGGTTCGGCCGGGGATGGCCCCAGGCAGAGCGAACCGCCTTCGGTACTCATGAGAAGTGTGCTTTTGCCGAGGTAAGCATTTACATCATCCGCAAAAGCGATCATCTTAGGCACATCGAGTTCGCATGTCCCATTTATGTCGAATTCAAGGGAATTGGTCCTGTAAACTTTCTGCCTGCCGTCTTCCAGGGTGAAAAGGGTATATGCATAGCTGGCACATCCCTGGTACATCGTTGGATTGTACCGCAATAAATAGAACCCGCCTTCATGTTCGCAAAGGAACAGGGAATTCCAACCGGCATGCGCGGTATTAGCCGACTCGCTCCATATCTCACTTCCTTTGCTGTCGATGATGCGCAGCGTTACATCGTTAATGTCTTCCATACGGGATTTGTCTATGTAGATCTCATCTTCATCGCCATCCCTGTCAAGATCAGCAACGGCAACCAGTTCCATGTTTTCTTTTCCGGCGATCCCGGGATCGTTTCCGGTGACCGGAGTACCGGTCCGGCTCTCAACGCCAGGCATACCCGGTATGTCGCCGTCTTCCGAAATTTTAAACTGATCTTCGGTGCCCGGAGTGTCGGCAGTTACCGCTCTGCCGGCCGCAACACCGATGCCCAGGGCGATTACGAAAATGGCGGACATCAGTACGACCCACTCAAGATATTTTCCGGAGTTCGGCATATTCATGCTCCTCTCTTCTGTGTCTCTCTGCTGTATCTCTCCGCTATCACAGCGCTGCAGGATTTTGGCCCGGTCATCCCTGGTTTTTTAACTCATCCATGCCTCGCTGACCATGTATGTGTATGAAAGCATATGCCTGATCGTCATGCCATGCAGCCATATTTCTCAAGGTTTCTCAAACTTATTCCCAAACTCTCGAACGGATCTCTCAGGCAGATGTCTTGCTCCACCGCAGCCCATTTCACTCCTGTTTCCCTGCACGCTTCTATGATCCCATTCCAGTTGAGATTGCCTTCGCCAACTTCGGCCATCGTCTGATTGCCCTGGTACATTACCATGTCTTTGAAGTGGATGACATCCATACGGCCCTTCAGTTTCCTGATCCATTCGATGGGATCGGCTCCTCCGGCCTGTACCCAGTAAGTATCGATTTCGAACCCAAAGTATTCCGGGTCCGTTTCAGCAAGCAGGATCTGCATCCCTGTCATCCCGTCAAATTTATGGAATTCGAAATTGTGGTTGTGGTATATGAAGCGCAGTCCATTTTGACTCAAAACCTTCCCGAACCCGTTGGCTATCCCTGCAAATTCAACATATCCTTCCCTGCTGCCGCGGAAACGGTCCGGCATGGCGCCAAGGCCGACATACCTGCAGTTCCACATCCTATGAAGCTCGATCATCCAGTCCATTTCACTCTCCAGTTGGTCAAAGCCGACATGCGTGGCACATATCTCCAACCCCAGTTCCTCTGCCGCTTTTTTCACCAGTTCCGCCTTTTCCCGGTCGATATAGCCTGTCCCGGACACCTGCACTGCATCGTATCCGATCTCTTTTACCCTTTTAAGTGTATTTACAGTATCCTCCGGAGTTTTCATGAACTCCCTGACCGTGTAAAGCTGTACTGCGATTCTAAGTCCGCTCATTGTTCTTCCTCCTGTCCGTTTTGCCCCGCAGGGCTTGCATGTCTTGTCTGGTCTGTCTGGATTGCTTGCCCGTTCCTTATCTGCCCTGTCACATTCAGTTCCTCTTCGCTCTTCCTGATCTGACAGTCTTATTTCAACGTTTTACAGCCTTTTAGCTGGTATTCCCTGCCGGTCGCAGACGATTCATATATGCCCCTGACCATTTCAACGGAAACTGCCGCATCAGGAACGCTTATGTAGTCCCTCGTGCCATTCAGGAGGCATTCATAGAAATGCCTGATCAGCTTCTCGTGGCTCAGTCCCCAGTAGGCTTTTTCGCCTGTGGCCAACTGGTCGCATGCCAGCAGTTCCCTTTTTCCGTCCCTGATGATATACAATTCTCCGTCCCATATCAGGAGCGACCCTTTTTCGCAGTGGATCTCGATAATCACAGGCGAATTGTCCGTAAAGCAGACCGTGGCATAGAAAATCCCCCTGGCGCCGCTTTTAAACCAAATGGAAGCTTCAGCCGTATCCTCAACATCGATTATACCATGGAAACACCGGGTGTCTGCGTGGCCATTTATCCGCTCCACTTCACCGCCGAACCACTGTATCAGGTCAAGCGTATGGAGAGCCTGGTTTATGAGGACACCTCCTCCTGATTTTTCCCTGTCCCCTCTCCAGCAGCTTTCGGTATAGTAAGCTTCGTTCCGGCACCAGGTAACGATCCCCTTTATCCCTTTCACCTTTCCAAGCATCCCGGAATCGATCACTTCCCTGGCTTTTACAGATGTCGGATTGAAACGGTTCTGGAAGCAAACGGCCAGATGCTTTCCGCAAGCCCTGGCTGTTTCCGCCATTTTCGCTGCATCCTCCACGTTAACGGCAACGGGCTTTTCAGTCAGTACATGCTTTCCGGCTTTCAGCGCATCTATAGCCATGGAAGCATGGAGATAATGGGGCGTACAGATATGGACCGCCTGTATCCCCGGATCTTTCAGCATTTTCCTGTAATCAGTGTAAAAATCGCAGCCATACCGGCCGGCAGCTTCTTTCGCCGCACTTTCCTTTATGTCCGCAACTGCCTTTAGTTCTGCGGTCCCCGATTTTTTTACTGCTTCAGCGTGTACTCCGAATATTGAGCCGCATCCGATAATGCCGACTCCGATTTTACTCATGTATTTTCACTTCCGTTTATATAATCAGCTTGTTCCCATTGTGCCTGTACCGGGCCCGGAATGCTTCGTCCGGCCTGTGTGCGTCAACTCCGGAGGGCAAATCATCCGGCATGCAGGATATGCATGTCTGACAATATGCAGCCAACACAGGTCCTGTGCGGGAAGCAATGCATATCTGCATCACAGGTCAGGTCCTCCGTCGGTCAATATGTCCCGCTGACATCCAGGGTCACATTTTTTGAATCCTTTTTAAAGGTCGATGTTTTTACCCTATCCTGCAGTTTTTCATAGAACAGGTCCTCGTCTATGGGCAGTTCCACCCAGCCGTCCGTCCATGCGGACAAATGCATCGCATTGGATATCGTCAGCCCAAGGATGCCTTCCTCGCCTGGAGCAAGCAGCGGCGTACCCTTGGTGATGGCGTCGATCCAGTTGTTCATAATGCCCACATGGTCGGTCTGATGCCCATGTACTGGAATTTCGCACTTCCAGCATTCCGGCTCCCCGAACCCGCCTTTGTATTCTTTATTGAACTGCCTTTCCGATACACGGAGCCGGTAGAATACTATTTTCCCGTCCTCTACCACGATCTTCCCCCTGTCTCCTGTTATCTCAAGGCGGTTGGTGCCGGGCGCGTCGCAGGTGGATGTGATGAATACCCCGGTGGCGCCGTTCCCATACTCAACATATGCCGTGACATCATCTTCCACTTCTATATCATGCATCTTGCCAAAACTCATGAATGCCCGGACCCGGACAGGCATCCCGCATATCCACTGCCAAAGGTCCAGTTGATGGGGAGCCTGGTTCAGCAGGACCCCTCCGCCCTCTCCGTTCCATGTAGCTCTCCATCCGCCGCTGTCATAATAGCTCTGTGAACGGTACCACGATGTGATGATCCAGTTGGTCCTGCGAATCTCCCCGAGTTCCCCGCTTTTTACCAGTTCCCTTGCTTTCTGATACAGCGGATTCGTCCTCTGGTTATACATGATACCGAAAACCTTTCCGCTTTGGGCCGCGGCCTCGTTCATCTTCCTTACCTGTTTCGTGTAAACGCCGGCCGGTTTTTCCACCAGCACATGCAAGCCGTTTTCAAAAGCCCTGACCGCAAGAGGGGGATGGTCGTAGTGCGGCGTACAGACCATTACCGCATCGATCGCTTTCGCCCTGAACAATTCATCCGGAGTGCTGAACCTTTGCACGTCTTCCCCCAACGCCTTCTTTGCCCATTCCAGCCTCTCGGGCCGCAGATCGCAAACCGCCGCCAGTCTGGCGTCCGCCACTTTCCCCGCGGCAAGGTTCAACGCATGGGAGCTTCCCATATTCCCTATACCAATGATTCCTACACGTACCTTATCCATTATCTCGCCTCCCCCGTAACTTCCCTTATCAGCTTCTTCAGAGCATAAGCCGCTATGGCAAATTTATCAGGCCCGGAATCCTCCTCGCTTGCCTCCACTTTCCTGTTTTCGAGTTCAGCAAAACCCACGAAATTCCAAAGATGCGGCTCTATTGAAAGAAATCCTTCAAAGCCTCTTTTATAAAGGCTCTCCAGTATCTCCTTCACCTTTCCGTCCCCCTGTCCTGCAGGGACCACGTGATGATCGCTGTATACGGCATCCTTGATATGCAGGTACACGACATGCTCCTTCAGCAGTTCATAAGCCTCGGGATAAGTCTCCACATCACACTGGACGAAGTTGGCCGGATCAAAGATGAGCTTCATATTCCCGTTGTCCATCTCTTTTACCAGGTCCAGACACCGCTGGGGAGTATCGCCGTAGATATCCTTTTCATTTTCATGGAGAAGCATGATCCCGGTACCTTCTGCCGCCTCCAGGAACCGTCTCCACCGGTCCATGACTTCTCCCCGGTAATTTTCAGGCTTTTCTCCCTCAGGGATATAAAAACTGAACATACGTATGTACCGTGTCTCCAAAATTTTTGCAATCTCCAGCGTATGCCTGAACAGTTCCAGGTGCGGACCGAAATCGTCAGTGATACTTATCTTCCCTATCGGCGATCCGATGGCGGAGATCCTGAACCCTCTTTTGTCGAGTCGTCTCTTTATCTCCATCACTTCTTCCAGCGAGTACTGCGTGATATTTTTCCCGCCTACTCCCCGCATTTCGATATAGCTGATCCCGTGCTGTTCCAGGACATCCATCTGCACGTCCAGCCCTGGATCGATCTCATCTGCGAAAGCCGACAAAATAAACCTGCTCATCTTCCTCACCCCGTCTTTGTTTTCATGGAAACCCTACTTTTTATTATAAAAAATCCATTGGATTATCTCTTTGACTTTGTTGCTTCAAACATTGCAAATTTTGCTGTATAATGATGTGGTAAAGAAGCCGGTACTGCTGCTGGAACCCGGCTGTGCCCACGTATAGGATAGAAACCGTAGGAGCGTTATTTTATGGATCCTCATGTGTTCCATTATTCATATGAAAACCAGTTCGATATCACACACACTGCCGATCAGAAGGCTCCTGCCGAATACCCGGTCCATATCCACGACAGGTATGAGATATATTACTTCCTCTCGGGAGATGTGACCTACTTTATAGAGGGACAGGGCTATCCGCTCAATAAGCATGACCTTCTCGTGATCAACACCGGGGAACTCCACAGGCCGGTTTTCAACTCTTCCAGGTCCTATGAGCGGATCACGATCCACTTCCGGCCGGAATATATCTCTTCTTTCCAGCAGAAGGACTACAACCTTCTTTACTGTTTCGAGCGCAGGAAACTGGGGCATCACAACCGGATCGACGGTTCCGATATCGTCGAAAACCAGGTCGATCAATACTTCCGGAAGATAAAGGAATACGCCGCGGAACGTGTCCGCGAGAGCGACCTGATGATAAAAACGTATTTTCTGCAAATGCTCGTTGCCCTCAATCATGTTTTTGCAGAAAAAAGGGCCGTTCCGGAAAACACCATGGCTTATGACGCGAAAATAGTGGAGATCCTTGATTATATCAACAACCACCTGCATGAGCAGATAACGCTGGATTCGCTGGAAGAGAAGTTCTATGTCAGCAAGTACTACCTCTGCCATCTGTTCAAGAAAAATACCGGGGTAACCGTCGGAGAATATATCGCTTACAAAAGGATACTGAAAGCAAAGGAACTGCTGGCCATGGGCACTCCGGTGCTGGAAACCTGCCACGCCGTCGGTTTCAGGGACTATTCGAACTTCTACAAAACTTTCAGGCGACTGGAAGGAGTTTCGCCAAGGGAGTATAAACAGTGAACATTGCCTGAAGCTCGTCTGTTCGGCAGTAATTTATCCTCCATCCAAGGCTGTCAGCAGAAATTTATAGTGTGTTTTGAAAGGCATAAGCATAGCAGATTTTGTTTTTACCATTATCCTGAATTGCTCAAGCGGTACATATGATACTTCTTTCACTTCATTATCGCTGAAAGAGTACTCTTCTACAGGAATATCTTTTCTATAAAGAAAAACATCATGTATTTCATTTTCAAAATATCCATCAGCCTTCAAATATTCCCGGCAAGTAAAGAGATATTGTAGTTTGTCTATATCCAAATCAATGCCAAGTTCTTCTTTCCCTTCCCGTATAGCTGCTTCCAGGGATGTTTCGCCAGTCCGTATATGTCCTGAAAAATATATATCCAGCATATTTGGGAACTTAGCGTGACTATTGCGGGTTTGCAGCAGTATCTCATTATTTGAATTAATGATCCATACACAAACACCTTTATGAATAAGTGCTTTTCTATGAGCTTCGTATTTTTCTTCGGTGCCGCATTTCTGACCTAATTCGTCATAAATATCGATCAGTTCCATATAGCAATACCCCCGCAAATTTTTCTAATGCCCTGACATTATGAATCATGCCACAATTTAATATTTTATGCCAATAAATACTATAAAGACCATCCATTTCTGATCGTTCTTTTTGTATAAACCTTTGTCTTTACGATCTGATACTCAGGAATACTATAAGCTATTAAGCATCACACGTTTCTGGCCCAGGATATGCACGACAAGAGCCAGCCCTGAAAGGCCGGCTCGTATTTGAATCAATATCAGATCAATGCTGCTACTGATCCCATCGAGGTATTTAGCCCTGAAAACTTATTTGATCAGCACAAGCGTCAAAGGCACTCCCCGCTCAGGATTTTCCGGCATGCAGAGCTTCCCGTCCTGTACCGCAAACATCAGCGTATATATGCCGAAATCCCACAGGTCGACATAGGTGTAGTAGTCTGCATAGCTCCTAGTTATCTTCGGGAAGTTCGCTTTATGCATGGCTGATATCTTTTCACCAAGCCTGGTCAATACAGGCTCGATTTCTTCCATCAGCGGACGGTATACAAACTCACGCAGCTTTTCTATCTGCTCATAGGTAAAGATAACGAAGTTGGGCTTATATCGGCTTTCCTCCTTTGTAATCAGGCCATCAGCAACAGCTTCGGCAAGCGCTTCCTTTTCCTGCGTGTCCAGTTTATCTTCGGAAAAACCGGGTTCAATGACCGATGTGTAGACCCTGTGCAGCAGTGAACGTTTAGCGCTGTCGGCATGGACGATCTCTGGATGGTATCTTTCATCGGCAAAACAATTCACTCCAAGCCAGTAATACATGTCGGTATTGCTGCCGGGAATGCAGCTGTCCGAAACGATACCGTAATAGCCTCCCCACAGCAGTTCTCCCTGGAAGCCGTCCGGATCGAGTTCCTGCCCGTCGGACGCATCGCTTGCCATGACTATATACTTACCTCCGTCCGGCCGGACCGGGCGGTCAATATTCTTAAGCCTTGTAAGCAACGAGCTGTTGCGGCTGACGAAGCTGATGAACATCACTATAACGGGCCACATCAGCCTTTCCGTCGGGAATTCGCAGCCGTAGAACCCTATCGACCTGATCTCGTTTTCATGCGACCACAAGTAATCGATTATCTTGTCGATCAGTTCCCCGCGAGTCTCCATGTAAAGCGTGGCAATTTCCTGCATATGGCGTCTGCCGATGATCGGAAACGCCGTCGCATACTTCTTGCCCTCAAGTGTCATGAATTCGCGGTTTACGAGCCAGTCCAGGTCAAATTCGATATAAGGTCTCGGGATCCCGGTCAGTTCCACAAGCTCATCGATCGTCTTCGGCTCCCGGTAGCACAAAAGACAAAGGTTCTGGCGCACCAGGCTGTCGTTGATGCGCTTTGTGTCAGGGTCGTCGGTGTAGCCGCCGGAAATGCCGACCCTGAGCCTGCCCGGGCGATAAACATAATTGGTCCTTGGAATACTCATGCTCTCGATTTCCCTCCTGACTTTTTTGCGGGCATCGAAAAGGTGCCATGTGACAGCGCTTTCGGTCGTGCCGAGCTTTGCTGCCGTTTCTGCGACGGTCAGGCCGTCAAGGTAATGCAGGATCATGGCTTCACGCTGGATAAAGCTGAGGTTCATGATCTCGCGGCGCATCCTGCTGATGCGCTCGTTTTTCATAGCTGCGGATATCGTCTCATTCGCATAATCGATACCGTCCGGGATATTGGCATCCAGGACGGTCGTCCGCGAATTCCTCGATTTGCTCCGCAGGTAATTGCACCAACAGTGGTATGCCACCTTCCACAGGAGATTCTCGGGCCTGTCGACTGTCTCAGCTTTAGACACGGCGTCGTAAAACTGCACGAATACCTCCTGGGCCAGGTCTTCCCCTTCGCTGCGGTTACCGGTCTTCCTGACCGCCCAGGCCAGGACCTTCCTCAGGTTCTCCTCTGCAACCTGTTCAAACAACACTTCCCTGTCCACGCTGCCACCCCCTTCAGATGCTCTCAACTATATAGTAACGGGGAGCTGAAAAGCTTAGTAAAATTTTCGGGAAACAGATAGCTGTAAAATAATGGTAATATCCACATGTCGATCTGACTTCATTACTGCAAAGCATACTTGCCAGTATCACTGCTTATCTATCACCAATACCATCGGCGGGCAACCGACGTTTCTCAATATGAATCTCCCTTCATGTATTGTTGATCGATCAAGGTCTCACAATTAGAAAATACCAGAAAAATACACTTTACGGAAGGTTTTTAAGTTTGGAGCGTATGAAGTACGTGTTTACGCGATCACAGGACAAGTACTAAAAGTCGATAAAGTTCTTATTGTAACAAAATAATAAGCCAAATCGCATGCAGCGTTATGCTTTCCTGACCGGTACCCAAATCTCCACGATCGATTCGGCGTCGTCATTGCCCGTATAGCGCTCATCATAGAACTCAACCACGTAGGGCTTGCCGCCGAGCAACTTTTGCGACCAGCCTCTGTCATTGTTCGCAAGCCACTCATCCATTGCGCTGTTTTCGCTTTCATAGCCCCTGGCAGGATATACGTCGAACGAGGCGTAATGCGAAGCAGGCAGTTCCGTTACTGAGAATCTTCCATCGACGTTGGCGTCCGATACCGCGACGCCCACGTGGACCGTGCATTTGTCATTGTCATAGATCCTGACCTCGTAACCGTTATCTGAAAGCTTATTCGGCATTTCAACTGTCTCGTACAGTTTCATGAACTGCTCCCATACCTCGCCCGTCCTGTTCCCGTCGCCGGACGCTCCGGCAATTATGAGTTTTTCCTTCCGGATGATTCTCGGGTTCACAAAAACTCCTCCTCTTAACCTGTTCGTGAATTTTACGATCAGTTCGCCGACAGTCGTGACCATCGGATATAAACCCCGTTTGCGGTATTCCGTCGGAGGCATGCCATAGCAGTTTTTGAACGCCCGTGAAAAAGCCTGCGCCGAATCATAGCCGCACTCAAGGCCGATCTCGATGACTGGTTTGTCAGTCTCTGAAAGCAGCACTGCCGCGTGCTCCAGTCTCCTGTCCCTGATGTATTCGGCTATGGCTTTGCCGACGATCGCAGAGAACGTACGGTGGAAATAATACGGGGACAGGTAGAACATGTCTGCAAGCCGCTCTATGCTGATATCTTCAGCAAGGTGGCTGTCAATATATTTCATCGCCAGGGATATCCTTTCAAAACTGCTCATCCGCATTCTCCTTTCCCGCCAGGATACAGCCGTTTGACTGTATTTTATCAGAGATATCATGGTATCGCTTAGCAGCATTTGCTTAATTTTGATGGGCAGATCGACTTCTTGCTTATTTAACCAGATACTTGTCAGGTGAATGATTATATGTCCATATTTGTATCATATCAGATATTGCCGTACAATGTAAAAAGCACTAAATCGAGTCTGCCTGCCGTTGTTCTTTATGGTATACTGAAAATGCACACTATGAAAGCAATCCAATGAAACAGGATGGTTCGTTCATGGATAAGCCTACAGATTTCCTCAGTGAAAAATATAAAAACTATGTCATAACTCCCGTAACCAGCGGCGGTACCAATGAATTGTACATGATATCACGCAATGACGAAACCAGGCTTGTAAAAATCGCCGGTATCAATTCAGAGGATATAGTCAATGAATACAATGCTCTGCAACTACTGTCTGAAGCAAAGGAGACCCCAAAAGTATATGAACTCTTTCATATTGGCCAAAGGGCCGCCATTGAAATGGAGTTCATCAGGGGCAGAAGCATGCTGGATCTGATACTGGAGCAAAACGACAGGCAAAACATATACTTTTACTTTGAAAAACTCGGAAGAGCATTGTCGAATCTCCATTCGCAGTACCTGAGCAATGCAAATGCAGTAAGAAAGGGCAATGTGATAAGAAAAATTGCTGTTCCTGATACTGAAGACCTCCTGGAGGTCGACTATGTGCCCCGGGAACTATTCGATGAAGCCGTCAGTATGCTGAAAAACATCAAGCTTAATGATTGTGATTTGATACTGACACATGGAGATTTCGGATATCACAACACTATTATTGCGGAGGATGGAACGGCAATACTGATCGACTGGGAGTTCGCAGAACTAAACCACCCTCTTAATGATATCGCCAATATATATTTCTGGACACATCTCCACTCCAAAGAAGACGCGAAGGAGCGCTGCCGGCATTTCATAAGTGCTTATGCGGAAAATGCACCCGTCAGGGATGAAGACCTGCTCATGGCATTTTGCATCTATAAAGTGTTGTCTATTATGAAAAGGACACTCAATCTACCTGACCACGTAAAAAACGAATGGGTCAGGAGGTTACGGTGGGTAATGAGCGAGCATTTCTGAATACATGTCCTCAGTTCATTTGACGACCTGTTTACGGTGAATGAAGACATTCTTTCCATAACTGCCGATATAATGGAATTCTTCCCAGCCGCGTGATGTTAACTCCGGCTTCTGATGCATATCCCATTTTGAATCACCGGGACAGTCTATCAGCCATCCGCCGGGTTTACACACGCGGGTCATTTCAGCAATTTCTGCGTCCAGGTCATCTCCGATGACGTGGCCTGACATCACGACGTCAAATGTATCGTCGGGAAACGGCAGATCCGTTACAAATCCATCCATTACCCGGACGTTCCTGATACCTTCCTTTTTGATTTTGTCACGCATGAACTCGCGCAGCGTCCCGACAGGTTCGCTCGCATAAACCCAGGCTGCTTTTTCTGCTGCAGCGAAAGTCAAACGCCCTGAACCGGCGCCGATATCAAGCACGGTTTTGCCTGCCAGGTCGACAAGGTCAAACAGGCGCTCTTTTGACCATCCCCGTATGAAATCACATTTTTCCGCCATGACTTCCGGTGCGGTATAAACGATAAAGTCCTCTATGCCCTCCATTACATAAACCTCTGCTGCCCGGACCTGTTCCTTGTCAGAAGCTTTTGGAGCACCTGCAACAAGTTCTTCTATCAGCCCTGCACACTCAGGACAGCGATGTTCCAGGTACCACCTGACTTCAGTATTTGCAGCCAGGGCTATACCCATGCACCTTTTCCATTCTTCTTTATCGATGCAAAACATTACCCTTATCTCAAAACGCTCAAGCAACAGCAAACTGTTAAAGGAATAATCATTCAGATCGACCCAGCCAATAGGCATATTATCCTCCTGTTTCCCGGAGAGCAACGCAGGTTCGCCCTCCTGCGGCAGTCATTCCCGACTGTGGATCATGTGATTTTCATATGACTTCTTTAGAATATAATGATTTGCAGTTTACTGTCACGTTCATTTTATTCATATAAGAAATTTTTCTATATTATCGAAATGCCCGTCTGGATGGAACTGTTACAGAGTGCGTCTTGCGTAAGGTTTGTGACTAGAGTTTTCCGGAGGATATCCAGTTACACGATCGCCGGCAACATAATGGCATTTAGCGATAAGAATTTAATCACTCACGCAGCAAGAACAAAGAAATGTGAGTAATTTATTATACAATACCCAGCCTGCCGATGATTTCAAAAACACCTACTGCAGCCAGGTATACTGCTGTCAGTACTAAAAAGAGTATGCCTGCTGCAGTTGTTTTTTTGTCTCTGTCAGCCTCTTCATTATCTTCGGGATCATGTGCCTCTTCCCTGATACTCTTCAGCAGGGCCACGGAGATACAAAGGCCTGCCAAAGCAACAATATACAGCCATGCGGGGATCGTCTCCGACGTATGGACCGCAAGAACCCCTCCAAATAGTACAGCACATAAATTAGCGGTCCCATGGAAAAGCATTGACGATGCAAGCGAACCTGTCCTGTATACCAGGAAACCCAGGCAAAGCCCAAGAATACAGGCAGGAATGACCTCGCTGATACCGTTCAAAATATGGTAAAATCCGAAAAGCAATGCGGCTATCACAAATCCCTGCTTATTGCCGCGGCTTTCATAAGCTCGCTGTACAAAACCTCTGAAAAATATTTCTTCGCAAATTGGGGCAAGAATGACTGTTCCTATCATAATGAGCAAGCTCTGGTAAATAGAGAGTTTCAATGAACCGGAACTCTCAATCACGCCAATTTTATTATCCAAAAGCATTCGAGTGATTCTGGAGACAGTAAACGCCATCGGCCATATGGCAAAACCTGAAAGTATACTGATCAACTTACTTTTGGCAGATATTTTCCTGAACCTGTATACATTCTCTATTGGCCAGCCATTTATCCAGGCCATTAAAAGCGGCGGAAAAAGGATATATACAAATTCATTGATCCACAAATTTGTCCCTATCCCCAGCCTTGGTTGAAAAAAAACGCTGCCTGCAAGAGTTACAACTGCCGTTATGAAAAACATGATATTAGCCTGTGCGATGGTAGGAGCTTTCCGTTTAGCCATAAAATCCTCCTGTAAGTTTATTTTTTTATAAATACATACAACTGGCCATCTGCATTTTCACATGTGAGTTTCATCCGGTACTCACCCGGCGCCAGTGTAGCTTCCAGTTGATCACATATCCTGCCGTACTGGGGATGGACCAAACCTGTGAAATTCGAATACTCCCCAATAAAGTCGACACTGACCGTTCCCTGCTTCGCCGATGTGTAGACCGACAGGCAGATATTTCTGGCCGTATCAAGAGAAAGTGTATAGATGACCTCATCTTTGCGGCTTTTTCCGGCAAGGCTGGTCGAATATATTTCCTCATAGCCTTCCGGCGGGTTGTTCAAATCGCCGTTATGTATTTTATACAGCCTCTCGAATTCAGAAGGATCCGCGGCTTTTTCCTGGTGGCCGATCACAAGTTTCCCTTCAGCCTTCTCGCTTGTAAGGTAAACAGAATACCCGCCTTTATTCATTGATAAAGTGCTCGCTATACATGAGTTTCCGGTCAGCTTCGTGACCGTATATTCGATCTCGTTGCTGCTGAAGCCCAAAATTTCCGACTCGCATACGATTTTTACATTTTTTGCACTGTCATCATTTGATTGTATAAAGAACTCCACGGTAGATGGAACATTCAGCTCTTTTCTGAAAAGCAGGACATCAGTCCCAAACTGATCGCTCAGGTCAACAGTCACTTTCTCAAACCTTGACGGTACATTGAAACCATCCCAGTCCGACAGATCCATGATAACCAGGCTGAATCCAACAGCAAGGCTGAGTATCAATATGAAACAGATCGTCTTTTTCACAAAAACCCCCTCATTCCATTCGGAAGTGATCTCCTCATTCAGCCAATGCTGAACTTAGCAGATACAAAAATAATACATTTTATGAAATGTATAGAAATCACACATCTATACTATGATACGAGATTAAATAAGGTAAAGTTTTTCCTTTCTCACAAAGCAAACCGGATATTGCATCACTGGCATGGGAAAATAATTACAAACTTTTGGTTTCCTCATCAGTACTATTTTTTCTGCAAACCATTACTGCATGATTGGCAATGATTCAACGTTTTTAAGTCCCTTGTCCTTTATTTTCTTATTCAATAAATCAATATTCCCGGGTGTTATGTCAACTCCAGTGTATTTATAAACTTTATCTGCCAAGTACATGACGTAATATCCGGTTCCGCAGCCAAGCTCTATAACGGAGCATCCTTTTGTAATTTATTTATCAAGCAAACGTTTTGTATTCTTGAATTCCATAATGTAATCAGCCCTGTCACCGGAGCTTCTGTTCTCTTCCCGCATCCCGTCGCCATACCTGGCGATAGTATTTTTTTCGTTTGAAGCTATTCCGCAAACTCCCTTATATAACAGAAATTATTTTATATATTTTACCAAAAAAGAAAATAAGCGCAAGGTTTCAAGCTATTTAATATCGTTCAGTATGAATACGTTCTTTCTGAAAGAGATGAGCCCGTCCTTTTGCATTTTGCTTAGCTCATTCGACATGGCACTTCTGTCTACACCTAAGTAATCTGCAAGCTGTTGTCGGTCAAAAGGAATGGTAAAGCGAGTACTTCCGTTGATCATTGCCTGTTCGGATAAATACGAAAGAAGACGGTCCCGTATAGATTTGGGAGCTGTGTGCATCATACGGCTGGAAAGATCCAGGCTCTTTTGAGCGGAGATGCGCAGCAGGTTGTGTATCAGTCTCTGATGATAGTTACATCCATGTTGGCAGGTGGTCAGCAGCTTCGTTAAGTCAAGGAACAGGATCTCTGAATCTTCTGCTGCAACGACATCGCATATAAGCTCTTTGCCGGGAATGGCGGCATAGTTCTCTGCAAAAATCATTCCTTTTTCTATGTGCCCGAAGATATTACTGCTTCCCCAGTAGAAGTTCACGATGATATTGACACTTCCTGATTCCACAAGACCTATTTCGTGAACCGTATCACCAGCACGAAAAATGGTTTCATTCTTCCTATATGTCCTTTCTCGGGCACCGAGGCAGGAAAGTACATGGCTGATCTCATTTTCTTTTATTCCATGGAACAAAGGGGTATTAGATAAGAAAAAGTAATTCATTATATCACCCTCGTGTTGTTTAAACAACATATTTGTTTGGCATATTATATTATTATATAGTCAGAGAGTCAAGAAACAGGAGGTCAATTATGGAAAATACATTCGCAGACGGTAAGACACATATTACAGTCTCCGCAAGGTGGCAGGGATGCTCTATGGAACAGATTATACTATGATCATGAGTGGCCCTTATAACAATACGATTCAGAAAGAGTGAGCTTATGAAAGAAATTGTTGGAAAAGTGTTTTCAATAGCAAAAGATAATCCGCCGGTACCGGGGTGCACGATCTCAAAATCAATTTACGATGGAAAAAACTATATCACGTATTTTTCCATGGCACCTGAGACGGATATCAGCGCAGAGATGTTTCCGTATCACAAGCTGATCCTTGTGGCAAAAGGGAGCCTTGAAGTATACGGTATGGATGACTGGCAAAGAAATTTGAATGCCGGAGAAAGCATATTAACACGGACTGATGAACCGGTAGGCATACGAACATCCGAAGGCACTGTCTATACGGAAATTTCGGTCCAAAAGGAGGATATTATGAATAACGTAATTAAGGCAGGAGAAGTATTTCAGATTGCAGATCTTATTCCTTATCAGGAAGGTAAGATCATAAATATGGATGTAGTACACAACGACAAGATGAAGTTTGTTGTCATGTCCTTTGATAAAGGTACCGGACTTTCCGAGCACGCAGCTCCAGGAGAAGCTCTCATCTTTGCACTGGACGGCGAAGCGATAATCGGATACGAAGGTAAGGAGCATCCAATAAAGGCAGGAGAGAATTTTCACTTTGCAAAGGGAGGGCTACATTCTGTAAAAGCTGCTGAAAAATTTAAGATGGCGCTCCTGCTCACGCTGGAGTGATCCAAACAAAGGAAGTTTGCTTACGGGCAGGTATTCGCGATTTACGATAAAATATTGAGCGGACAAGTATAAAATCGGTGGGGCAAAAGGTACCTTAAACGAACACGAGCCAGACGAAAGATTTATCTTCGTCTGGCTCGCTTTTGGTGGAGGCGAGGGGAGTCGAACCCCTGTCCGAAACCATATCCACCAGTGTTTCTACGGGTGTAGACTGCATTTTGTGCCGGTCCAGTATCCCTTGCGGGACTTAGCCCGGCGTTTCCCTCCGGCGGACCTCTGCAGTCGGAGTTCCGCCTTCGGTAGCCTTTAGATCGGGTTCAGTTCAAGGCTACCACTGAACCAGTCCCGGAATTTGACCTTCCCATTCCTAAGGCCTGACTTGATGACGCCAGTGCCCCGAGGCGCAGGAACCCCGGACTGACGGGCTGCCTGTATTAGGCAGCAGCTAATGCGTAATTATCGTTGTTTGCGTTTATTTTTAGTTTCTCGTTTTTTAAAGAGGCCAACGAGAATCCTCTACCCGCTGCACTGATCTCAACGATCCCGTCGAAACCAATACGCCCCCATGAATAAACAGGGAAAGTAACACTTCTCTGCAGGAAGTATTCCTCACCAGCTAATACCACCTTTTGAATAATTCTTGTCAATGTTCCCCTGCAAAGCCGGTTACCGAATACTCTCCTTGATCCTGCGGTCGATCTCGCGCCTGGCATCCCGCTCGGCGATGTCGGCACGCTTGTCGTACAGCTTTTTTCCTTTTGCGACCGCCAGTTCCACCTTCACTTTGCCTCTCCTGAAGTAAAGTCTCAGCGGGACCAAAGCCATCCCTTTCTGCTGCGTCAAGCCGATGAGCCTGTTGATCTCGCGCTTGTGGAGCAGAAGCTTTCGATCACGCAGCGGATCCTTGTTGAATATGTTCCCCTGCTCATAAGGACTCACATGCATGCCGCTGAGTATTACCTCGCCGTTCCTGATGGCGGCATAGCTGTCCTTCAGGTTCACCTTGCCCTGCCTGATCGATTTCACTTCAGTGCCAGACAGCACTATACCGGCTTCCATCGTCTGGTCGATAAAGTAATCATGCCTGGCTTTCTTATTCTGAGCTATGACTTTTATCTCTTCGTTTGCCATAACCACAAGCCTTCCGTAAATTCCCGCTGATAAAAATAACCCTTTGCGAAAAGGGTCTGAAAGCTTTTTCTTTTTCCTCCGTCCGCCTATCATTATAACCGCAGGACAGGCCAAATGTCAAGCCGGCGCGGGCAATGCGGCGCTGGCAATATCAGCATCGGCCTGTCGCCGCATCCGATCCCGCGCATCATTCCGTCACTCTGTCAGGATCTGTTCCTTCACTACCGTACTCTTCTTCCATTTTCCGAGGATATAATATATGAACAGCAAGGTCGCTGCGCCAAGGCTGGCTGCCGGCGCTGCGATCCCCAGTCCCATCAGGCCCCAGTCCAGCACCACTCCGAAGAGTATAGCAAGCGGGACACGGAAACCAAGAGATGCAAGTATCCCGCCGACGGACGAGATTATCGTATGCCCTGCACCCGTAATTATCCCGTTGAGGCAGAATGTCGCAGGCACAATAATGTAATCCAGGGAGAAAGTTCTGATATATTCGACTCCTGCCGCGATCATATCAGGATCATTCCCAAACATCGACAATATCTGTGCCGGGAATAACTGGGTAAGCACAAACACAACGAACGTAACAGAAAATGCAAGTTTGAACCCGGTATGGAATGTCTTTTTGGCGCGGTCGACCAGTCCTGCTCCCATGTTTTGCGCCACCATGGCGGAAACGGAAGAACCTACCGCAATCGCCGGCAATATGGCAAATCCGTTGTATTTGCCAACAATGCCCACAGCTGCTGAAGCGATCACTCCCATTCCATTGGCAATAGTAGTCAATACGAGGAATGAGAAATTCGTAATAACGTTCTGTACAGAAACCGGTATGCCTATCTTAAGGAGCACGGCAAACCTTTTCGGATAGAACCTGAAGGATTTGAGCCTGAAATCGAACTCGAACCCGCTTCGTTTCAGATAAATTATGCATGCGATCATACTCACGGCCTGTGAAATAACTGTAGCGATGGCTGCACCTGCCGCTTCCATCCCAAATGGACCGACAAAAAGAATGTCAAGGACGACATTCATCCCGCATGCTATCGAAACAAAGATCAAAGGCCTCTTACTGTCGCCCAGTCCTCTCAGTATGGCTGAAAACGCATTATAGCCAAAAATGAATATCGTTCCGGTCAATGTTATGTCCAAATACTCCCTGGCCTGTTCATACGCTTCCTTGGGCGTCTGTATGAGCCGTAGTATCTCATCCGACAGCAGCAGCATCGATACGGTCATAATGACTGCCGCAGCCAGCAGGAAAGTGATCAGCGTACTTATGGATTCCCGCATTCCCTGTCTGTCGTTGGAACCCAGGTATTGCGCGATCACGACTGTGCCGCCTACGCTCAGGCCTATCACTATATTCGTCATAATAAAAGTGACCTGCCCGCCTATATTTACTCCTGAAATTCCAACAGGTCCGCAGAAATTCCCGACGATCAGCATATCTGCAACATTGTACAGCGTCTGGATCAGGTTTGAAAGCATGAACGGCAGTGCAAACCTGATAAGCTGCATTGCTACATTGCCTTGCGTAAGATCTGTTTCTATTGCATTTTTCTGCATGACTTCACCGCCTGTGGTCCATAGTGTAAATACCTATATAACTATAAAGCATCGGCGGCAAATTGGCAATAACGTTCGTTCATTCATCTTTCAATTTCTGAAGAAGGCTGTAAGGCACCCTCAGGCCGCCCCTGCCCACGCCGATCCTTATCTCCGGCTTGTATATGCCGTGAAAATCACTGCCTCCGGTGACTTTAAGGCCGATCTTCCCCGCAAGCTCAAGCAATTCTTCTGTCTCCTCAGGCGTATTCTCGGGATACAGCGCCTCGATGCCTTTGAGTCCCGCTGCTTTCAGCCTGTCGAGCACGGCGGCAAGTTTTTCGCGCCGCAGGCCCAACAGTACGGGATGCGCCAGGACCGGCACTCCGTCTGACTGCAGGATAGCATTGATCCCCTGCTCCGGCGTAAGCTTGTCCTTCCTGACATATGCCGGCTTTCCCGTTCCAAGATATTTCTCGAAACCTTCTTTCATGTTTGCCGTATATCCCTTCTCCATCAACACCCTTGCAATATGGCCCCGTCCCACGACACCGCCGGGCGCTTTTGACGCCACTTCTTCCATCGTTATGTCAATGCCCATTTCATTTAGTTTTTCTATGATCTTAGGGTTGCGCTGCTCCCTTTTCCTGCGGAGTTCTTCAAGGGTCGCCTGTATGGGCTCAAAGTTGCGGCTGAAAAAGTATCCGAGCATATGCATTTCAGTTTCGTGCTCCGTAAAGCCCCATTCGGACAGCGAAACGCTTATTTCCACCCCGGCGATCACTTCAATGCCGATTTTGGCACCTTCCTCAAGCGCCTCTTCTACTCCGGCGACCGTGTCATGGTCGGTCAATGCCACAGCCGACAGTCCGCTCTCATATGCGTGTCTGACAAGCTCCGCCGGCGTCATGCTGCCGTCGGAAGCTGTGGAATGTGTGTGTAGGTCTGTATACTTTCCGTTTTTGTCAAAGAATACAGCCATTAACGTATATCATCTCCTGCTATATATATATATTAATGTTCCGTGTCAGATCCCTGGCCAATACCCAAACCACTATCGGAACGGCGCTCCAGGATGCTTCTGTTTTTGCAGATATCAGCAGCTGTCTTCACGTGTCATGTTTCGGCCACTGCATTCAATATTCCCAGCCCTCGCATTCCGGAGGCGGGAATTTTCCCCCGTATATCATTTTTAAAAGGCTGTCCAGCGTCTTCAGCGCTCTTGCCGCCTGATCGCAGCTTATAAGCCCCTGTTCCATCGCCTGCGCCATTTCATCGGCATCGAGCACTATTACCTTTCCGTCCGGGTAAATCTTTATATCCATAAGCAAATCGTTTATAGTGTATGTATCGGTCTCCTGGTCGTATTCTGTCTCTATTATATCGCAGTACCAGAATAAAAAGCTCCTGTCACTGTCGTAAAATCTGCCCACCTTGTAGCCTCTGTCCAAAAACGTAAACGAAATGCCACCGGACATGTCCATCCTCGGCCTGATGCTCGACCATCTCGTGACGAGCAGTTCATCGCTCCTGTAGAGCAATTCATCATCCGAAATATCGACCAGTTCGTAAGGTATGTATCTTCTTCGCAATAATGTCGGTTTTTTCATAATTTTCTCCTTTTTTCTCAAGACATATAGCATAATTATACCCCAGGTGTTTACATCACGAAACATAATTGAAATACATGGTATCTTTTGTCGGCATTACTATTTCCCATTATTTGCCATTTGAATGCTTATATGCTAAAATGCTTTACACATATGTTTATTACAGGGCAGGGTGGTAGTTTATGAAACGTTCCGGAAATTGCAGCAATTGCGCCAGGGGTATCGGCATGAAGGTGAATCCTGATATTTTCTGCAGCATACATGGGGTGGTTTCAAGAAACTACAGGTGCACAAAGTATGTGAGGAAGCCCGCACAATGGTCTACCGAGGCTCCCGGGGCCAACTATGACGCCCAGTGGGGAAACAAGTGCATAGATTGCGAATTTTTCATGGTACGGAATTCTGAATCGGAGCAAAATCCATCCGTCGGATACTGCAAACTATTCACAGTCAGAAATTATGACGGGAGCGCAAGAAACGCCTGCTCCAAGTTCAGCAAAAAGCCTGAAAGGAAGCCTGCAAAAAGCATTTCGGCCAGTTGATGCGCAGAGCATGACTGTCATGATAAATACAGCAAGCACTTTTACCATATGCAGTATTTCTGCCATCACGATTTGCATCATGTATGTCCTCTTATTGAAAACATGCAGGTCAGTCAATGAGAACATGTGGATCTGTCTGTAAAACACATGATTTGTATTCGTATTCGTTTTCCGTTCAAGTAAAACAGCATCCTGTCCGAAATATAAAATGAGATCGCTTTATCAATGCTGCCGGTTGTGGTAAAATGGAAGCATGATGGAGGTATTCACTTGATTCCGAAAATATCAGATATTTTTCAGCAAAAACTGGATGAGATACAAAGCAGGGTGCCTGTCAAAATAAAGGGCGCATCGTCCGGCACGTCCTTCCAGCAGTATCTGTCGGATGCTGTGGACAATATTTCCGGATCGGCAGCCTCCGCATCACCGGATACTGTCTCTGATACATTGGACGCATCGAAGGCATCAGATATTGCCATTGAGGATGCCGGTATGTCGAATGATGAGGCTGTTTCCTCATCTTCAGCAAACGCCATTGGCCTGTCGGAATCTCTCCGTAGGGCGCTGAACGCACTGGCAGCCTACAGGTCAGGCAATTACTACAATACGGCTTACAAAAATGAACTGATCGAAAAATGCATAATCGAGAGCTCGCAAAAGTACCATGTGGATCCAAACCTGATAAGAGCGGTCATAAAACAGGAATCGAACTATAATCCATACGCTGTTTCAAAAGCCGGCGCCCAGGGGCTCATGCAGCTGATGCCGGGGACGGCTGACGCGCTTGGAGTTTTTAATCCTTTTGATATCGCCGAAAATATCGACGGAGGCACCAGGTACCTGAGAGATCAGCTTGTAGCATTCGACGGCGATCTCACGCTGGCGCTTGCAGCCTATAACGCCGGTCCAGGCGCTGTCGCCAGGTACAATGGCGTCCCGCCCTATGCGGAAACTCAGAATTACGTGAGAAAAGTGCTCGAGTATTATTTGAAATATTCAAATAATGAGTAGTTTTTTATTGAACCTGTCCCGTCATGTTATCAAATTCTGACACCTGTAATCCACACTTTCCACATTGTTATCCACACAAGAGATTCCTACAATTTACGCGCTTTCTGAGCAATTTCCACATAATTCACAGGCATGTTTTCACCATATTCAGCACTTTTCTACAAATCAAAATTTTGCTATTCCAGGCTGCAATACAGCGTTTAATGTACTTTTATAAGTACATACCGGCATCATGAGTGGTACTATGGTTTCCGACATTTTTTGCCATTTGTCGTTTTCTTCCATAATTCACATTTGATGATTTAAATGTAAAAAACATAATGAAAAATGTGGAAAATGAAAAGTTATCCACAGGCGGTACCCAGTTTCAGACTGGCAACAGCATTGAGATCGAGGCCTGATATGTTTCCTCTTTTATATTCATAAAAAGCAGCCGCTCCTATCATTGCCGCATTATCGGTGCAAAGCAGGGGCCTCGGGTAGAACATGTCCGCCCCGATCTTTTCGGCCGCATCCTTCATGCAGTTCCTGAGCTGTGAGTTTGCCGCAACACCGCCGGCCAATGCTATCTTCCTGGCGCCCCTTAACTCTGCCGCCCGGATGGTGTTCTGCACGAGAACATCCACAACCGCCTGCTGGAAACTGGCGCAGACGTCAGGGATACTTATTTCAATGCCCTTTTGGGCGTTGCTGTTCAAATAGTTCAGTACGGCAGTCTTCAGCCCGCTGAAACTGAAATCCAGCGAACCGTCATTGAAGTGCACTCTTGGAAAATCTATCGCAAAAGGATCTCCTTTTTTAGCCTGTGCATCAATCAGCGGACCGCCCGGATATCCCAGGCCGAGGGCACGCGCGGTCTTGTCGAATGCCTCGCCGGCTGCATCGTCACGTGTCTGCCCCATTATTTCAAACCTGTTGTAATCCGCCACGTACACGATATGGCTGTGGCCGCCCGATGCCACCAGGCATACGAACGGAGGCTCGAGGGTCTCGTGTTCGAGGTAGTTGGCAGCGATATGCCCCTCGATATGATGCACTCCTACCAGCGGCTTTCCTGCGGCGAAAGCCAGCGCCTTCGCAGCCGACAGTCCTACAAGCAGGGCGCCGGCAAGTCCGGGCCCATATGTAACTGCTACGGCATCTACCTGTTCAAGGCTGACAGAAGCTTCTTCCAGCGCCTGTCCGATCACGGGTATGATCAGTTCCACGTGTTTGCGTGATGCTATTTCCGGCACTACCCCGCCGAATTTCTTGTGGATGTCGATCTGTGATGAGATAATATTGGACCTGATCTTTCTCCCGTTTTCAACAACAGCGGCGGAAGTTTCGTCACAGCTTGTCTCCACAGCCAGTATGAGTATGTTTTCAGTATTTCCTTCAGCCAATTGGAACACCTTCGTTAATCTGGATTTGCTCAGCTTTGATATACAATATGTATGATATCCCAAACAGGCTCTATTTACAAGGAGGTTCTTAAAGGCAAAAAAAGAAGCACGGAGAAAACTCCATGCACAAATTAGGGAAAACGCTAATGTTCAATTTAATTATAACAATCTGCCGGAAATACTTAAATAGTGCATTATTCCCGGCTGCGGCAGGAATATGGTCCCTGTGCATGGGACCATGGTCCTATTCAACCGGCCGGGACTTATAGATATTTTATCCACGCCAGCATTATTTTACCATATTTCCCGTACTTTAAAACCTCGGGATCATGGTACTTGTTCCTGTGCCATGATCCCGTTCAGCCAGATCGATTCGCCTTGTTATCGCAGCAAAGCTGTGGCTACGACTATAGCTCCGAGCACGAGCCTGTATACGGCAAAGACTCCGAAGCCTTTTCTTCTCAGGTATTCCAGCAGGAATTTGATACTGAAGATGCCCACGACCGCTGAGGTAAGGATTGCAACTATGAACGGCAGCGTGTCGATGGGGACACTGACAAGATCCTTTGCTTTATATACACCGCTCAGGAATATGAATGGTGTGGACAGCAGAAACGTGAACCTGGCTGCGTCCTCTCTTTTTATTTTCATGGCGCGGCCGGCAGCCATGGTTATACCCGAACGCGAAACGCCCGGTATCATTGCAAGCGCCTGCGAGACGCCTATCAAAAAGCTCCTTTTGGGTCCGATTTCCAACAGTTCGATTTCAGAACGGGAGTATTTATCGGCAATATAAATCACGATGCCCATCACTATAAGCATTATCCCGATCAGCAGCGGATTCCTGAAAGTAGTCTCTATATGCTCTTCAAAAATCAGCCCAAGTATCCCTCCCGGTACACATGCAAGGACTATATACCAGAACAGCCTTCCCTCAGGCGATTTCGTGTCGGTCAGGCCGGCCTTTATGAGTTCGATCCAGTCTTTCCAGAAAAATATGACCACCGCAGCCAGTGTGCCAAGATGCAGTGCTATGTCAAACGCCAGCCCCGGATCCTTCCATCCGAAAAACCACGGCGCCAGCGTAATGTGCGCTGTGCTCGATATCGGAAGAAACTCGCCCAACCCCTGCAGGATGCCATAAATTATCGCTTCAAGTATGCTCACAATGATCCCCCTTCGGATACCAGTTTATATTATAATTTGCAGAACTGTCCCCTTTTTGGAGAAACGTCCCTTTTAGAATACCACATAATTGCCGGCGAGTATATACGGCCAGTATATAAAAGCTGCAACTATGTGCGTACAGTCCCGGGAACGGCTCAAATCCCGCTACTGTAGATATATACTTCGTATCGGGTTTTATGTCTGCACCTGTCAAAAGCTTTTTTCGATGGCAGGGGAAGCGGCAAATACGGATATCGCCGGTTTCTGTACCGGTATTCCTCCTTCCTGTGGCAATCTGTCGGAGTAGAAAATATGGTTTATCACTTCGGTGATGTCATCTACAGGCACCACTTCGATCCCGATGTTCCCGAACGTCTCCTGCCAGTTTTCCTTCGGGATCAGGACCTTGTTGATGCCTGCCTGCCGCGCGGCCTCCACTTTGGCTGCCACTCCGCCCACGGGTTTTACCTTGCCTCTGATGGATATCTCGCCGGTCAGGGCAATGTCGTTGCTTACAGGCAGATTTAAGACCGCCGAATATATGGCTGCGGCTATGGCTATGCCGGCAGACGGGCCGTCAATGGGTATCCCGCCTGGAAAATTGAGATGGATGTCGTATTCCCTTGCATCTACATTAAGGAACTTTTTAAGCACAGTAAGCACATTTTCGACAGAAGACTTTGCGGAACTTATCCTCTTCAGCTTGTGGCCTTTGCCATCCATCTCCTCCTCTTCCACTATACCGGTGACCTTTATGGACCCCTTGCCGGACTGGGCTTTCATTGCGGTTACTTCAATATCGATGACGGCACCGGTGGCATTGCCGAAAACGGCAAGCCCGTTTATACAGCCGACCTGTTTCTCCTGTGCCGAGACCTTCTTATCGATCCTTGGGCTGTAATGCCCGAACTCAAGCACCCACTCTATATCCTTGCGGGTTATCATGCTCCGACCCTCCACTTGTATCACTCCGCCGGCTATCTGGATTATGTTGACGGCGTCCCTGCCGTTCTGCGCATATTTCGCGATCAGTTGCTCACAGCCTTCCTCCATTTTGAATCCGCCTCTTTTTGCGGCGTTACAGGCTATCGTGGCAATTTCGTCAGCTGTGAGCGGCCTGAAGTATATCTCGACACACCTGGAGCGAAGAGCAGGCGGCAGTTCCTCGGCAGTCCTCGTCGTGGCGCCGACAAGCCTGAAATCGGCCGGCAGCCCTTTCTGGAATATTTCATGTATGTGTGCAGGGATATTGGTATCCTCTGAACTGTAATATGCGCTTTCAAGCATGACCTTCCGGTCCTCCAGCACTTTCAGCAGCTTGTTCATCTGTATCGGATGCAGTTCCCCGATCTCATCGATGAACAGTATGCCTCCATGCGCCTTGGTCACGGCTCCGGGTTTGGGCTGGGGAATGCCTGCCACGCCGTATGCGCCGGCTCCCTGGTAAATTGGATCATGTACCGAACCGATCAGGGGGTCGGCGATGCCGCGCTCATCAAACCGCAGGATGGTGGCGTCCACCTCGACGAACTTGGCGTCTCTTCTGAAAGGAGATATGACCATCTGCTTTGCTTCTTCAAGTATGACCCTTGCCGCAGCGGTCTTCCCGACTCCTGGAGGGCCGTATATGATGACATGCTGAGGATTGGGCCCGCAGAGAGCTGCCCGTAAAGCCTTGAGGCCCTGTTCCTGTCCGATTATATCCGATATCGACGCAGGCCTCGTTTTTTCAGCCAAAGGCTCGGACAGCTTTATTTCTTTCAACCTGCGCAGCTTCTCCAATTCCTTCCGGGACTCCTTCTCAATGGCGCTTTTGTTGCACTGCTGCGATTTGAGCAGATTCAGGAAGTATATGCCTATTATTACCGAAAAGAAAAACTGTATTATCAGAAAGGTATTGGTCAGCATTCCATCTCCTCCTAGGATCTTGCCGCGTCTTAAATGTTTTTTACTAGAATAGTATTGACATTACAGATAAATTTATCCGTATTGGCTTCGGAGACGGTCCGCGTGCTGCCGGATATGGCTTCAGCGCTCCTTATGAGCATTTAATTTGCAGAAGGATCCTGAAACTTGACCAGAGGATCTTGACTTTCTGAACCGGATTCTTCCCGGTCCCTGGACCGCGAATGCTTTCCAGGAACATATTCTGTCCGGAGAACATATATGCTGTCTGGGCATAGAAAACGGGCATGACCTTTTGGATTCATGCCCGCTTTTATCAGCGTTCAAATTCCCATATATCCAGGGATGACCCCGTTTCAAAGACAAACGGCTCAGGACGCGCTCTCCTTCTTGACTCTCGATTTTTTGCCCGTCGCCTTCTTGAGCGGCTTCCTGTTCTCGTTTATTATCAGTGCCGGTTTCGTCTTGTTTTCAACAGTATCTTTCGTAACGATGCACTTCTCGACATTGTTCGAAGAAGGTATGTCATACATGACATCAAGCATTATCTCTTCTATGATCGCCCGAAGTCCTCTCGCCCCTGTGTTCCTTGCCAGCGCTTTGTCTGCTATCGCTTCGAGGGCGTCCGGTTCGAACTCCAGCAGCGTGTCGTCCATCTCAAAGAGCTTCTGATACTGTTTGACAAGCGCGTTTTTCGGTTCGGTCAGTATCTTCACCAGGGCGTCCCTGTCGAGGGGATCCAGTGTGACTATTATCGGCAGCCTTCCGACAAACTCAGGTATAAGCCCGTATTTGAGCAGATCCTGGGGCAATACCTGGGCCAGTATCTTGCCGATATCCTCTTCCTTTTTGCTTTCTATCTTTGCGCCAAATCCTATGGCCCTGGTCCCTATCCTGTTCTTTATTATCTTTTCCAGGCCGTCGAATGCTCCTCCGCAGATGAACAGGATATTCGTCGTGTCGATCTGGATGAACTCCTGGTGCGGATGTTTCCTTCCGCCCTGCGGCGGTACCGACGCCACCGTACCTTCAAGTATTTTCAGGAGCGCCTGCTGTACGCCTTCGCCGCTGACATCTCTTGTGATCGAAGGGTTTTCGGACTTCCTTGCTATCTTGTCGATCTCGTCGATATATATGATGCCCTTTTCTGCACGCTCGATATCGTAATCGGCTGCCTGGATAAGTTTCAGAAGTATGTTCTCTACGTCCTCTCCCACGTAGCCTGCCTCTGTCAGTGAAGTGGCGTCAGCTATGGCAAAAGGCACATTGAGAAGCCTGGCCAGCGTCTGTGCCAGGTAAGTCTTGCCGCAGCCTGTCGGTCCGACCATCAGGATGTTGCTTTTCTGTATCTCGACGTCACTGGTCCTGACGTCTGAGTTTATCCTTTTGTAATGGTTATATACTGCGACAGAAAGTGATTTCTTCGCCTTTTCCTGGCCGACGACATACTGGTCCAGTATCGCCTTTATTTCCTTCGGCTTCGGTATGTCGCTGACCTCCGCATCCGCTCTTATATCATCGAATTCTTCCTCGATGATCTCCGAACACAGTTCGATACATTCATCGCATATATACACTCCGGGGCCTGCGACCAACCTTTTGACCTGGTCCTGGGTTTTGCCGCAGAAGGAACATTTCAACTGCTTCTTCTCATCATATCTGGACATTACTCCACCCCATCTACTTCTTTCTGATCATCACATCATCCACTATCCCATATGCTTTTGCTTCTTCGGCCGACATGAAGAAATCCCTTTCGGTATCCTGTTCAATCTTCTCGAGAGGCTGGCCGGTATTCTCGCTCAATATCTTGTTGAGCCTGCCTTTGAGTCTCAGGAGCCATTCCGTACGTATCTTTATATCAGTTGCCTGGCCCTGCGTCCCGCCGAGCGGCTGGTGTATCATTATCTCACTGTTCGGAAGCGCAAACCTCTTGCCCTTTGTCCCGGCTGCCAGCAGGAATGCTCCCATGCTTGCCGCCATGCCCACGCATATGGTCTGGACATCGGCCTTAACATGCTGCATTGTGTCGTATATTGCGAATCCCGCCGTTATCGAACCTCCGGGACTGTTGATGTACAACTGGATATCCTTGTCAGGGTCTACCGAGTCGAGATACAGCATCTGGGCAACCACCAGGCTGGCGGTCTGGTCGTTGATCTCATCGCTCAGCATGATGATCCTTTCCTTCAGCAGCATCGAGAAGATATCGTAGGAACGCTCTCCCCTGTTAGTCTGTTCAACAACTATCGGTACTAAACTCATAACCTTCCTCCTGACATATCATTGCTTAATATTTCATTTCATGAAATAGATTAAGCTTCTATATTGTTTCCCACTAAAAATATAAAATAAACCGTATAATCAGATCAGTTTCGCATTTTCAAGCAGGAAACCGACTGTCTTTCTGGTAATCAACGTACTTCTGATATATTCTATATCATCCGGCTTTAAATGTTGCCTGAATTCTTCCTCGCTTTGCCTGTAATTTTCAGCCAGTCTCTTTATTTCAGCGTCAGTTTCTTCGTCTGTCGGAACGATGGCTTCAACCTTGCTGATCTTGTCGAGCACGAGTTGTGTCTTGACTTCCTGCTCTGCCCTCGTCCTGAACTGGTCCCTGAAAGAGTTCATGTCCATACCCATTATCTCAAGGTACCTTTCCAGGTCAAGGCCTTGGTACATGAGGCTCATCCTGAAATCATACACCAGGTTGTCTATCTGCCTGTCGATCATGACCGGAGGAATGTCTACAGCCGCATTCTCAACTACTTTCGCGACCACTTTGTCCTCGTTTTCATGGTGCGCCATATGTTCGGCCCTTTCAAGGAGCTTCTTTCTCAGATCGGCCTTGTACTCCTCCAGCGTATCGAATTCGCTGACGTCCTTAGCAAATTCATCGTCAAGATTTGGCAGTTCCCTTACTTTTATTTCCTTGACCGTCACCTTGAAAACCGCGGGCTTGCCGGCCAGATCCTTATTGTGGTAATCTTCGGGGAACGTAACGTTGACTTCCTTCTCTTCACCTTTCGACACTCCGATCAACTGATCCTCGAAGCCGGGGATGAATGTGCCTGACCCAAGAACCAGGTCATAATCGGTACCCTTGCCGCCTTCAAACGCCGTGCCGTCGACGAATCCTTCAAAGTCGATGGTAACGGTGTCGCCTGATGCCGCAGGCCTGTCCTCAACGGCTATGAGCCTTGAATTCCTCTCACGTACTCTTTCTATCTCCTTATCCACATCCTCGTCGGTGACGACGGCTGTCGATTTCTCTACTTCAACGCCTTTGTACTCACCAAGTTCCACGTCAGGTCTGACAGTGACCGTCGCAGTGAATATCAGGGACTTGCCCTTGCCTATCTGCTTTATGTCTATTTCAGGCCTGTCCACGGGGTGGATATCATTCTCTTCTACCGCCTGCTCATACGCATCGGGACACACTTCGTTTATTGCATCCTCGTACAGCACCTGTTCCCCGTAATACCTTTCCACCAGGTGTCTTGGCGCTTTGCCTCTCCTGAACCCGGGTATATTGAACTTCTTTGCATTCCTGGCAAATGCTTTCTGCATCCCCTGCTCAAATTTTTCCGCTTCAACCTCTATTTCGAGTTGAACGACATTCTTACCTGCATTTTCCACTTTAACCTGCATGTGTCTTCATTCTCCTATCATTACAGATTGCTTGATTCGACAAAACTTACGGGGGTAAGCATACCCCCTCGATTAACGCATACATTATAACAAAATATTATCATAAAGCCAATACAAAACAATTTTTTGTTGAATTATTGCCCGGAAACGTCCTCACACAGTTTCTCGGGCATGAAGCCCAGGTGGTCGGCGGCCACCAGCCTGAACATGATCCCGTCGACCAGGCCTTCGACTGCTGCTTTGCAGGCATCTCCGTGCAGATGCCCGTATATGCATATCTTTACGCCATACTTCTTCATTATATCCATGAATTCCGAAAACTCTCCCCTGGAGTTGAACGGTGGATAATGCAGCGCCGCTATTATGGTATTGTCTGCGAAGGCCGGATCTGACGAGATGTCCGACATTCCCTTCTGCAGTGACATTTCGAGCCTCTGCAGTTCCCTTTGGTAAATTCTCGCATCATCGGCGCCGAACCCGACCTCACCCGGCATATCCCAGCCTCTCGTTCCGCAGATCGTCATTCCTTCGATGCTGAAACTGTTGTTGTGCATGAAGCTTATCGAGGTAAAGCCGTTTTCGCTGACGAACTTCTCCATCTTGCTCATGGTCGTCCACCAGTAATCATGATTCCCCTTGGATATGATCTTTTTGCCCGGCAGTTCATGGATGAACCTGAAATCCTCATGCGCTTCGTTAAGATAAGTCGCCCATGAAATATCGCCAGGCACGATGACGTAATCGTCCTCCCCGACAACGGAGCACCAGTTCTCCTTCAGCTTGTCCATATAGTTGGCCCATCTCGGCCCGAACACATCCATCGGTTTGTCTACACTCAGCGCCAGATGGAGATCCGATATAGCAAACAGCGCCATAATCCATTCCTTCCTGTTTCAGGGGACAGTTCTTCATTTTTGGGGACAGTTCTCAACTTTTAGCGTTGGGGACAGTCCTGCTTTTCGGGGACGTTTCTCAACTTTCAAAGTTTACGCCGGAGTCCCGGCTTCCGGTAAGGCTCCTGCTCCCTTGAAAAGTAACCTCATTGCAGGATATAACCCGCTTTTTTTAAGAATAACCCCCTGTTATAGGGATAATTAACCTCATGCTATCCTTGTATACTCTTATAGCCATGTCTGTCACCTGGCCGAATGGAAAAAATCGTACAGTCTCTCCGCCATCGGCCTGCTTATGCCCTCCACTGCCTGAAAATCGTCAACCCCTGCCTGTCTCATACGCGCGACGGAGCCGAAATGCTTAAGCAGCGACTTTTTCCTCTTCGGCCCGATCCCCTCCACCTCATCGAGTATGGATCCGGAGTATCTTTTGGTCCTCAGCATCCTGTTATAATCCAACGCAAACCTGTGTGCCTCGTCCTGGATCGACGTGACAAGCCTCAGCGCAACAATGTTGCCGGTCAGGTCCGCCTCATTCCCCGGGGCCACCAGTCCGCGGGTCCTGTGCTTATCGTCCTTGACCATTCCGCATACCGGGATGTCGACATCGAGATCCTGCATCACCTGCCTTGCGGCATTTACATGTCCGATGCCGCCGTCGACCATGATCAGGTCAGGCAGCCTGCTGAACTTGCCGTGATCCTTTTTATCAGGATCTTGCTCTCCTGTATCGATTTTCTCCTTAATGGCATGCGTCAATCTCCTGTGCAGCACTTCCTGCATGCTTGCATAGTCGTTCTGCGTATCGGTGGTCCGTATCCTGAAACGCCTGTATTCCTTTTTCGCCGGCGTCCCGTTCTCGAATACCACCATCGATGCTACTATCTCGGAAGAACCGGTATTCGATATATCATAAGCCTCGATCCTTTCAGGAATTCCATCGAGTCCCAGTATACCCGCAAGTTCCTTCAGCCCTTCCTGCACTCCGTCGGCTTTCCTCATCTCGTCGTTGAAGCGGTCAAGTTCGATCTTTGCATTTTTGGCGACCATTTCAGCCATACGGAGCTTCTCGCCTCTCTTAGGCACCCTTACATGTACCCTGCCGCCCCTCCTGGCGCTCAGCCAGTCTTCAATCAGCTCCCTGTCCTCGACATCAGCGCCTGTGATGATTTCCGGTGGTATCAGATCCGCAGTCCCGTAAAACTGTTTGAGGAACGATGAAGCCGTTTCCGACAGTTCGGCTTCTCCGCTGCCCTGTATGATGAAAAACCTTCGCCCCAGCAGCTTTCCGCCCCTTACGAAAAACACCTGGATGCAGGTATCCGTCTTGCTTGCGGCAAACCCGACCACATCCTGGTCGGAGCCCGATACTGTAAAGACTTTCTGTTCCTGGACTATGTTCCTCACGCTGATCAGTTTGTCCCTCAATGCGGCGGCCTGCTCAAAATCCAGCCTCTCCGCCGCTTCCTGCATTTCCTTCTCCAGTTTTTCGATTATCGCATCCTGTTTCCCGTCCAGGAACGAACAGACATCCCGTACCACCGCCTGGTATTCCTTTTTGTCCACATGGCCCGCGCATGGCCCCAGGCACTGCTTTATATGGTAATACAGGCACGGCCTGTTCCTGCCTATATCCCTGGGCAGGACACGCTTGCACGTCCGTATCGGGAATATTTTCCTGATCAGGTTTATAGTCTCGCGTATCGAATGCACATTGGGATAAGGACCGAAATATCGGGCCCCGTCTCCTTCGACCCGTCTCGTCATGTATATCCTGGGATATTCTTCGTTGACTGTTACTTTGATATAGGGGTACGTTTTATCGTCTTTGAGCAGGATGTTATAACGCGGCTTTTTGTCCTTGATCAGATTGCACTCCAGTATGAGCGCCTCGAATTCGGTGTCTGTGACGATGTATTCAAACTCCGCGATCTTTGCCACCATCGCCTCCACTTTGGGAGAATGGGCGGCAGAATCCTGAAAATATTGCCTGACTCTGTTCTTCAGCACTTTTGCCTTGCCGACATATATTACAGAGCCGTTTTTGTCCTTCATAATATAAACGCCCGGTTTATCGGGCAGTTTTGCAAGTTCTTGCTGAATATCGAACATGGTCTAGACGTTCTCACCTGTATCCGATACCAAGTAATTTTCCAACTCAGCAATGGCTTCCGCCTCATCGCTTCCGTCAGCAGTAAGCAATATGACCGAATCGCCTTTTATACCAAGTGACAAAACTCCCAGCAGGCTCTTGCCGTTAGCCTTCCTTTCGCCCTTCGTGATCCATATGTTCGACTCAAATCCGGTCGCCTTTTGTATAAAAATCGCTGCGGCCTTCGACTGTAACCCCTGCGGGCTCTTTATCAGTATCTCTTTTGATATCATTATTTACCTCCATTTACTTCCGTATAACTATACGTTTATCCAATGCCGATATATATTGTTCCTCTTCCGGTACAAAGCAACGCCCGTGCGGACGTTCCATGCATGTATCCTTATTCAATCCCATTATACCAAATGTATTTTCTCAATACCATATTATCTTTAAGAAACGTCCCTAAACGTAAGTAGAAATAAAAAACGGCCGGACTCAGTTCCGGACCGTCGTTATTTACACACGAATGTTTTCGCTGCAGCCGCTGCGGGACTTTGCCGGTACTGCAGGACTTCGCCGATTCTGCCGGGGACCTGCCTCTGCTGCTGTGAGCTGCCCGCTGCTTTCAGGTTTCCTTCTGCGCATTCGTTTTATTACCCTGCAGATAATGCTGTTCCATCAGGATGCCCATTCCAAAGGAATATATCAGGAAGTTGATCAAACCTGTCACTATGGCTGCCAGCAAAAGGTTCTGCTGGGGGATGATAAGCAGAACGACAAGCTTGACAAGCGTGGCAGTTATCAGCCCCGTGATGAATTCAATGAAAATACCGTTTTTCCGGCTGAATGCCTTGAGGATCATCCTGCCCAAATATATACATGCCGGCACTGTCGATATGATCAGCAATATGATGTACAGCAGCGGCGCTATAAGCGTCAGAAGCAATATCGCCAGCAGCGAAGTCGCCCCGATGAATGACAGTATGCCGAGCACCAGTTTTCTTACCGGGTTTTTCTCCAGGTTCTTCGAGATCATGCGGTACCTGGTCCTTGAGATCAGGAGCGACAGCAACCCGGTCAGGAGAACTGCCAGCATGAACAGTACCAGGATGACGAGCCTCAGGTAGAATAACGCATCTATGTCAAGATTCATGGACTCGCCAAGTATCCTTACTTCCTGTCCGCCCACGACAGCGCCCGGGTGTTTCTCGACGGAACCGACGGAAATCACGTCGCCGTTTATCCTGGCTCCATCCTCCAGTGTAGCTTTCCCAAACAGCGATACCACCTGGCCGGTGACCTCGGAATCGATCTCCGCATCACCGAAAACAGTAACGACATGGCCTTCGACCCTGCTTTCTACCCGGGCGTCGCCAAGGACCACTATGACATTCCCCCGGACAGGCGCAGTAACTTCCGCATCCTCGAAAATCTTTATCTTATCGCCGCTTTCAGAACTTACATATATTCCTTCTCCCCGGACCGGTACGGCCCATACCGCCAAAAGTATGAAAATAGCAAGGAGCGCCGCAAGTTTTTTCATTCAGCTTCCTCCCCGGTATGTGTTCCAACATAATGGATAAGCCTCTGGATCGCCAGTACCGCCAGTATCAGCACTATGAACGCATAGTAATATGATTTGACGATCGAGAATGCGACATCCGCCACCGCGGCAAACGCATTTACCAGCAATCCCAGCAGATCCTTCACTGCTCCGAATATTGCAGCCGTAACAGTCGAGAAGGATCCGAAATATTCGCCAAGTTTTTCAAATGCGCTGAATACGCTGACTTCTTTCATATCCGCAACAAAAATGAGCAACAGTACGATCGAAAGCAGAGTTGCGATATTGTAAAGCCATACTATTCTCTTCTCGCTTCTTTCTTTTCTCTGGTTCTCGATCAATGCCACTTTATCCATGACCCTTGCTTCAAAATCATCCGGAGGCTCGATTTCCACCTTTTCATCAAGTGTAGAGAAGATGGCTTCCATGCAGCCGAATTCCTCTCTGCAGTCGCTGCAAGCCTTCAAATGCTCTCTGAACTGTTTTTCCTCGGCTTCATCCATTTCTCCGTCAAAATACTTCATCATGAGTTCCTTCGACGTGTCACAGTTCATAAAGCCTCCTCCTTTCTTTCCTTCATCAACGCCTCTTTCAGCATTATCCTTGCGCGATACAGCCTGTTTTTTACTATCGTCATCGGCTGGCCAAGAACTTTCGTCATTTCCTCGTACGATAACCCGTTCTGGTGGAACAGTATTATCGGCGTCCTGTATTTCTCAGGCAGTTCCTGTATCGCCCTCCGGATCCTTTCAGACCGTTCCTTCCGCAAATAACTGTCTTCAGGCGTTTCCACCCCGTCTGAGATTTCTCCGATCTCATCTATCGATGTCGAATTTACCTTCTTCTTCCTGTGTATGTCCAGGCAGAGATTGGTGGCAATGCGAACCGCCCAGGTGGAGAATTTATACTTGGGATCATAACGGTCAAGAGCCTTGTAGATCCTGATAAAGACTTCCTGGGAAAGGTCGCTGACCTCTTCCTTGTCATTGATCATATTATAAACGACGCTGAATATCAACTTTTTATATCGTGTCACAAGTTCTTCAAAATACTCATGCTGCCCTGCCAGACACTTCTGTATCAGTTCATAGTCGGTCAGCTCCAATCGGTTCTCACCACCTTGCCTATATTTAATTATACGACAAAGTTTGATTTGTGTCTGGTATAATGTGAGGGGACACTCCTCAGCAAAGAAGTAGATTTTCACGGGTTGAGAAGTGTCCCCTTTTGATCGACTTAGCTGGGACAGTTCTCTACATAGTAGAAATTCGTTGCGGGTTGAGAACTGTCCCCTTTTGATTGGTTTAGCTCGACACTCCTCAGCAAAGAAGTAGATTTTCACGGGTTGAGGAGTGTCCCCTTTCGTTTGGTTTGACTGGGACAGTCCTCTACATAGTAGAAATACGTCGTGGGTTGAGAACTGTCCCCTTTTGAATAGCTTAGTTCGGACACCCTCTGCAAAGAAGAAATTCTCCGCGGGTTGAGAAGTGTCCCCTTTCGTTTGGTTTGACTGGGACACTCCTCTACATAGTAGAAATTCGTTGCGGGTTGAGAACTGTCCCCTTTTGATTGGTTTAGCTCGACACTCCTCAGCAAAGAAGCAGATTTT
>ENA-UPSB01001045-UPSB01001045.1-bioreactor-metagenome-genome-assembly--contig:-NODE-1045-length-36645-cov-57.811588_pt1 | contig 36645 bp, 35 predicted proteins | sample MGYA00238182_ERZ773286 | MGnify/ENA primary metagenome ERZ773286 (study PRJEB29026, sample SAMN07631240) | bioreactor metagenome | isolation source: Switchgrass digestor | place: USA: Dartmouth...
ACTACAATGAATCAAGTGTAACATCTTGAAGTACGACTTTTTCAATGGAAACTAGCTAGTATGGCATTTCCCCTATAGTCAAGTCTTTGATCACCACTTAAGCCCATACCTGTATAATGTAAAGTATTACCAATCCATTTATCTTCATATATTCCTTTTGTGTGGTCAGATATAAGTACTAGACAATTTGTTTTCTTTGAAAATCTTATACCTCCTTGTGTCCCGCATTTAAATATTTTTTGCAACTCACTGTTTGTAATTATTGATCCCCTTTTTAGAGAAGATGTAATAGCCATTTTGAATCCTCCTAATTGTTATAGTCTTAAGTAGACTTGTAATCTCGTGGTGCACTCTTGATAAAATAACCTAAATAAAATTTCCACCTTAGACAAGATTTCTGTCTTATTAAGAAGCCCAAACAAATGAAGTATAGAACGTCATACAGTGGTTACTAATAATAGAATGGCACTTTTAGAGCAATTTAGCAAGTATATTATTGAGTAATATAAAAATTTAAAAAGAATTATTAACATCGCTCATATAATGCCTTAATGGACGTAAAAGTCGCAACAAAATTAGGGTTTAAATATGAACATAATGATAACATAAACAACTATTGCAATAGATATCATCTAACAGAATAAGATATTCGTTTTGGTGTATTGCATAAAGCATTCTCCAGTTACGTCACGAAAGTTATTTCACGAGCCTCTCAGATCTGAGAAAATGTCAGAAAAAGTACTGCTAAATGTTATCCAGGAAGCTTATATTCATGGAGTGAGTACCAGGAAAGTAAATGAGTTGGTAAAAGCTCTTGGTATGGAAGGGATTATAAAGTTGAGAAAGAAGCCTTTTAGTAAAAACTTAAGTAAGAAAGATCTTAGACTTTTAGAACTGCTATTTTCGTTCGTACGATATTTGTGTGGTTTAGGGCGTAAAAAAGCTATCAGGGAAAAAACTGAGAGCTCTGTTGATGAAAGTGGAAGTAAAGTTATATGAAGTTTTAGCAATAATATAGGTTGTTTTTGAACTTATAGTTTATTATAGAAATTTTTCAATAATTTAATATGTGGCTAAAAAGTGGTTAGATGCTTATTTGCCAAAAAAAACGATCCGCTAACCCTTGTGGCTAGCGGATTTGGTGCGCCTGGCGGGACTCGAACCCACGACCTTTCGATTCGGAGTCGAACGCTCTATCCCCTGAGCTACAGGCGCTCACTTAAATTAATTATAGCATACCAGCAACGGCAAATCAATATATGACTTAAATGCCGCTTAAACGTCGTGCGGTTATTGAATCTTTTTCCAAAATGTGCTATGATTAGGATATAACAGCTTTTCTTGTTAGTTTAACGATATTGGTAAAGAATGCCCAAAACAAATTTTCTTTAGATGAAGCAAGCATGCGTATCTGTTTTCCACATCTTTAAGCAGTTCATCCGAACCTTATCACATTATAATTTTATGGGGGGATTTTTGTGGATCTACAGGAATTTAAAAATCCATCATCTACTTATCGTCCGGCGCCTTTTTGGAGCTGGAATGATAAGCTGGACAAGGAAGAGCTGAAGAGGCAGATTAGCGAGATGGCCGAGAAAGGCTGGGGCGGGTATTTCATGCACTCCCGCGTGGGCCTTGTGACGGGATACCTATCACAGCAGTGGATGGAAATGATTCGTACTTGTGCGCAGCAGGCTAAAGCCACCAAAACTTACGCTTGGCTGTACGACGAGGACAAATGGCCTTCGGGGTTTGCAGGCGGTGAAGTGCCTACTTCAAGCGAAAGCTACAGGAGCCGTGCGCTGGTGCTTCTTAAAAAGGAAGAATTGACCGACAACGATGAGGTGCTGGCAGAATATGTCCATGACGGCAATAACTATTACATATGCAAGAGGGTATCAACGCTGGATAATCCCTGGTTTAACGGCACGTGCTATGTGGACCTGATGAACCCCGAGGCGGTTAAAGCTTTCATTGAGTGCACCCATGAGCGTTATAAAGAAGCCTGTGGGGAATATTTTGGCGAGGAAATACCGGGTATATTCACCGATGAGCCTTGCTATCTTATGGCAGGGCATTATAGAGTTCCTGTACTTCCCTGGTCGGATTGGCTTCCGCAATTCTTTAAGGATTTGAAGGGCTATAACATCGAGGAACACCTGCATGAGCTGTTTTTTGACGTGGATGATTATCGTAAGGTCCGCTTTGACTTCTTCGATGCTGCCACCCGCTTATTCCTCGAAAGCTTTACCAAGCAGTACTATATGTGGTGTGAAAACAACAACCTGAAGATGACCGGCCACTTCATGGCGGAGGATACGATGGTTTCGCAGATTCAGTGGATAGGCGCTGCTATGCCGCATTACGAATTCATGCATTGGCCCGGCATTGACAAGCTGGGGAGGCATGTTGAGCAGCTTGTTACCGTTAAGCAGGTTACATCGGTTGTGGACCAGCTGGGCAAAGAAAGGGCTTTTTGCGAGGTATTTGGATGTATCGGGCAGCAGTCCAGCTTTTATCACAGAAAGTGGATAGCTGACTGGCAGGCTGCACTGGGAATAAGCTTTGTAAACCATCACCTGTCGCTTTATTCGATGCGGGGCGAAAGGAAGAGGGATTTCCCACCCAACTTTTACTATCAACAGCCATGGTGGGATGATGAGAGGCAGTTTGGCGATTATATAGGCCGCCTGTGCTATACCGTCTCTGAAGGCAAGAGGGATGTAGACATACTGGTTTTGCATCCCATTGCCAGCGTATGGAGCGAATACTCGCCATTGCACTGGCTGAACAATTTTGCGGTAGAGAAAGGCGTATACGATGAGCCATTTATGAATCTGTCAAAAGCGCTCATGGCCGATAAGCTGGATTTCCACTATGGCGATGAAATGATAATGGAGAAACATGCCAAGGTGGTTGATGGCAAGCTGGTCATAGGGCAGCACTCCTATTCCACCATAGTAGTACCACCTGCTCTGACATTGCGATCATCCACTGTCAGGCTGTTGAAGGAGTTTGCCCAGGAGGCCGGCCCTGACAGGTTGATATTCATGTATCCTATGCCCAGCAGGATAGATGGGAAGGCAGCTGCCATTGACTGGCCGGAGGGCGTACGCAGGGTTAAGACCGTAAACGACGTGGTTTCCATATTGGATGGGTATTACAAGGATAGGATTAGGATCATAGATGAGGCTACGGGTACTAACGCTAATAAGATACTGTGCCACCAGCGCAGCTTGAGCCAGGGCAAAATGCTGCTTCTGGTCAACACCGATGAGAAGCAGGAGGTATGGGTCAAGGTTTCCGTGCCCGGACATGGTACGCCATTTATACTGGATTTAATGTCTGGTGAGGTATTCAGCCTGCCGGCTGATTTGTGCGATGGCAGAATGGAATTCAGGGTGAAGTTCTATCCCGCAGGAAGTCTTGTGGTATTGCTGTCCAACGGCGAGATACCGGCAAAGCCGGCACCGGCATATCTGGACAGCGGGGTTCAGCTGGTTGACGAGCTGCCTACCGTGCGGTTTATACGTAATTGGCAGGTATCGGTTCTTGAACAAAACGTGATGCCCATTAACGATGTTACCCTGTATCTGGATGGCAAGTTGGTGGCGCAGGATCAACCCGTCACCAAGGTGCTGCATCAGTGGTTTTATAAAGCGCCCGATGGGATGCCGTTCAGGGCAGAATATACCTTTGAGGTGCTGAATGTTCCGGAGGGCGAGGTGTTTGCAGCTATTGAGGTGGCCGAGAACCTGGATAGGATCACCTGCAACGGCATAGAGGTAAAACCGCTGAAAGCTAGGGGAGAGATGGGAGCCTTTGATCCGCAAAAGAGCTGGAAGGATGTGAATTTCACCAAGGTACCGCTTACCGGAACGCTGATTAAGGGTCAAAACAGGCTGGTGCTTGAAGGCAAGAAGTACAACAACATAACCGGGCCAGGGACGCATTTGCGGGTGGAAGACTTTGAAAACCATATACCCACCGAGGTAGAAGCGGTGTACATTGTGGGGAACTTTGCCGTTGTGGATGATGATAGGGTAAGGTTTGCGATAGACGGTTGTATCGGAGCGTGCAACCATGGCGACCTTACCGTTTCGGGATACCCGTTCTATGCCGGCAAGGCCGAGTTCAAGTCACATGTGGATTTCGGGCCAAAAACAATTGAAAAAGGGAAGAGGATATACCTGAAGATAAACGATGTGAAGGCGGCGTGTATCGAGCTCTACATTAACGGAAAATGCTGTGGGGTAAAATACTGGCGTCCGTATGTATTTGATGTGACGGAGCATATAGAAGAAGGCCGGAACGAAGTAAGGGTAGTAGCAGCTACCACGCTTTTCAACCTGATGGGGCCCAATCGCGTGGCTGGAATTGAGGACGTCTTGTTTGTGGGGCCGCATACCTTTGTGAATTTTGCAAACTTTACGGAAAGGTATGCGTTGCTTCCGTTTGGTATCGAGGCGGCTGCTGTAATATCAGAATAGCTTAATATAATGATCGGTCTAACAAGGTCCGTACGGGAATCTCAGGCGGAAGTGAAACGAGAGGGGGCAGTAATAGCCCCCTCAATTTATTAGCAGAACCGCATCGGTCAATGCCCCGGGTAGGTTTCCAACTTTTTGCAAGCTTTACTTTTCCGCTAAATAAGATTAAAATATGAAAAAGAAGAAATATTGAAAAGAAAGGCAGTGGATAGATGCCTGCTAAAGAATATGAAATCCTAGCCCTAACTATGAGATACTGGTTTGTGCTGCTCATCATATATATATTTGTGCGCAGCTTATTTTCCACATTGCGGTGTTTGAGCAACGTCAAGGCAGCAGAGGAAGAATCGACCGGCAACATACCGTTTGTGCTGGTGTTGCTTAGCTTGACGGCTTTTGTTCTTTTATCCTTAAAAGGTAAAGTGGATCTTTTAGCCTTATTGATGGGGATACTGGTGTGTTCCACTTTTTTGTTTCAATACCTGCTGTTGCGTTATCTTTTTGGCGGCATAGACAGGTATTTGCTGTTGATGGCTGATACCCTGTGTATACTTGGCTTTATCATGCTTCAGAGGTTGCAGCCTGCTCTTGCATTTCGTCAGGTGGAATGGTTTGGGCTGGGCAGCGTTTTTTTATTGCTTACAATTCTATATGTTAAATATTTCAAGCACTGGGATAAGCTGAATTATCCCTTGATGGTTATTGGACTCGGAGTTTTGATATTGACCCTGGCCATAGGTAAGGAGATGGGGGGGGCAAAAAACTGGATACAGATTTGGAAGTACAACGCACAGCCGTCGGAATTTGTAAAGATTATCCTGGTGTTCGTTTTAAGTGCCGATCTGCAAATCAATAAAAGCAGGTTAAGGCGCCTGCCGGTACTGCTGTTTACAGCCCTGGTGATACTGCTTGTGGTGCTGCAAAAGGATCTTGGGGCAGCGTTTCTCTATTTTTGCCTTTTCGTATTTCTCTATTATATAGCCACCTCCGACTGGCTAATAGCCGCTGGTGCTTCTTTCCTTGCTTTTCTGGGCGCCGTTATAAGCTATCAACTCTTTGGGCATGTACGGACCCGTATAGCTGCTTGGCGTAACCCTTGGGCTGATGTAGAGAACAGGGGATATCAGATTGCTCAGTCGTTGATAGCCATCGCTAGCGGAGGCTGGGTGGGACTGGGCCTGGGCCTGGGCTCACCGCATGTAATTCCCGCTTCAAAGACCGATTTTATATTTGCCGCAATTTGCGAAGAGATGGGGATATTAACGGGTATATCGGTAATGGGGCTTTACATGCTGATAATGGTAAGAGGAGTGGCCATTGCTTTAAAGGCGCAAAAACCGGGGGATATGCTGCTGGCCATGGGGGCCACCATATCCCTTGCCGTCCAGAGCTTTACCATAATAGGCGGAGTTATCAAGATGATACCGCTTACGGGGGTTACCATGCCTTTTGTCAGCTACGGTGGAAGTTCCATGCTGGTGAGTTTTGGATTGCTGGGGATCATCCAGGGTATAGCCATTAAAAATAGCAAGAAGGATCAGGATGAAGAGGCACAAGAGTACCACGACGAGGGAGATGAAGAACGCAATGAGCAAGAGCAGGATTAAGAAAAACACAATTGGCGTGCTCCTGGTTCTTACCGCACTTTATCTATCTTTGATCGCTTACTTCTGTTATGCCGTGCTGTTCTACGGAAGCAGATGGTTTGCAGATTCATATAATACCCGCGTAAAGATGGATGAAAAAAATCCCCGGATCATCCCGGGTAATATTACCGATAGAAACGGCGTGATGCTGGCAGAAACCAAAAGTGAGCTGGTAAAAGATTCCTCAACCGGCAAGGAAGAAAGGTACTACTTCAGGGCTTATCACGATAAGGCTACCAGCGTAGCCCACGTTGTTGGATTCAACCACAGCAAATACGGGCGATCGGGTGTAGAGGCATTATATATCTATTATCTCATGGGATACAATAACAGCCTTATAGAGAAGATATACCAGAAAGCATTTTTACCCCAGGAACGGGGGAACGACGTGGCCCTTACGGTGGATTTCAGGCTTCAGGATTACGCCAGCCAGCTTATGAAGAAACAGGGCAAAAAGGGCAGCGTAGTATTGCTAAACCCCCAGACCGGCGAAATACTTGCTATGGTGAGCTATCCCACCTTCAATCCCAACAATATGGATAAGGTTGACGATGACAGCCTGGTTAATCGAGCTACCCAGGGGCTATATCCTCCCGGTTCCGTGTTTAAGCTGGTTACAGCCGCTGCAGCGCTGGAAAACATAGAGAACGTGCTCGAAAGGGAATTTAACTGTACCGGAACGGCCGAGTTTAACGGTACAAAGATACAGTGTTATAAGGGAGAGGCACATGGCGTGCTGGATTTAGCTCAGGCCATGGCGGTTTCGTGCAATACCACATTTGCCGGTCTGGGGACGGAAATTGGATGGAAGGATTTGCTACAAACGGGCAAAAAGTTTGGGTTTAACGATGACTTTTTGTTTTCCGATATAAGGGTAAAGCAGAGCAACCTCCCCATTAACTATAGGACCAGCAAACAGGAAATGGCCTGGACAGCCGTGGGTCAGGGCAAGGTGCTGGTAACGCCCCTCCATATGGCGATGATAGCTGCTGCCATAGCCAATGACGGGGTCATGATGGAGCCGAAACTCCTGTACAGCGTGGTTGGGCGCAATGGCAATGTTCAAAAACAGTTAGAGCCAAAGGTATATGGGAAGGTTTTGGATAAGGAAAATGCCGAAATCCTGAAAAGCATGATGGCCAAGGTGGTGCTTGAAGGTACGGGCAAGCAGGCACGGTCAAACCGAATAACGATCGCCGGAAAGACCGGTACGGCCGAACAAGGTTCAAAGGATCAGCAAAATAAGAACCTGGCCTGGTTTGTCGGATTTGCTCCTTCCGATACCCCTAGGCTGGCCATTGCCGTTTTACTGGAGGATGTAGGCCAGGGGGAAACGGGCGGGACGCAGGCAGCTCCTCTGGCCAGGAAGGTGTTTGAAAAGGCGGTTGAGCTGGGTTATTGATTCTTTTCCTCCCTGATGCAACCTAATCATTGGCGATGCACAATGCATTTTACGGTATAGCAGCAATGAAGTGACAAGACATGGGACTTTACCGTTGACAAGACAGCTGCTTAAAGATTATAATATGATATTAAGTTGACGAAGTATGTTTGCCGTGTCAATTGCAGGCATACCAATCATCCAATACAGGGTTGCATCCTAAAGGGAGGGAGAAGATATATCATGAAAACCAGGGATATCGTTGTGGGAGGGCTGCTGGCCGCCGTTGCCATCCTAATTCCCATGATGTTTGCCAATACGCCCCTGATGGTGCAAATTCCGCCCTTTTCGGCCACCATAGCTTCCCATGTTCCGATATTGTTATCCACTGCCATAAGTCCGGCCGTGGCGATATTTACGGGCGTGGTATCAGGGCTGGGCTTCATGCTAAGGACGGGGCCGGTAATAGGGTTTAGGGCCATGATGCATGCCATATTTGGTGGGGTCGGCGCGTATGCCTACAAAAAGGGCATGCCATTTTATATGGTGCTTTTAATGACAGCACCTCTTCACGGCTTGCTGGAGGCGCTGGTGGTATTGCCCTTTGGATTTAGCCTGAATCAGGCGTTTGTCGTAGTGGGAATAGGAAGTGTGCTTCACCACCTGGTGGATTCAGCCATAACTTTGGTGGTGTACGGTGCCCTTACACGGCTGTCCCTTGTAAAGGCGCCGCACCGCTTGTAAGATTCCATACCGGCAGGATAGATCGGGAGCTTGCTATATGGCTTGGTCGTTACAAAACAAGCATAACGGACTATTGCAGATGTCTGCGATTTTGATCTTCATCGTGACAAAATTAAAAAGGAGCCGCACAAGGTGGGGCTCCTTTTTTATAGCCTAAACTTATAAAGCGTTTGAAGCTTTGGAGTGAAGGTGAATTGTAATATGAAATGTGCTAAAATAATTACAGGGTGACGTTCAGAAAGGCAGTGTGTTGGATATGGAGCATCTGATGGAGAAGCTGAAAAAACTTCCCGACCATCCGGGAGTATATTTGATGAAGGACGAGGCTGGGGATATCATTTACGTAGGCAAGGCAGTATCGCTTAAAAACAGGGTGAGGCAGTATTTCCAGTCTTCCCGCAACCATTCGACCAAGGTCAGGGTTATGGTTAGCCAGATACGGGATTTTGAGTATATAATGACCGACTCCGAGCTTGAAGCCCTCATACTGGAGTGCAATTTGATAAAGAAGCATAAGCCAAAGTACAATGTTCTGCTTAAGGATGATAAAACATACCCTTATATAATGGTTACCACAGAAGAAGACTTCCCCAGGGTAATGATGACCCGCAAGATAAAGAAGGATAAAAATAAGTACTTCGGCCCCTATGGCGCCAGGGCTGTAAAGGAGACCATAGAGCTGATACGCAGGATATTCCCCATAAGGTCGTGTAACAAAGAGGTGAAGGAAGGCGTAAGAGAGGGACGTCCCTGCCTGTACTTTCACATAAACCAGTGCCTGGGCCCCTGTCAGGGTAACGTTAACAAGGAAGAATACTGGTCTATGATCAAGGAGATATGTAAATTTCTTGACGGCAAGCATGACGATCTGCTACAGGATTTGAGGGTCAAGATGGCGGAGGCAGCCAACAACCTGGAGTTTGAAAAGGCAGCACGATACAGGGACAGGATTGCTGCCATCGAGAGCATCAGGGAAAGCCAAAAGGTGGTGTATACCTCTTCCGTAGATGATATGGACGTAATCGCCTTTGCCCAGGGAGATACCAATACCGTAGCCCAGGTGTTTTTCCTGCGAAATGGCAAGCTGATCGGTACCGAACAGTTTATCCTGGACGATACGCGGGATTCCGAACTCAAAGAGGTGGTATCGTCGTTCATCAAGCAGTTCTACAGCATGTCCCTGTACATCCCCAAGGTCATTTTGGTGCAGGAAGATATAGAGGATGCCGAGGTCATAATGAAATGGCTGTCCGAGAAAAGGGGGAACCGGGTGTATATCCATGCTCCCAAGAGGGGGGATAAAAAGGATCTGGTGGACATGGCGATGAACAACGCCCTGGATGCTTTGCGTAACATCGAGGATAAGCTGAAAAGGGAAAAGGCAAGGACTGTGGGGGCGGTAAATCAATTGGCCGAGTATCTTGGGCTGGAGAGACTGCCCTACCGCATAGAGGCATACGATATATCCAATATTCAGGGTACCGAAACGGTGGCGTCCATGGTGGTGTTCGAAGGAGGAAAACCAAAGAACAGAGATTACCGCAGGTTTAAGATAAAGACGGTTGATGGGCCCAACGACTTTGCAAGCATGGCCGAGGTGATAGAAAGGCGTTTCAGGCGCGGCATGGAAGAGATTGAAGAGTTAAAACAGCAGGGAAAATCTACGGATGATGGAAAGTTCTCAAAAATGCCCGATCTGGTACTAATCGATGGAGGAAAAGGGCAGCTGAATGCTGCCGTCCAAACTTTGAGAAAACTGGGCCTTGAAGATATACCGGTAATCAGCCTGGCAAAGCGGCTAGAGGAGGTATACGTGGAGGGGAAGAGCGAACCGATAAATATTCCCAAGAGCTCAGACGCACTGCATCTGCTGCAGTGGGTACGGGATGAGGCGCATAGGTTTGCCATAAGCTATCACCGCAGTCTTAGGGAAAAGAGCGGGCTGCGTTCTGTTCTGGAGGACATCCCGGGAATCGGCCCAAAGCGCAGGGCTGCTTTGATCAAGCACTTTGGCACACTGGAGGCCATTAAGAATGCCACGGTAGAGGAACTGGCCGGCGTCGAGGGTATGAACAGGCAGGCCGCGCAGAAAATTATCGAATATTTACGAGGAGAATGATGGATAAAAAAGGCTGGACATCGGTTTGAGGGACATTATATACTAATTGTTGTGAAGGGGGTGTTTGCTTTGAAAAAGCTCTATCTTTCGGAGACCGACAAAAAGATTGGCGGCGTATGCGGCGGTATTGCTGAATATTTTGGCATTGATTCTACACTCGTCAGATTGATATGGGTGTTTGCATCGATATTTTTTACTGCATGTATTGGAGGAATTATCGCTTATGTAATTGCGTGGGCCATTATTCCACCGCGCCAGCAAATATTGTAATTCGATTATAGCAAATTGATGAGGTGACATGATTTGAAATACAGGATGGTAGCGATAGATCTAGATGATTCATTGCTGGATGATCAGCTTACAATTAGCCGGGAGAACCTTCAGGCGATACGTTACACCATGGAGGCAGGGGTCATCGTCACCATAGCCACAGGCAGGATGTTCAAATCGGCACTTCCCTATGTGCAGCAGCTGGGAATAGATGTCCCCGTTATCACCTATCAAGGGGCATTGGTGGTAAATGCATTGTCCCGAAAAGTGCTCTTGCATTATCCGGTACCGCTCCAGCTTTCCCGGGAGATCATCCGGGAGAGCAAGAAGAACAATATACACCTGCAGGTTTATATAGATGACGAGTACTATTTTGAGCAGCACAACAAATATTCGGATTTGTATTATAGGATAAGCGGTATTCCGGGGAAAGCCGTGGGCTCTCTGGAGGATTTTTTGGTGCAGGAACCTACCAAGGTGATAATGATCGATGAACCCGAAAACATTCTAAAATGGATGGAGCGTTACAAGGAAAAGTTTGACGGAAGGCTTCAGGTTGCCATATCAAAGGCTCACTATCTGGAGTTTACCAACATTGAGGCCACTAAAGGAAATGCGGTGAGGTATCTTGCGGAGATGTACGGTATAGAGCCCCATGAGGTCATCGCAATAGGTGACAGCTTCAACGATATACCCATGATTACCTACGCGGGATTGGGCGTAGCCATGGGGAATGCGCCTGAAATCGTAAAGTCCCACGCCGACTATGTAACTTATTCGAATAACGAAAATGGCGTTGCCCATGTGCTCGAGAAATTTGTCTTAGGGGGGAGGAATACCCTTTGAATTCTGTGCCAATAGAGGACATCGTTAAGGCTTTTGACCTTGAAATCATATATATGAGCGACGGCCCAAAGATTGGTATTATTACCAGCGATATTAACAGGCCGGGCCTTCAGTTTACAGGTTTCTTTGATTATTTTGCCAGCGAAAGGGTCCAGGTAGTGGGGAAGACGGAGATGACATATCTCGATGGGCTGGATCCGCAGATCAGGTTTGAGCGGCTGTGCCAGTTTTTTGAATACGACATCCCATGCCTCATAGTGTCCCGAGGCATGGAGGTACCCGATTATCTGGTAGAGGCAGCAAAGAAATACCATCGCCCGGTATTTCGTTCTCAGCTAGCTACCACCAATCTGGTTAGCAAGCTCACCAGCTACCTTTCCTCCGCACTGGCGCCCAGGATAACCCGCCACGGGGTATTAGTGGACGTGTATGGGGTTGGAGTCTTCTTGATGGGCGAGAGCGGCATAGGCAAAAGCGAGACGGCGCTGGAGCTCATCAAGAGAGGGCATCGCCTTGTGGCAGATGATGCCGTCGAAATAAAGAAGGTAGCCGATAACCGTTTGGTGGGAGAAGCTCCTGAGCTCATAAGGCATTTTATGGAGATAAGAGGGATAGGCATAATAGACATAAAAGCCATGTACGGCGTGGGAGCAGTCATAAACAACAAGCCCCTAGATCTGGTAATACAGATGGAGGTTTGGGATGACAACAAGGAGTACGATCGGCTGGGGCTGGATGAGGAGTACATCGAAATTTTGGGCGTCAAGCTGCCCAAAATCGTGCTTCCCGTTCGACCGGGAAGGAATCTGGCCATAATAGTTGAGGTGGCTGCACGCAATTTCAGGCTGAAAAATATGGGTTATCACGCCGCCCGTGAGCTGGATAACAGGCTTAATGCTTTAATATGGAAGAATAAGGAGACCAACAGGGAAGGCGAAACTTCTTCATATTCTCAAGATTCTTGAGTATTCTGCCTGCGATAGGATGCCGGTCTGCCTGCATTTATACGGCTCGATGGGTCAAAGCAAAGGAATACAAGGAATACTATATGGGCTATACAAATATAAATATGGAGTAAAGGGTTTTACGAATGTCCTAAGGAAGCGTTGTCCATTGTGGGTTGAAGAGAAATTGGCAGGAGGGGCAAAATGAATCTGAAGGTAAAACCATTTACTCTTTTTTTATATGCGGTATTATTGCTTATCCTCCTGGTATGGCCGGCGATGTCTAAGGATTTGAGGAACCTCCCCGACCCTCTGGAACCCCTCTTCAGGAAAAAGCCTGAATGGACGGGCTTGATAACGCTGTGGAACGTAAACTTCATAGACTGCGGAACGGGAAGCAATACCAGATGGCTCAACCTTCAAATTGAAAGGTTTGAAAAGCAGAATCCCGGCGTATTCATCGATGTCAGAAATATCACTCCCTCCAGGCTGAAGATGTATTTCCAGGGAAATGAAAGGGAGAACATACTTCCCGATATCATTGCTTTACCGGTATATGAGGATATAATACCCCGTGACCTTTTGGTGGACCTGGGCGAATTCTTTAGCCAGGAAGATTTGGAGAAGCTTAACTCCGCTGCCTACAACCATGTTATTAAGGACGGCAAGATGATAGGGGTGCCGTACATGATGGGGGTTTATGCCCTTGTATTCAATCTCCAGCTGGCACATGAAAAAGAGGTTATAATTCCCGAAGGCCAGCTGGACTATGCGTTTTTGGATTCGGCGGTTAAAGCCATGACTTTTACGGAAAAGAATGGTAAGGCTGAAAAACAGTATTATGGCTTTTGTACATACTCTACGCCCTATAGCCGCCCTTTGCTGAGTATTATTCATGGTAACCGGGAGAAAATAGTAGATGAACGGGTCTGCGGCTATTTGTTTCAATGGCATAAATCCGGCGCTTTTCCGCCCGGCATGACGGACTTATCCTATGACCGGGCGTGGGACCTCTTTGCCGCCCAGGGCCGAGTGGGTGTAATGCTTGCAAATACCAGGGCCATATATCAGATGCGGGCATTGCAACAGGCTGGCAAGGGATTTGAAATAGCCGTAAAGGGCTTGCCGGCTGAAAAAGATGGCATTTTTTCGGATCAGATAGCGGCTTTTGGGATAGTCAGGACAGATAACCGCATAAAGCTTGAGCTATGCATATCCTTTTTAAAGGGATTGCTGGAGGACAGGGCCCAGCAGGAGCTCAAAACCATAGGCATGTTTCCCGTAGTCGATAGCGCGGGCGATATATACGCAGATGATCCGCAGATGTACCAGCTGGAGACCTCCATTAAAAATTACGTGTACGGACCAGGAGATGAGCAGGCATTGCGGATTTTGGAAAACCGATACGAGGAATTAAAGAAGGAACTTAATGTTCAATCCGTAGACCATTGATGCTTGCCAATAATATGAAAATGTTTTAAACTTAATGTTGTTGTATCATATGTAACTCAAATTTGAGAAAACGGGAGTTGTGCCATGAATATTTGCGAAGTATATAGAGAGTTAGCAAGCGTTATCCCTGAGGGGCAGCTTCTTAAAGATGTGCCCATGAAGGATCATACATCATTTAGAATTGGTGGACCTGCCGACCTGATGGTCCTTCCTTCGGAAGTTGAACACATCCGCCATGCCCTGAAGGTATGCCAAAATTGGAACGTGCCTTTTATGGTGATGGGCAACGGTTCCAATCTGCTGGTGAGGGACAAAGGTATAAGGGGCGTGGTTATTAAGATAGCCAGCACATTCAACGGCGTATGGATCGAAGGTTGCTGTATAAGAGCTCAGTCGGGAGCCCTTCTCTCTGCCATTTGCAAAAAAGCGCTACAGGCTGAGCTTAAAGGGCTGGAGTTTGCAAGCGGCATACCCGGGACGCTGGGCGGAGCTATCGTCATGAATGCGGGGGCTTACGGAGGGGAGATAAAGGATGTGGTAGCCCGTGCCAGGGTTATGGACACCGAGGGAAACGAGCTTTGCCTCAGCAACGCTGAGCTTGAATTTGGGTATCGAACCAGCTATGTTCAAAAAAAGAGGCTTATAGTGCTGGAAGCGGAATTGGCTTTAAGCCCCGGGAGGTATGAAGATATAAAGGCGGTTATGGCCGATTTAACGCGCAGAAGACAGGAAAAACAACCTCTTTCCCTGCCCAGTGCGGGCAGCGTTTTCATGCGCCCGCCGGGCTATTTTGCAGGCAGGCTCATAGAGGATTCCGGGCTCAAAGGGTACAGGGTAGGAGATGCCCAGGTGTCCGAAAAGCACGCTGGATTTATAGTCAACCTGGGTAATGCTACTGCAAATGACGTGCTGGTGCTGATCGAGGTTATCCGGCAAAGGGTTAAGGAAAAATACGGAGTGGAGCTTACACCCGAAATCAAGGTAGTAGGCGAAGGATAAAGGGGTAATGTTATGGAATACCGCTTGATAGCCGATTACCATACGCACACGCGTTACAGCCACGGAAAAGGTACAATCGAACAGAACGTCATGACAGCGCGAAGGCGGGGACTTAAGAGGATAGCCATAACCGACCACGGTTTTAACCACATCGGAATAGGTATGCGCCTTGAGGATTTAGACAGGATGAGGAGGGAAATTGACCTTTTAAGAAAGAAATATTCTGACATAGAGATACTGTTTGGCGTTGAGGCCAATCTGATCAGCATGGAAGGGGACATAGATGTACCGCGAGAATATATAGGCGTTTTTGATATCATTTTATTGGGCTTTCATAAAGCGGTTTTGCCATCCTCGCTTAAGGACGGGTGGAGGCTGTTTCTAAAAAATGCTTTGTGTTTGGCGGTACCCCTCTGCGATGCCGAAAAGCTGCGGCATAATAACACCATGGCAATGATACGGGCAATGGAGCGCTATCCCATACATACCATTACCCATCCGGGTGCCAAGATAGATATAGACACGCGCCTTCTGGCAAAACACGCCGCCAAGCACGGGGTTTTTCTGGAAATAAATAGCAGCCACGGCTATATGACTGAAGAGTACGTCAGGGTTGCTATGGAAGAGGGTGCCCTCTTCGTCATAAACAGCGATGCCCATACCCCCGAGGAAGTGGGGAATATGACGAAAGGGCTTTTGATTGCCCGGAGGGCCGGGGTTGCTCCTGACAGGATTTTAAATTCGCAAGATTTTTCATATTAAATGTGTTATAATGTAATAGATAGAAAGTTCTAATGCGGAAGTTACAACGGATACAAAGGAAGGTAGGTAGTAAGGCATGCGCTTCGTGATAGTGACCGGCCTGTCGGGGGCTGGCAAAACCCTCGCTATACGATATATGGAGGATATGGGTTTTTTTTGCGTCGATAATTTGCCGCCGAAACTTATTCCCAAATTTGCTGAGCTATGTTATCAGTCGTCGGGCAAAATCGATAAGATCGCAATCGTGGTGGATATACGCGGCGGAGGGTTCTTTGACGATCTGTTTGAGTGTCTTTATAGCCTGAAGGAACTGGGGTACGATTACGAAATCCTGTTTCTGGATGCGGCCGATGACGTTCTGATAAAGCGCTATAAGGAAAGCAGGCGCATGCATCCCCTGGTAAGAGAGGGAAGGATAATCCAGGGGATAAATATGGAGCGTGAGAGGCTAAAGAGCCTTAAAGAGAAGGCTACCTATGTCATAGACACCAGCTATATGCAACCCAAACAGTTAAAGGAGGCACTTCGCAATCTGTTTGGCGACAAACAAGCCTCCCAGAGCATGGTCATTTCGGTTGTCTCTTTCGGATACAAGAACGGCATTTTGATGGATGCTGACCTGGTGTTCGACGTGAGGTTTTTGCCCAATCCGTATTATATAGATGAGCTCAGAAACCATACCGGTAAGGATCAGGATGTCAGAAATTATATTTTTTCCTTTCCCGAAACAAAGATATTTTTAAATAAGCTGGAGGACATGCTGGATTTTTTGATCCCTTATTATATTAAAGAGGGCAAATCACAGCTGGTGATCGGCATAGGATGTACCGGTGGAAGGCACCGCTCGGTGGCCATAGCCGATGCCATTTACGAGATGCTCAGGGCAAAGGGACACCGCACCGATGTTGTGCACCGTGATATCCAGGATAAGAAAGAGTGATGAAAGTATGGATTTTGTGACGGGTGTGGTTGTAGGAGTGGTACTGGGGGTCGGTCTTTCGCAAGCATTCAAGCATATGAAGCCTGACAGGGAAAGAAGAGAAAAGTTTGTACAGCCATTTCTCAATAAAATCAGCCCATCCAAGGGGCCAAAGGTGGTAGCCATAGGGGGAGGTACCGGACTCTCAACCCTGCTTAGGGGGCTCAAACTGTATACTCCCAATATAACTGCAGTTGTAACGGTGGCCGATGACGGTGGTAGTTCGGGAATGCTTCGGCAGGATCTGGGAATTTTGCCACCCGGGGATATAAGGAACTGCATTTTGGCGCTTGCCAATGTGGAGCCCATTATGGAAAAGCTGCTTCAGTATCGCTTCAAGGAAGGTTCGCTAAAGGGCCAAAACCTGGGAAATTTGCTCATAGCCGCCATGGTGGATATGGCTGATGGCTTTGTAAATGCCATAAAAGCGGTGAGCAGCGTATTGGCGGTTACCGGTCGTGTGCTGCCGGTGTCGCTTGAAAACGTTCACCTGGTTGCCACGTTGGAGGACGGTACCGTTATCCATGGAGAATCAAGTATTCCCGAGCAGCAGATACAGAAGAACAGCCCTATTAGGGAGGTCTCAATGGACAATCCTGATTGCAGGGCGCTGCCCGACGTGATAGAGGCTATTGAAGATGCTGATGTGGTAGTACTGGGACCGGGAAGTCTCTATACCAGCATCATACCAAACATCATAGTAAGAGAGGTAGCAGAGGTGCTGCGCCGAAGCACGGCTCTGAAGATATACGTATGTAACGTGATGACCCAGCCCGGTGAAACCACGGATTATTCGGTTGTAGACCATGTCAACGCCATTATAAAGCATGGCGGAACTGATATAATAGACGTTGTTATAGTAAATCGTTCCGATTTTCCGGATGACCTCCTAAAGAAATACAGGCTGAAAGGCGCGTCACCGGTTGATTGTTCCGATTTGCATAAATTGAGAGATATGGGGATTGAGTATGTGCAGGCTGATCTGGCTGATTTTTCAAGCGGCCTTATTAGGCATAATCCCCAAAAGCTGGCTCAAGAGGTAATCAGGGTTTTCGAAGAGAAATCAAAAACTCAAAATGCGGAGTGAGCTTTCATGTCCTTTTCATCGACCGTGAAGAGCGAGCTGTGCGGCATTCCCCTGGGCGGTAGCTGCTGCATGCTGGCCGAGCTGGCTGCCTTCGTTCACATAAACGGCACGATGCTGTTTTTGGGGAATAATGAGGTGGGTTTGTACTTTAGCACGGAGAGCGCCCCGGTAGCCCGCCGCATATTTAAGTTGCTCAAAGGTAGATATAAAGTTCATCCCGAGATACTCGTGCGAAAGAACCGGAGGTTGAAGAAGAAAAACGTCTATATAGTAGCTGTGATGAATTCTTCGGGAGCACGGGCGCTTTTGGAGGCTGCCCATGTGCTTTACAATGATGAGATGGGTAACACAAATATCTATTCGGGGATCCACTCGGCTATTGTCGAAAATGAATGCTGCAAGCGGGCTTATCTGCGCGCCACTTTTCTCGGCGGCGGATATATAAGCGATCCGGAAAAAAATTATCATTTGGAAATAGTGACCCATGATTTGCAATATGCTCAAGCTTTGAGCATTTTGATGGCGCACTTTGATATAAATGCCAAAATTGTAGAGCGGAAAGGTAACCATGTGCTTTACTTTAAGGAGGGTGAAAATATTGCTCATTTTCTCAACATTATAGGCGCTCACCAGGCTTTGCTTGAGCTCGAAAACATAAGGGTTCGCAAGGATATGCGCAATAACATAAATCGGATTGTGAATTGCGAAACCGCAAATTTGAGTAAGACAGTAAACGCTGCCATAAGACAGATAGAAAACATAGAATACATACGCCAGAGCATTGGGCTTAACAGGCTTCCACCGCAGCTTCGTGAAATTGCGGAGCTACGGCTTGAATACAGGGACGCTAGTTTAAAGGAATTGGGCAGCATGCTGGTTCCACCCATCGGGAAGTCGGGGGTCAATCATCGTTTAAGAAAGCTGGACGAAATTGCCGATGCACTGAGAGAAAAGAAAAAGGGGGAGATATAGGTGCTGGAGGCTAAGTTTACCATAGAACATCAGGCTGGGCTGCAGGCGCGTCCGGCGGCTTTGTTTGTGCAGGTCGCCAGCAGGTTTGTGTCACGCATATGGATCGTCAAGGGGCTTAAAAAGGTGAACGCCAAGAGCATCATGGGAGTTATGTCCCTGGGCGTGCGGCAGGGGGATGAGATCATAATCGTCATTGAAGGTGAGGATGAAAGCAAGGCAATGGCGGCTATAAAGCGACTGATTGCCTCCAACTTTTCGGAAGTGCCGCACAACAGCGTTTCATCCTGATTTCGATGTGCGGTGCATTTTCAGCTAAAATGCCAGCGTATTGTATATGCTGCCGGAAAGTGATACAATAGTGTCGAGCCATGTAAATTTATAGAAGGGTGAGGGCATGAGCACCAAGCACAACATTATTATAGAGTACATTAAGCAGCTGGAAGTTGGGACGCGCATCTCGGTGCGCAAGATCGCCCAGCAGATGGGGGTCAGCGAAGGTACCGCATACCGTGCCATAAAGGAAGCCGAGAGCCTGGAATACGTAAAGACTCTTCCAAGGGTAGGTACGGTTCGGATAGAGAAGGTGGAAAAAAGGGACATCGAGCGGCTGACGTATGCGGAGGTTGTATCCATAGTGGACGGTATGGTGTTAGGCGGTCGAAAAGGGTTGGATAAGACATTGTCCCGTTTTGTCATAGGGGCTATGACCATCGATGCCATGAAAAAATACCTTTCATCGGGAAGCCTGCTGATCGTCGGAAACAGGGAAGAAGCGCATCGCCTTGCACTGGAGAATGACTGTGCAGTTCTCATAACCGGTGGTTTTTCGTGCAGCCAGGAAATACGCGATCTGGCCGATGCCAAGGAACTTCCGGTCATAACGTCCACATACGATACCTTCACCATCGCTACAATGATCAATAAGGCCATATCCGAGCGGATGATAAAAAAGGATATTTTGCTGGTAGAGGACATAATGGTATCCAATCCTCATTACCTCAGGGTAAACGATACCATCGAAAAATGGAGAATGCTCTTTTATACCACCGGCCACAGCAGGTTTCCGGTGGTCGACCAGAACCATTATGTGGTGGGGATTGTCACATCCAAGGATATAGCTGATGCTGAAGGGAAGTCGATACAGGAGCTCATGACGCCCAGCCCGATTACGGTAGGCCCCAAGACCACTATTGCTTATGCCGCCCATATAATGATCTGGGAAGGCATAGAGCTATTGCCCGTGGTGGAAAACAGGAAGCTGGTGGGTATAGTCACCAATCAGGATGTCATAAAGGCGCTTCAATATATGAACAGCCAGCCGCAGGTAAGCGAAACCCTGGAGGATATGGTGCTTAAAGGGTTTCAAAACAAAAAGGTAGAGGACGGGATGGTGTTTTACGGCTCGGTTTCTCCATTGCTGTTAAGCCAAATAGGTACCGCCAGCTGGAGCGCCATGACAATGCTCATGGCTACGGTGGGTAACGTTGCCCTGAGAAAGTACAAGCAGTTGGATATAATATTGGATAGCTTTACCGTATACTTCGTAAAGCCGGTACAGCTCGACGATAAACTGGAGATCACGGCCAGGGTAATCGAGGAAAGCCGGCATTTCAATAAGGTTGAAGTTACCTGCTGCCATGATCAGGAACTAGTAGGCAAGGCGCTATTGTCTGCCAAGAGCATGAAGAGATGAGGTGGCTAGCAAGATGGGTGATTTCGTACATCTGCATGTCCATACCGAATATAGCTTGCTGGATGGGGCTGCGCGAATACCTCAATTGCTGGACAGGTGTAAGGAATTGGGGATGTCCAGCATTGCCATAACGGATCATGGCGCGATGTACGGTGTAGTAGATTTTTACAGGGAGGCAAAGGAACGCGGCATTCATCCGGTTATAGGCTGTGAGGTCTATATAGCGCCTCGTTCCATGCATTACAAGGAAGCCCATACCGATAGCAATTATGCCCATCTGGTACTGCTGGCCGAAAATCAGACAGGGTATCAAAACTTGGTTAAACTGGTTTCAATGGGTTTTCTGGAAGGGTTTTATTATAAGCCGCGGATCGACTATGATGTGCTGGCGCGGCACAGCGAGGGATTGATTTGCCTCAGCAGCTGTATGGCAGGGGATATTCCACGGTTGTTGATGGGGGGGCAGCATAATCAGGCGAAGGAACTGGCATTGCGCCTTCAAGAGATTTTCGGAAAAGGGAACTTCTATCTGGAGCTACAGGATCACGGGATAGAGCAGCAGCGCCTCGTTAACCAGGGCCTTCTGGCTTTAAGCAGAGAGACGGGGATTCCCGTGGTGGTTACCAACGATGTGCATTATATTGACAGGGATGACGCAGAGGTCCACGACGTATTGCTGTGCATACAGACGGGCAATACCGTTGACGAACCAAATCGCATGAGGTTTGAGACCGACCAATTCTATCTTAAATCTCCTGATGAGATGATTAGTCTGTTTAGGGACTGCCCGGAAGGCATTGCCAACACGGTTGCCATAGCACAGCGCTGCAAAGTGGATTTCGATTTCAATACCGTACACCTGCCGAAATACGACGTGCCGGAAGGGTATACGGCAGCCGAATATTTGCGGCATTTGTGTTATGAGGGGTTGACAAGAAAGTATTCACCGGTAACTCGGGAAGCCCAGGAGCGCCTGGAATATGAGCTTAGCGTCATCGAGCAGATGGGATATGTGGACTATTTTTTGATAGTATGGGACTTTATAAAATTTGCCAGAGAGAATGGAATTATTGTGGGGCCGGGCCGGGGGAGCGCAGCCGGAAGCATTGTGGCCTACGTTTTGGACATCACGCAGATTGATCCCCTGCGGTATAACCTGCTCTTTGAGCGCTTTTTAAATCCTGAGCGGGTTACCATGCCCGATATAGACGTGGATTTCTGCTTTGAAAGGCGCCAGGAAGTAATAGACTACGTAACCGAGAAATACGGCAAGGATAAGGTGGCGCAGATCATAACCTTTGGTACCATGGCGGCACGGGCTGCCATAAGGGATGTGGGGAGGGCCCTCAATTTTCCTTATGCCGAAGTGGACAGGATCGCCAAGATGGTGCCTTTCGAGCTGGGGATGACGATCCAACGGGCCTTGGAAATAAATCCCGAACTAAGAAGGCTTTACGAGCAGGACTGGCGAGTTAAAAAGCTCATTGATACTTCGAAAAAGCTTGAAGGCCTGCCGCGGCATGCTTCGACCCATGCCGCAGGCGTGGTGATATCCAAGGAGCCCTTAACTAAATACGTACCCTTGCAGAGGAACGATGATTGTATAACCACGCAGTTTGCCATGGGCATCCTGGAACAGCTGGGACTATTAAAGATGGATTTCCTTGGCCTGCGTACTCTGACGGTTATAAGGGATACCCTGGAACTCATCGAAGCCAATACAGGGAAAAAGATAGAACTGGAGAACGTTCCGCTGGATGACAAAAGGGTTTATGGCATGCTGTCGGAAGGGGATACCGATGGCGTATTCCAGCTGGAAAGCGCCGGGATGAGGCAATTTCTCAAGGAGCTGAAGCCCAGCACTTTTGAAGATATAATAGCGGGCATATCGCTCTATCGTCCCGGTCCTATGGACCAGATACCGGAATACATCTACAACAAAAACCATCCCGAGGCCATAAAGTATATACACCCATCGCTGGCTCCGGTGCTCGATGTCACCTATGGGTGTATAGTATATCAGGAGCAGGTCATGCAGATCGTGAGGGACCTAGCCGGGTATTCGCTGGGGCGTTCCGACCTGGTCAGGCGGGCCATGGCCAAAAAGAAAGCCGAGGTCATGGCACAGGAAAGGCACAATTTTATATACGGCCTTGAGGACGAGGCCGGCAACGTGATAGTACCCGGGGCTATCAGGAGAGGGATCCCTGAGGACAAGGCCAACCGCATCTTCGATACCATGGCCGAGTTTGCAAAATATGCCTTCAATAAGTCCCATGCAGCTGCCTATGCCCTGGTGGCTTACTGGACGGCGTGGCTTAAATGTCATTATCCGGTGGAGTACATGGCGGCCCTAATGACCAGCGTCATGAACAACACCGATAAGGTGGCAGCGTATATTCAGTATTGCAGGAAAAAGGGCATTGAGGTGCTGCCCCCGGACGTAAACGAGAGCTATGCCAAATTTACGGTGGTGGGTAACAGGATTAGGTTTGGACTGGCCGCAGTAAAAAACGTAGGGCTGGGAGCAATCGATGCCATTATAGAGACAAGGGAGAAAAAGGGCAGGTTCAAGAGCTTTACGGATTTCTGCAGGAAGGTGGACAGCAGCGCCATTAACAAGAAGATGGTAGAGAGCCTGATAAAATGCGGAGCGTTTGATTCACTGAAGGTTTACCGATCCCAGTTGATGGCTGTTTATGAGAAGGTGCTAGATGGCATAAACCAGGAACGCCGGAAGAATGTGGAGGGACAGCTTTCGCTCTTTGAAATCGGCTATGATGCTGAGGTCGAAAAGTTAAATCATGACATATTACCTCAGATAGAGGAATTTCCGTTAAAGGCCCGCCTCAATATGGAAAAAGAGGTGATGGGCATATATATAAGCGGACATCCCTTAAACGAATTTAAGGATATATTGGACGAAATGAATACCACCCTGGAATTGCGAGGACTTAAGGTATCGGAAGGCGAATCGGAACAAGGCCCCATTGTGGCTGACAGCGGTCTGGATGATGGTTCGCCATTTACCATAGGCGGCATTATCGTGAGCAGGAAACTCAAAACCACCCGCAACGATGAGATAATGGCCTTTGTCACGCTGGAGGACCTGTACGGCAGCGTGGAAGTTATAGTTTTTCCAAGTGCCTATGAGAAATATCGGTCGCTGCTTGAAGAGGACAGCCCGGTCATAATAAATGGCAGGCTTAGCATAAGAGAAGATGAAGACCCCAAAGTTATATTGAATGAAGTACAGCCCCTTGTCAGAACCACAAAAAACAAGAGGCTGTATTTGAAGATTGAAAAGGAGAACAAAATAGATATAGACCGGCAGATATGCCCCATTTTACGTAGATACCGTGGGAATATCCCTGTGTATCTGTTTATTGAGTCTACGGGGAAAAAATTCCTGGCAAACAGGGATCTATGGGTCGAAGGGCACCCCGAACTGTTAAGGGTTCTATCGGATGTTTTGGGGCAAAACTGCGTAAAATTAATAGGGTAATTTAAACCATCAATCTTAAGGAGGGATGGGTATGTGTGATCAGGGCGTTCTGGGCGATTATATATGCGTTTTGGCGCAGGAAGATGGAGTGAGCATTATTGGCATGACTAGAGGCAAAGATACCAAGTTCCATCACACCGAAAAGCTGGATAAGGGCGAGGTGATGATAGCGCAATTTACAGAGAACACCTCTGCAATTAAGGTGCGGGGCAAAGCCAGAATTTTGACCAAGTACGGAGAGCTGATATCAGGCAGGGACCAGGATTGACTGTCTCACAAAAAAGGAGGACCTTGCAATGTGGGTGGTAGTGTACATGGCCCAGGGTAAGGAGATGTCCGAAAGGATAAGGGATCTATTGACGAAAGAGGGATTCTTGTTTAAGATAAAGCCCATATACAAAAATGTTGCGCCTGAGGACAATTATTATAAGGTAATGGTGCCAAAGTCCGAAGCAAACGAAGCTCATAAGGTATTGATGGAAAACAGATATCTATAAGGCATGTTGGACATTGCCTTTTTATTCCATAAATAGGGGGAATAAGATACATGAAGACGATAGGCGTTTTGACGAGCGGTGGAGACGCTCCGGGTATGAACGCTGCCATCCGTGCGGTTGTGAGAACGGCAATTTATAATAAGTTGCGCGTCTTGGGGGTAAAGAGGGGCTATAATGGGTTGCTTCGCGGCGAGATCGTGGAGATGGATGTGGCATCGGTAGGCGAGATCATACACCGCGGGGGAACCATATTGCATACCGCTCGATGCGAGGAGTTTAAAACGGAGGAAGGCTTGAAAAAAGCATATAACATCATCAAAATCTTCGGCATCGATGGTATAATAGTCATAGGCGGTGACGGTTCTTTTAGAGGTGCAAGGGATTTGAGTAAGTTTGGCGTGCCTGTGATAGGGATTCCCGGTACAATCGATAACGATATAGCCTGTACCGACTTTACCATCGGTTTTGACACTGCCGTCAATACCGTTCTCGATGCTTTAAACAAGATTCGCGATACAGTGACTTCGCACGAGAGGGTCAATATAATTGAGGTAATGGGACGTCGCGCGGGCGACATAGCGTTATACGCAGGGCTATCCGGCGGAGCGGATGATATAATCGTGCCCGAGATACCTTTTAACGTTGATAACATATGCAGGATTCTCATTGAAGGGAAAAATAGAGGGAAGGTATCCTATATCTTAATCGTGGCCGAGGGTACAAAGAATTCGTTCCAGCTGGCCAAGGAGATTGAGGAGAAGACGGGGCTCGAAGTCAGGGTTACCGTACTGGGTCATATCCAGCGCGGTGGCAGCCCCACTGCTGCGGATCGAATACTGGCCAGCCGAATGGGAGCGCATGCCGTAAGGCTGTTGCTCGACGGTAAAGGCAATAGGGTAGTTGCGATACGAGGTAATCAGATAGTTGACTATGACATGGATGAAGCGCTGTCCATGAAAAGGGATTTTGATCATGAGATGTATGAGCTGGCAAAGATATTGTCCATTTAAATTGGACTAATTTATAGTATTATCTTTCTTTTGGAGATGATGTGATGCCTGTAGTTGATACAAGGATCAGAGTTCGGTATAAAGAAACAGATAGGATGGGCGTGGTTCATCATTCGAACTATTATACCTGGTTTGAGGTGGGAAGAGGCGAATACATGCGAGCCAGGGGCATGACCTACCGCGGCATGGAGGAAAAAGGATTAATGCTACCGGTCATAGAGACTCGATGCTTTTACAAGCAACCGGCCAAATATGACGATACCGTTATAATACGCACGCGCATGGCTGAGTTTAAGGGCGTAAGGCTGAAGATGGAATACCAAGTTATAAGGGAAGAGGATGGAGCGTTGCTGGCTCATGGCTATACGGTGCATGCCATCACGGATGCCAATCTCAAGCCTGTTAATATAAAGAAAACGGACTTTGAGCTATATAGATTTTTCATGGAATGTTTAGAGAGGTGAAATGATTTGAGCGAAGTATTGGTTGAAGAATATAGAGGAGAAATAGTGGAAAATGTGCACAGAGGGTTCATATGCGGTATTTCCGATAGCGGTGATGTGGTCTATTCGGTGGGGGAACCCGAGCGGATAACCTTTATGCGTTCCACAGCCAAACCCATTCAGGCTATTCCGGTCTTTAAGCTGGGTTTAATTGAAAAGTATGGCCTGAAGGGCAGAGAAGCCGCTATACTCTGCGCATCTCATATGGCCGAGCCATTCCATATAGAGGCGCTTGAATCAATAATGGAAAAGACGGGGATTCCGGAGGATCTGCTGATTTGCTGTGCCAAGCCCAGGAGAATATACCACAATTGTGCCGGCAAACACCTGGGGATTTTGATGCTGTGCAAAGAGCTAGGGTATAAGATGGAGGATTACTGGAGCATCGATCATCCCGTCCAACAGCTCATCAAGGAGCATATCGCCATAATCTCCGGTTATCCCGAAGAGGATATCCAGATTGGCGTTGATGGGTGCGGCGTTCCGGTGTTTGCCATGCCGCTCATTTTCATTGCCAATGCATATCTCAGGCTGGCTTGTCCAGACCTCATCAGGGATGGACAAATTAGAACAGCTGTAGAAAAGATAACCATGCTTATGAACGCCTATCCTGAAATGATAGCCGGTACCAATCGCGTGTGTTCCTTGCTACTTCAGGATCAAAACATAGTGGCTAAGGGAGGAGCAATGGGGGTCTATTGTTTTGGGCTTAAAAGAGAGAGGTTAGGGTTTGTTCTTAAAATTGAGGATGGCTCCTCCGACGAGTGGGGAATAATCATAGCTTCTATCCTTGAGCAAATCGGATATGATAATAAGGATACAATTCAGAGGCTAAGGGCGGCCTTTCCCAGCGAAATCAAAAATGATAACGGCAGGATAATTGGGATTCGAAAGGTTAAATTTAGGCTGAAATAAACGGTAAACATTCTAAATTATATGAGCTACGCTTGATATGCGGCTGAATGGTGGGGTTTTAAACAGCCACATGGTTTTTATGTGCGCTGTTTAGAGGGATAGAACAATAAGAGGGGGAGGTAAATAGCATGAAATTAGGGGTCAGTTCATACAGTTACAGCCGGTGCGGGTTAAATTCGTTAGAGGTGCTGAAAAAAGCGAAGGAAATGGGGTTTGAAGCGGTGGAGTTTGCAGGCTTGTCTACTCCGCCGGAAGGCGAAACCTTGATTACATACGCCGCAAGGGTCAAAGAAGAGGCCGAAAAGATCGACATCAAAATTATAAACTACGCTGTATCTGCCGATTTTATTAACGGTTCAAACGGCGACCTGGAGAAGGAGATAGAAAGGGTAAAGGAAGAGGTAAGGGTTGCAAAGGCCCTGGGCGTTCCCTGCATGCGCCATGATGCCACCTGGGGTTATCAAAAGCAATACCGCGGTGCAAGGGGATTCGATGATGCCCTGCCCAGGCTGGCAGAAGGGTGCCGGGCCGTTACAGAATTTGCCCAGGAGCTGGGGATCAAGACCACCATCGAAAACCACGGATTTTTCTGCCAGGACAGCGATAGAGTTGAAAAGCTGATAAATGCCGTCAACCATCCTAATTTTGGGGTACTATTAGATATCGGGAACTTCCTGTGCGTGGATGAGGATCCGGTAAAAGCGGTTGGAAGGCTGCTTCCTTACGTATTTCACGTACATGTGAAGGATTTCCATGTGAAGTCTGGTATGCTTCCCAATCCGGGGAAAGGATGGTTTAAATCCAGAGGCGGCAATTATCTTCGCGGCGCCATAATAGGGCACGGGGATGTGCCGGTGGTTCAATGCCTGAACCTGTTGAAAAATGCCGGATATGATGGATTTTTGTCTATTGAGTTTGAGGGTATCGAGGACCCCATAGCCGGCATTGCAATAGGTGCTGAAAATCTAAGGCGCTATGTTGAAGATGTAATGAGGGCATAGAAGGTCGAACGGGTAGCAGCCAAAACTGGGTCCAGGGTAACAGTTCCTTACTTCCCTGAATATATTGTAGTAAAAAGTATTGCATAAAGGGAGGTAATGGAATGATGGAATACCCGTTCGATGACTATTATGCTCTGCAGCAATGTCCTACCGGTACCATACCCTATACCATCAGGGCGGGAGATACTTTCTTTTCCCTTGCGAGAAGGTTTAATACAACGGTAGCTGCCATAATAGCTGCTAACCCGGGCGTAGATCCTAACAGGCTGCAGATAGGCCAGACGATATGTATACCTCAGCCATTCTTGCCACCTTGCCCCGGCGGGAATTATTACACCATTCAACCAGGGGATACGCTGTTTGCCCTTGCACGGCGGTTTAACGTTACGGTGGATGCCATATTGAGAGCCAATCCGGGGATAGATCCCAACAGCCTGAGAGTTGGGCAAATCATATGCATCCCTGCACCATCGGCTGGTACCTGTCCTACCGGCACATTTCCTTATGTGGTGAGGGCTGGCGACACTTTCTTCAGCCTTGCAAGAAGGTTTAATACTACGGTAGCCGCCATAATGGCAGCCAACCCGGGCGTGGATCCCAACAGGTTGCAGATAGGCCAGACGATATGCATACCGGGAGCCGCGCCACCATCGGGATGTCCTGCCGGTACGATGCCGTATGTCATAAGGGCAGGTGATACCTTCTTCAGCCTGGCCAGGAGATTCGGTACCACGGTAGCCGCCATAATGGCAGCCAACCCGGGCGTGGATCCCAACAGGTTGCAGATAGGCCAGACGATATGCATACCGGGAGCCGCGCCACCATCGGGATGTCCTGCCGGTACGATGCCGTATATCATAAGAGCTGGCGATACTTTCTTCAGCCTGGCAAGGAGATTTAATACGACGGTAGAAGCAATAATAGCTGCTAACCCGGGTGTGGATCCCAACAGGCTGCAGATTGGCCAGAGGATTTGTATCCCAACCTCTACACCGTCTGGATGTCCCACCGGTACGATGCCGTATATCATAAGGGCAGGCGACACCTTCTTCAACCTGGCAAGGAGGTTTAACACCACGGTGGATGCTATAATGGCTGCCAACCCGGGTGTGGATCCCAACAGGCTGCAGATAGGTCAGAGAATATGTATACCTGTATGATTGAGATATATAAAAGGGCCAGTGATCAGTTGGCCCTTTTATATTGTATAAGTATTGTAGTGCCGAAGATGCTATTTTAAAGCTGGTAAATCCGGTTTGATATATCGTATTTGCTGTGCCCGTCCGGCCTGTCTGCAGGTTAACTTTAGATTGTGCTGTTATTTACCCTTGACTATTTGCAGCACCGCCAGCACCAAAAACATGTAGTGGGAAGAGCCACCTCCCAATACGTATTCAACCTGCTGCCACAGATACGGGAACACTTTCAGTTCGGGGAAGTCGGGACGTATCAATGCGGTACCCGAAATCACCCCACCTGGGATATAGGACCAGTCAGCGCGATTCAATCCATAGGCTACTGTTGCCGATTCGGTGCCGATTCCCGATGCAAAGGACATGGTGTTGGAGCCCGGATGACAGCCTAAAACGAAATTCAGGGCATTGAATATCACGTCAGGCTCGAAGATATCGGGGTAAGCTCTATGCAGGAAATAATACTCGAATCCGAGCCTCTGAATGTTCCAGCCGGCACCCCATATGTACGGACGATACGGTATACCATAGGGTGTTTCGGCGCTCTGCTGTTCAAAACGTTCTTTCAAAGCCGGTAAAGCCTGGCGAATAGCTTTTGAGAAATTGGCATCATTTATTACCTTTTCAGCCCGTACTATAAACCAGCCTACTCTGTCTATGTTTTCGACTATAAAATCGATTTCCGAAAGCAAATGTTCCTTATATTTTTCTTCGCCGGTGGTTAGCAGCAGTTCTGCAGCAGCATGTATTTTTGCGGCTCTGGCTTTGCCGTTTCCATCCGTATTATCATAGATTTCACGGGCGGCCTGCAATGCCTGTTCGCTTAACCCGTCGTTGAAGCCTCTCAGCGCACGTGAAGCTGCGGCCAGATGGGCTGCGGTCGTCAATTCCCGCGGAGGGTTATCTTCGGTAAACACCCATCTGTCGTCATCATTTCCTTTAATGCCGTCGGTCATGACGGCGCTGTCGCCCAGATGTACGTACTGACGCAGGCTGCTGGAAATAATGCCGCGGTAAAGCCGTCCCAATGAACGATAGGCACCTACTACCGATAGAACGCCATGTTCTATCTGCTGCAGGATGTCATTTTTCCCGTCGGGCTGATGAATTTCAGTTATTTTCCTTTCCTGATCAATGGTGGTTACGTCGTAATAGACATCGAAGGCTTCATATGCAAGGGTCAGTATATAGAATTCACTTGACTGGGATTCGATACGAAGGTCAAAATCGCCTGCATCGTGCCAACCGCCAACGTTCAATCCCGGGACAACATCCCCCGGTTTGTATTTGGTTAGCGTGGAAGGACCCTGGACATATCCATCGATATGGTTATAGTTAACAGGAGCCATCCGTGCGTCATCATCGTGACAAAGGCCATGCCATACGCGATATTTTTCGCTTACCCGCATATGACACATCTGTACGGGGAGGAAATACTCGAGCACCGGCTGCCAGACACCACGATCGTAGACATCATCGGCAATGCGGAAAATGGTGGATTCAGACAATCCGTAACGAACTTTGTACAGACCTTCTTCCTTTATATCGGTGAAATCGAATTTCAGGTAGTTATAGCGGAGGAATTGCCCCCACTCCTGTGCTGGAGCCGAGAAAACCTCTTTTTCACCGGTTTCGGTAATTTGGATAAGGACGGGTTTTTCACGCTTATCATCCCGTTTATCAAGTTCAATGATTGCAGTTTTAGGCTGGTTGGGATGATATCCTACCTGGGACACTTGGATGACAGGTTTGTATATCCAGTCTTCCACCACATTCGGTGTGATAATCCATTCAATGGCATTTTTAGTTGCTCCGGCGGGCACCTCGCTGCTGATTACAAACCAACCGTTATTGTGGTTCATACGGCCGTCATATAGCTTAAGCTCGGTTCCCTTGCTTTCAATGGTTAAGCGATTATAGGGATCATCGGGGCGAACTGTGAATCGCTTGCCAACGGCATATGGCTCAGCTATGATATCATCGGCAATAATCGGATTGTATTCTTTATTGTCACCCGATAGAAGTTTTAGATCGGCTTTTGGGCCGGGTTCATCGTTAAAATCTCCGGTATGTAAATAATTGGGCATTTGGGATATGACGGGGCCGTTAGGCTGTGGGGGAAAGATACCTTGCTTGTTGTCCATTATCCAGGGTTTTCCGAACAGTGCACCGGGAAACAATTCCAGATTGAAGCATATTTTTCCGACAAATCTCTCGGGTATTGGACTATCCAGATCCACGGTAACTTTAACCGACTTGCCTTCGCCCTTAACGGTCACCTTGTAGTTGAACTCGAAATCGGGATAGATCATCGGGTTAAACCCTCTTAAGTGCCTGGATCTGTCAGGATAGCTCAGAGAAGTTGTGATTGCGTTGGCTTCATAATCCAGATCGCGATTGACCTGCTTGGGTACCGGCTGCCACTGTCCCGGCGTCTGTTCAAAGCGTATATCACCGTTTGTAGCAACACGATTGCCGTGCATTATGATGCTTACGCCGGATTGATGCCCTTCCGGGTAGATGTCGTCAAAAGCCATCACATTTACGCCCTTGTTTTCAAAATAGCCGCTTTTGTTTAACCTGAATCCTTCATTCTGACAGGCGGTGCATCCATTTGGTTTTCCCATATCTCATCCGACCTCCCGTCTTATTCTTTAATTATATGCTACCCCAAAAATACTAAGTAATCAACTTGATTTTCTAGCTGGTTAATCTCATACCTTCATTTTGCAAATAATGGTGATATGTGAAAATCAGTAGTAAGGCATAAGAACCGGCGCAAAACATCAATCCGAGTGTTTTGTTAGGTGTTGAAACAGTCGTGCTGATGTTGAATAATAAGAAAAAGGCCTCTCAAGGTTTGATTTTACTGGGCTTGCCGGGGTTACATTCAAACTGGCCTGAATTGTTTAAGCATGAAGCTGACCGAATCCGTAATAATACCTATCAGAATTAATGCCAACTGGTAAAGGGGAGGAAGGAGTACAATGAAAGACTGCATTTTTTGCAGGATTGGAAGGTATGGAGCTAGATCCTGGATGGTTGCTGAAACGGAGCATGCATATGCTATATTGGATATCCACCCAATGAACAAATGGCATACCTTGGTCATGCCAAAGGCCCATTATGAGAACATATTCGACATTCCCATTGAAGTACTTCACGAAGTTATGTCAACCTTAAAATATGTTGTAGATCTCTATCATCAGAAATTGGGTATTGATGCAGTACAAATCATTTCAAGTAACGGGAAAATTGCTCAGCAAGATGTTTTTCACTTTCATTGGCATATTGCACCGAGGTATCCAAATGATGGTCAAGATATAAAATGGAAGCTCTATCCCGAAATGGTCAATGAATATCATAATATGTTAGAACAACTCGGAGTTGGAAAATTTATAGATGCTCCGATCAAATGATTAATGCTGATTATATTAGCTTGGAACTAATCTGTATTAAGGAGAATGACAAACACAGAGCTAAAGATTTCTGCTGGTCTCGGATATTATTGACAAAAAGAAAAAGATATGAAATACTAAGTACGATAATATTTTGTAATTAATAAGTTATAGGGCCAACAGATCGATTTTCGGAATTCTTTGGGAAACTGCTTTACAGAGGGATATAAAAATTAATATAAGGGAGCATATTCATTGGAACTTTATATAAATGCTTGCTGGCTTCATTATAGGAATGAAAATCAAAAATTTTGGGAGCATAATGATTACAGTACTGGAGAACAGGGTGAAATTGATGAAACAAGGGATACCGGTTAAGGAAAAACAGGAATATATAATGAATATCGATGATATAAGCGTTGACGGGGAAGGCATAGGAAGGATTGAAGGATATACGATGTTCATAGAAGGAGCTCTGCCGGGTGAAAAAGTAAGGGTCAGAGTAGTGAAGGTGGGAAGAAATCATGGATATGGTGAATTATTAGATATTATCGAACCTTCACCCAACAGGGTATTTCCGCCATGCCCTTATTCGGCAAGGTGTGGTGGTTGTTCCTTACAGCATATTTCATATAATAGCCAGATTGAGTTTAAAACCCGCAGGGTGCGCGATGCATTGGAGCGAATAGGTAAGATTTCAGACGTAATGGTGCATAAAACCATCGGAATGCAAACTCCCTGGAGATACCGCAACAAGGCTCAATTTCCTATTCGTATGGACAACGGTGTATTATCTATAGGCTTTTTTATGCCCGGGAGCCATGATATTGTTGACATAGACAGTTGTATGATTCAGCATGAAAGCTGCGATAAGGTTATCGAGATCATAAGAAAATTCATACGAAAATATAATATTCCTGTATATGATGAACGTACACATCGGGGGATAGTCCGCCATGTTGTAACCAGGATGGGATTTAAAACGGGGCAGCTTATGGTGGTTATCGTGACAAATGGAAGGCGTCTACCATACAGCAATGAACTGGTGGCTCTTTTGACCAGTGGTTTACCTAATCTGATCAGCATTGTGCAAAACATAAATTCCATGAAAACCAATGTAATACTGGGTAATGAAAATCTTACTCTATGGGGACAGGATCATATAGTTGATATTTTGGCAGGGTTAACCTTTAAGATATCGCCCCTTTCCTTTTATCAGGTAAATTCTGCCCAAACGGAGGTTTTATACGGTAAGGTATTGGAGTACGCCGGTTTAACGGGAAAGGAAACAGTTATAGACCTATACAGCGGGATAGGAACCATTTCATTATTCTTGGCACGAGATGCCTATAAAGTATACGGCATAGAGGAAGTACCTCAGGCGGTATATGATGCATGGGAAAATGCTAAAATAAACGGTATATCAAATGTTGAATTTATAGAAGGAAAAGCCGAAGATATTATCCCCGAGTTGGTGGATGGCGGCATGCGAGCAGACGTGGTGGTGCTGGACCCGCCCAGAAAAGGATGCGATCAAGCGGTACTTGATGCTTTGGCGCGTATGGCGCCGCCCAGGATCGTTTATGTCTCATGCAATCCGGCAACCCTCGCAAGGGATTTGAAGTTTTTGACCGAGCAGGGATATAAGGTGGAGGAAGTGCAACCGGTAGACATGTTTCCGCACACGACGCATATAGAGTGTGTTGTTTTGATGTCAAGAGTAGAAAAATAGCCGCAAAAAACAATATTTCGCTGCAAAAACTGGGTAACATATATACAGTAAGTATAAAAAAAGAAGGAGGCTAGCTATATGGAACGAAAAATTAGTGAACAAGTCAGAGGTTATAGGACTAAGGACGGAGCCGGAGTAAGTTTGATCAGAGTATTGGGGCACCAAACTGTTCAGAAATATGATCCAATTTTAATGCTCGATTCTTTTGACAGCACGAATCCGGAGGATTACATAGCGGGGTTTCCAATGCATCCGCACAGAGGCATCGAGACAATCAGTTATGTGTATCGCGGATTTATGACTCATAGGGACAGTTTAGGGAACGAGGACACGATTGGTAATGGAGAGATCCAATGGATGACAGCGGGTTCCGGTATTATGCATGAAGAAAAACTTCCGGCAGCTGACAGACTATTGGGCATGTAACTCTGGCTTAACCTTCCCGCAAAGGACAAAATGGCTCCACCAGCTTATCACAGTATCAAGAACTCAGAAATTGAGGAGATCGAATTTGATGGTGGCAAATTAAGATTATAAGCAGGATAATTTAAAGAGAGAAAAGGATATATGAGCAAATATTTACCTCTGGATTACTATGATATTCACCTTAAGCCAAATGCTTCTATGCGCTTGAGTACCGATAATGAGCGTTCAGTAATAATATTTACACTTTTAGGCGATGCTTATGTCGGTGGAGAACTGGTAAAGGAAAAGACTGCTGTAAAACTTACCTATGGTGATAAATTAGAGATAAAGTCTGCAGATAAAAAAGCCCAAGTACTATTTTCATTAGTTCGGTACGTTTGAATGAACCCATAGCTTGGGGCGGTCCTATTGTAATGAACACTAAGGAAGAATTGAAAAAGGCCTTTGATGATTTAAAAAAAAGCACATTTATACAGAAGACAATATCTTACTTAAGATAGACAAGGGGACGGTTCTCATGTCTTAAGTGGGTAGGTTAATGTCAATTCCTGACGATGCAGAGCTTCTATGATATTGGTAGTATAGAATATTTTTTTGTATTTTTTCCGGAAACTTGAAAAATGGAGTTATTACATCCCAGTTTCTTTCCGGCTTCGAATAGCGAAAGGATAACTTTTCCCACTTTGCTTTTACTTCATAGAATTTTTCTAGTGCTATTTCTTCATTAATAGCACAGTACACTTCTTTAAAATCTTTACTAAATGCTTTTATGTCCTTGGGACCGTCTGCAGCGATGGATATAGTGACAACTTTTAGAGTAAAATCAACTGGTACAGCAATTTCCACTTTATCCGGTGCAGAGCAACCAATGCAGCACTTGCATAGCTGGGAGGAGGTGCACTTGCAGCTGGAGGCTGCGGAATGGCTGCTCGCTTTTAATTTCATTGGCAAACCTTTTGCTTACATTCAAATATCATGCTGAAAATTTGCTGAATTAAACTAGGAAAGATAAATGTATTGATGTTAAACCCTTCCTCTCTCACCGGTGTAGAAACCACGCTGGAAAGGCGGAAGGGTTGTTACTTCATTTCTTGCTGCTTTGTTTTGAAGACATATCGGCAAGCCAATTCTTAATGCGGTGATACATCTCGATGGGCTGTTTTACGCCCTCGGACAGTTCTTCCATGGGGCACCGGCCGTCCCGCTTCCGGTTGGCAATAAACGGCACCAGGTGGTCATACTCGACATATATATTATACTCCTCGAGTATTCTTTTCGCGTCAATGCTCATCACTTCGGCATATACCGATGTGATGCCGCATAACACGACGAGGAAGGCCACCGCCCTTCCGATTACCTTGTCGGCCAAAACAGCATTGCTAAAATTCCGGCTTTTAGTCTCGTAATAGTTAATCAGAGGTTTCACACCATTCTCAAAGGATGTCATTATTACTGAATCTTCATGAACCACTACGCATGAATAATTGTGAAGGGCTAATTCGTTTTTGGCGAGGTCAATTGCTCTCAAGACGCATCCTCCTTTCCACCAGGTAAACTACGGCGGGAATGAAAACAATTTGTATAATCAATCCGGGTATTCCAGCTGTAACAGCTCCAAGAACGTTGATTGACGGAGGAATATTTATTTTCAGCACATGTACAGCTGCTAGAATGGCGGCGCCGTATAAAAGGCGGCCAAAAATCATGCTGATGATTAAAGAAACATAAATATTCAGTTTAAGCTTTCTGAAGAGAAAGCCTGTGGCAAGCCCGTAACCACCCAGTTCAATAACCATAAAGTACAGCATCGGGGGCATAGGCATTGATGTTATCAGGAAGCTGAGCAATGGCGAAATCACTCCGGTTATAACACCGATTATCGGACCTGCGAAAAAACCTGCAAGCATAACGGGAATATGCATCGGTAAAAATATTCTCCCAGCGGCAGGACCGCCGATTAAATGAAATACCTGTGGGAATAAAACAGCAAGAGCTAAAAATAATCCGCCTAATGCAATTTTTCTTATAGTTACCTAAATTTCGTACAAACGAATAAAGAAAAAATGTATAAATTTTCCTAA
>ENA-UPSB01001047-UPSB01001047.1-bioreactor-metagenome-genome-assembly--contig:-NODE-1047-length-36594-cov-6.155423_pt1 | contig 36594 bp, 33 predicted proteins | sample MGYA00238182_ERZ773286 | MGnify/ENA primary metagenome ERZ773286 (study PRJEB29026, sample SAMN07631240) | bioreactor metagenome | isolation source: Switchgrass digestor | place: USA: Dartmouth...
GGCGACCATCGCCTCCTTCAGGCCGGCGGCCGCCTCGGGCGCCACGCCGGCGCTCTCGAACAGCCCCTCCACGATCCCCACGTGGCCGAGGCCGATCCGGAAGCCCTCCAGTTCCGCCGCCTTCACCGCGGCGCACGCCAGGCTGATGACCTCGGCATCCGCGGTCTCCCCCTGCGCGCCCACCAGCTCAACACCGGCCTGCCAGATCTCGCTGGTCGCGCCGGCCCTGAGTTCGCGGTACCGGAAGACCGGCGAAAAATAAGAAAGCCGGAGCGGCAGGGGCTCGTCGGCCAGGCGGGTGGCCACCAGGCGGGCGATGGGGGTCGTCATGTCCGGGCGGAGCGCCAGGGTGCGCCCTTTCCGGTCGAAAAACTGGTACAGATCCTCCCGGCGGCCCCAGCTGGCGGCGCCGACGGAGACCGCCTCCAGGTACTCGATGACCGGCGGCGAGACCTCCCGGTAACCCCAGGCGCGGAAGACGCCGTCCAGGCGTGCCGAGAGGCGGCGCATCCCGGCTGCCTCGGCCGGCAGGCGGTCCCGCACCCCGTCGGGCACCTGTGTGCGCGTTACCGGTGTGCTCACGGTCATCGCCTCCATGCTTTAGTCGGCTAATGTGGTAAACAACTAAAACGAAGCTACCATAACCGTGCATTTTGGTCAAGAGGGCGCGAAAAACCCGACCGGAAAATCGGTCGGGTGAGGGGAAGGGCTACATGCCGCCCTGGCGGGCCTGCGCCTCGTTGACGGTGAGGGGCCGGCCTCCGTATTCGTAGTTGTGAAGCTCGGAGATGGCCCTGCGTGCCGCCTCCTCCTCCGCCATGTCCACGAAGCCGAAGCCGCGGGAGCGGCCGGTCTCCCGGTCGGTGATGATGCGGGCGTTCTCCACCTCGCCGTAGGGCTCGAAAAGGGCACGCAGGTCGTCGGGTGTGGTACTCCAGGGCAGGTTTCCCACGTAGATGCTGAATGGCACGATCCGTTGCCTCCTCCTGTTGGGGCGCCGATCCGATCGGATGCTCAGGGCCCTGTTGCAGGTTTAGCCTCATTGTGCGCGTCCCGGCCCGATTCACGCGGGAGAAAATCTGGCGCGCTCACCGCCCGCGATTTGCCTGACGAACGACCAGGTGTTGTCCTGACCGGAAGAGACCCCGCACGGCCTGCAGACCGTGCGGGGTGTGTCTTCAGGCTCCGACCGGGTCAGCGCGTCCGGTGCACCAGCAGCTCGCCTCCCGGAACCAAGAAACGCTCGCTCTCCCCCTGCTCGACGACGAAGCGCTCCAGCCCGAGCATGAAACCGATGCCCGCCGCGGCGTCCGGCAACTCCAGCACCTCCAGGCTGGGCGTGAGGAGCGGTCGCGGCAGGAAGACGATGCACTTGCGTCGTGCGCGGGTGATGGCGACGTTCAGCCGGTTGAGACTGTAGATGAACTCGCCTTCCTGCAAGGCGGTCTCAGGATCGGCCACTCCGTAGCTCACCAGGACGGTGTCGCACTCCTGCCCCTGCATCTTGTCCACGGTGTCCACGAAGTAGGGCGGGTTGAGCCCTCTGTCCGCCAAGGCCTGCTTGATGGCCCGGATCTGCACGTGGTGCGGCGACACGATGCACAGCCCCTGACGCCAGAACTCCCGATCACCCTCGGCCCCGTCCGGGTAGGGCTTGCCACCCTCCGAGCGGCACTGGCGCCGGCGCAGGACGCGCACCAACTCCGCAACCAGGCCGGCCTCCACCTGGTTCTGCGCTCCCGCCTGCACCCCTTCGAGGACGCAGAGCACCAGGGGATACTCCGGGTCGATGGCCCATCTTGCCCATGCAGGCATGCGGCCCGTGCCTGCCAGCGAAAGACGCCGCCCGGCCACGGCTGTCGTGGCGCTCCGGTACTGCGTCCCGTACAGCAGTTCGGCGGGAAACCGGGTGAGCGACTCGTTCATGCGGAAGTTCTCGTAGAGCTGACAGGTGATGGCCTCCCTGCCCCTGTCAGGCTCGCGCAGGGCTTCGAAGAGCGACCTGTGCAGGAGCGGCTCCCCCGGTTCCGGTTCCGGATAGACACCCCGGACGATGGGCGGGAGCTGCAAGTCGTCGCCCGCCACCACGAGCCGGCCGCCGGGAGCCAGGCGGGAGAGGGCCAGGAGGGACTCAGCCACCCTGAGCTGCGAACCCTCATCCACCACCACCAGATCGAAGGGGCGGTCGTCGGGCATATCCTTGAACATCTTCTGCACGGCATACGTCGTGCCACCCAACACACAGAGCGGATGGACGTCCAGGTAGTCGACGGCCCGGTAGGGCTCCACCACCTCCAACTCCACGGCTCTCTCGTCATAGACCCTCTCCAGCTTGGCCATCTCAGCGGCGATGCCGGTCTTCGCCCGCAGGTCTCCCAGCTTGAGCAGGCAGTTCTCGATCGCCGTGTGGGTGAACCCCGTGACCAGCACTCGCAGGGGGAGGCCAGCCCGCCGGTGCGCCTCCAGGAGGATCAGGATCGTCATGGCCAGAAAGTGTGTCTTCCCGGTGCCCGGCGGTCCCCAGAGCAGCGTGAGCGAATGATCCAGCACGTGGAGGAAACTGCGCTCCTGACTGTGCGTAAGGCCGGCTTCCTTGAGGAACGCTGTGGTAACAGCGCGCACCGGCTCCGGCACCCGCATCCGCCTGCAGCTGCCCACGGGGTCGACCAGCAGTTGCACGACCGCGGGCCTCACCCGCGTGGCGCGCCTGTCTGCACCGGATCTGGTTGTTGTGGCACCCAGCCCGAGAAGCCGGGACAAGACGTTCCGCTCGGCCCGGCGACTACCGGTCGACAAGACCCCGGTGTGCTCGTCGATCTCCTGCAGCCGGCCAATGACCCGGTCGCTCGTCCAATCGGTGAAGGACTGGGTGAGCACGTATCGCCGTCCCGGAACAATACTCGGCGACGCGGACCCACGGGTGCACTGCAGCGTGAGGACGACGCGGCCACTCTTCGGATCCGATTCCACCCGGGTGATGGACGCGTAGCAGAGCTGACTCCTCTTCGGCACCCAGCGAACATCACGGTAGCGGTAATCCGGAAAGGAAAGGTGTGCCTTCTCGCCCTCCGGGCTGTCCTCAGTCAGCAGCCACCGCCCGGGGCTTGAGTCCAGTTCGGCCGCAAGTTCGGCTGGCTCCGCCAGGAAGCGGTCGTTGCCCATGGCCAGCAGCGAGAAGCTGTGCCCCGCCCGCTCGCGCTCGCCGCGGGGCAGGGCCCTCGCAGCCCGGATCTCCAGATAGCCCAGCAGGCTCTCATACCGGGTGATGAACGCCAGGCGGGAGAGGACCGGGTCCCTGAAGGGCGCCGGCTCCGGCAGGCGAAACCTGGGGGGCCAGGCGAAGAGCAGGTCGCCGGCCGCCGCCCGGATGCCGTCCACCACGTTCCAGGCAGCCCAGAGCCGCATCTTCAGTTCCCTCTTGATGCGCTCGGCGTTCTCCGCCTTTCCGTGGTGCCAGAGGGCGTGGATGGCGTCTGACCGGAGGGCATTGGACAGGCGGAAGCTGAAGTAGTCGTTCTCACGGTACACGAAGGGCTCCCGATCCGCCGGCGGCAGCGCCGCGACCACATCCGCCAGGCGGTAGGCAACCGGAATGGGCAGCGCCATGAGCGAGCGAATCACGTCAGTGAGCACGACCACGGGGAAATCGATCTCGGTTGAGGGGTGTTCGTCGGCTTCGACGAGTTCCTCGCTGTGGAAGTAGAAGAGCAGGCTCAGGGCTTCCCGGGCCACCGCCGGGTCCCGCAGCGCGTCCACCAGCAGTTCCCGCAGCAGGGTAGCCTCATAGGAATCGAACACGTAGGTCTGCAGAGACTTCTGCTCTTCCCACGGCAGGCCGTCGTTGTACTCGTCCAGTTCGGTGAGAATCTGGTGAACCCGCAGGACGAAGTCCCGCCGGACCCGGTCGCAGTCGCCCTGGTCCTCGGCGACGAACGCCTCCTCGTGCCGGGTTCCGCCGGAGAACACATGGTTGTTGCCGGTACGCAGCAGCGCCGCAGCATAGATGCGCCCGGAAACCGGCTCCCGCTGCAGCGTGAGCAGCAGGCGCACGCTCTCCCCCCGCGGCATCGCCAGCGACGCCCCGCCAAACGTGTGCACCCCGCCGTCCCGCAGAGCGGCCACGGCCTGGCGCAGGCGCTCCTCCCTGCCGGAAAGCGTGGCACAGGACGCAAGCAGGTCCGCGGCATCCCGCCTCTCCAGCAGATCGGCGAACTGGTCGAGGGTGTGCACCCCCAACGCCCACAGGTGGCGGCGCGCGCCAGGCGTCATATACGGAACCAGTGAGACGCTTTCTGCCGCCTCTGCCTGGGCCCGGCAGTGTTCGAAGTACTCGCACCACTCGCAGCGGTAGTGCAAGTGCCAGGGCAACTCGTCGAGGTCGGCCGTGAGGATGCGGGGCAACTCGCGAACCAGGAAAGCCTCCACGTGGGACCGGACTGGCCCCATGTCGAACCACTCTGGTTCGCCGGTGCTGTAAAGCCAGATGCCCGCCTGTCCCAGGTCTACCCGGCCGGGGATGTCGGCCTCCCGCAGTGCAAAGTGAAGCAACAGGCTGTAGAGGGCAGTCTGCACCTTGTGCGAAGTCTTCAGCGCGTCGGACGCCTTGACGTCGATCACCCGGTAGACCGGCTCGTCGCCTTCATCCATCCCTCGCACAATCAGGTCCGGCCGACACGGAGCAAAACTGATGAGCCCGGGGTCAAGGCCGAATGCCGCATAGAAGCCCTGCGGGGCCAGCAGGGTGCCCTGGTAGAGGTACTCGCCTGGCTTCAGGCGCTGGAGCTCGCGCAGGGTCTGCCGCGCGTCGAAGGCCCGCTCCCGGAGTTCCGTGTCCGGCTTGCCCCGGGCAATCCGTACCCGGCCCTTCAGATGGGTACCGATGACCTCGGTCTCCCAGACGTAACCCCCTTCCAGTATGGCAGCCGTGACCGGGCTCGCGTCGTAGGGGGGCTGGGGAATGCCGAGGGCTTTTCTCTCCGCCCTGGGCGTCGCGAAGTAGCGGAGATGGCGGTCACACTCATGGAAGAAGTAGCGAGCGATGCGCGAGGGGGAGAGTTGGAACACGTGCCACACCTCCGTGCCGTGCTGCCTCGTCTGCCTCTAGGATAATACAGATATCTATCGATTTGGGGTTGAGAGTTCGGCTGACCCGTCGATTGCGGTGGAGGCAGCGCATGTCTCCTCGGCGTAAGGAAACCACCCAGGCGGAAGACGTTAGCCCCGAGTTGTGGCAGAGTTGCGATACGTGGTATCGTGCTAATATAACATGCAACTCTCTACTATCGGCACGAAAGGGTGGACGGCATGCCGCATCACGGCCCGGCCTTGGGCAGCCTGGTCCTGGTCGCGGTCCTGGCCTTCGTCGTTCCGCTCCTGCTGAACCGGCTGAAGCGGGTGCGAGTCCCCATCGCCGCCGGCGAGATCCTGGCCGGCATGCTGGTCGGCAAGAGCGGCCTCGACCTGGTCCGGAGCGACGAACTGCTCTCGGTCTTCAACTTCCTCGGCATCGGCGCGCTCATGTTCCTCGCGGGCATGGAGATCGACCTGGCCGCGCTCGTGGGCGGGGGCGCCCGACCGAAGGGGCGGCCGGCCTGGCTGGCGCGCCTGCACCACCCGCTCGCCCTGGGCGCCGTGATCTTCCTGCTCACCATCTACGGCGCGTGGTGGTTCGCCGGGATGCTTCAGCAGCGCGGCCTGGTGGAGGAGCCGCTCTTTCTCACCCTCATCATCGCCACGTGCGGCCTTTCGATCATCATGCCGGTGCTGAAGGACCGGCAGATGCTCGCGGATCCCTTCGGCCAGGTGCTGTTCTCCACCGCGGTGATCGCCGACTTCGTACCCATGCTGGGACTCTCGGTGCTCGCGGCGGTGAAGCTGAACGGCTCGGCCTTGGAGGCGCTCTGGATCCTCGCCCTCATGGCCTTCGGCGCCGCCGTCTACCTGGCGGCTCGGTGGCTCGGTCGCTACAACCTGCTGGAGGGGCTGAGCGGGGGCACCGCGCAGATCTCGGTGCGGGCCGCCTGGGCCCTCATGCTGGTCTTCCTGGCCCTGGCGCAGACCGTGGGCGTCGAGGCCATCCTCGGCTCCTTCCTGGCCGGCCTGCTGCTCTCCATGCTGGCCGGTTCCCACCGGGAGGAGATCACGCACAAGCTGGACGCGCTGGGCTTCGGCTTCCTCATCCCCGTCTTCTTCGTGATGGTGGGCGTCGAGTTCGACCTGCGGGCCCTGCTGGGCGACCCCGGCGCCCTCGCCCTGCTGCCGCTCCTCCTGGCGGGCACGCTGGTGGTGAAGGCCCTGCCCGGCCTCCTGCTGGCCATCTGGCACCCGCCCCGGCGCGCCCTGGCGGGGATGGTGCTGCTCACGACGCAGATGTCCGTGACCATCGCCGCGTCGGCCGTCGCCTATACCGTGGGGGCGTACGGCGCCTCCACCCACGCCGCGGTGGTGCTGGTGGCCATCGCCACCGCCATTCTCGGCCCGGTCCTCTTCAACCGCATCCTGGGCGACACCGGCGCAGGCCCGGCCCGCCGGTCGGTGGTGCTCGCCGGAATGAACCGGCTCTCGCTCCACGTGGGCCGCCGGCTGCTGGCCCAGGGCGTGCCGGTGTTTGCGGTGGATGAACATCCCGATCGGGTGCAGGAGTTTGCGGCTGCCGGGATCCAGGCGGTGCTGGCCGATCCGGCCTCCGTGGAGGGGTTGCGGCAGGCGGGCGCCGGGGACGCCCGCGCCCTCGTCGCGCTGACGGGCGATGAGCGGTCCAACCTCGCCGCCGCCCGCCTGGGGCGCCGCGAGTTCGGCATTCCCCGCGCCATCCTCTTCGCCACCACCCCCTCCGGCCTCGCGGAGGCCCGCCAGGAGGGGCTGGAGGCGGTGAACCCCGACCTTGCGCCTGCGCTCCTCGTGGAGAGCCTGCTGGCCAGCCCCGGCGCGACCGAGCTGTTCACGGGCGAGGACCAGGACCTGCAGATCCAGGACTTCCCGCTCGCCGGCGGCCCGCTGGTGGGCGCGGCCCTGCGGGATGCGCCGCTGCCTGCCGGGGTGCTCGTGGTGTCGGTGAAGCGCGGTGCGGAGAAGATCGTGCCCCACGGCCACACCGTCCTGCAGCGGGGCGACCTGCTGACCGTGGTCGGCCCGCCGGAGGCCTGGGAGGAGATGCGGCGCCTCACCAGCTGAGGCGCCACCGTGCGTGCCTTGCCCCCAATGTACGCAACCGCTACAATGTATCTGAGTTCACGATCGCCGGATTGTTCACAGGTCGGAACTTGGTCGGAGGGGGGGGGCGCATGTCTGTCCGCATCCTGGTCGCAGACGATGAGGACCACATCCGCCAGCTCATCCGCATGTACCTGACCCGCGAGGGCTGGGCGGTCGACGAGGCCGCAGACGGCCGGACCGCCCTGGAACTCCTTGACCGTGCGAGTTACGATGCCATCATCCTCGACCTGATGCTGCCCGAGGTGGACGGCTGGACGGTCTGCCAGGAGGTCAGACGCCGCGGCAACACCCCCGTGATCATGCTGTCGGCCCGCAACGAGGAGTACGACCGCATTCTGGGCTTTCAGCTCGGCGCGGACGATTACGTCGGCAAGCCCTTCAGCCCGCGGGAGCTGGTGCTGCGCATCAAGTCGGTGCTGCGCCGCACCCACGCCGCGGCCGGGCAGCCCAGGCCCGTCACCGCAGTCGGGAACCTGGTCCTGGACGAGGCCGCCTGCCGCATCCGCGTAGGTGACCGGGACCTGAACCTCACGCCGAAGGAGTATCAACTGCTGGCCTTGATGATGCGGCGGCCGGGGCAGGTGTTCACCCGCGAGGCGCTGCTCGAGCAGGTCTGGGGGTACGAGTTCACAGGCGGGCGGCGCACGGTCGACAGCCACGTGCAGCACCTGCGTGAGAAGATGAGTGCCGCCGGGGCCGACGTCCAGATCGAGACGGTCTGGGGGTTCGGCTACAGACTTCTCCCCCAGCGATGAACCCATGAAGCACAGTGTCATCCTGCGGCTCTGGCTGTCGATCTCCCTGCTGTCGGTCGCCTGCCTGGTCGTGATGGGCGTGGTCGTTCCGCGGCAGATGGAGAGCATCTACGATTCCCACCTCTCCGCGCTGCTGCTGGAGCAGGCCCGGGGGCTGATCGCACTGTACGACCCCGATCCCCATAACCCGGGCACCCGCCCCTGGAAGTCTCAGGAGCGGGTTCTCGGCGCGCAGATCGACACGCTGACGGCGGGCGAGCTCGCGACCATGGCCGACACCGACCTGTGCCCGGCGCCGATCTACCTCCCCCCGCACGCGGCCAACCGGCTGCTGGCCGGGGAGGTCGTCTATTTTCGCGCCTCCCACGCCCAGCAGCCCCTGGGGGAGCAGGCGGAGGGGCTCGCCGCCCTGGCGCCGGAGTACGTCGTGCTGGCCGTGCCGCTGTACAGGCATAGCACCGTGAACGGCGCGCTGGTTCTCACGCAGCCGGTCACGGCGGTGCTGGAGACCATCAACCGGTTCCGCAGCCTGCTGGGAATCACCGCGCTGGCCCTGCTGGGCGGCGTGAGCCTCGTCGCGCTCTACCTCTCGGGGCGGCTGGCGCGGCCGCTCCGGACGATGGAGAGCATGGCGCAGGCGATGGCGGCCGGCAACTTCCAGCAGCGCGTGACGGTGGCGGGGAACGACGAGGTCGCCCGGCTCGGGCGCTCCATCAACCGCCTGGCGGACGAGCTGGACACCACGATCGCCCAGCTCCGGGAGCGCAACGCCCGGCTCTCGGGCATCCTCTCCAGCATGAGCGACGCGGTGATGATGGCCGAGGCGAACGGCCTGTTCTCCCTGCTGAACCGGCCCGCCGCCGTGCTGCTGGAGGAGGCGGACCTCGGCCCCTCCGATCCGGCTGAACCGACCGACTGGGGAATCCTGGACGCCCTGGGCGTCACCGAGCAGGTCAGGGACGTCCTGCGGCAGGGAACCGGCCGCGCCGAGAAGGTAAAGCTGGGAGAGAAGGTCTACATGGTCCACTTCTCGCCCGTTCCGGGCATGCACGGCGAAGACCTGGCCGACGGCGTGGTGATGGTGTGGCAGGACATCACCCAGGAGGAACGGCTTGAGGAGATGCGGCGCGCCTTCGTTGCCAACGTCTCCCACGAGCTGCGCACGCCCATCGGCTTGGTGAAGGGCTACGCCGAGGCGCTCCTGGACGGCATGGTCGAGTCGCCCGACGAGCGGGAAGAGGCCTTGCAGATCATGCAGCACGAGCTGGACCGGATGGCCGCCCTGGTGCGGGACCTGCTGCAGCTCGCCCGCATGGACGCCGGCCAGATGCCCGTCGACCCGGAGCCGGTGAACCTGCGCCTGCAGATCAGCCACCTGCTCCGGCGGGTCAAGCGCATGGCCGAGCAGGCGGAGGTCGTCATCCAGACCGCGATGCCGGAAGGGCTGCCCATCGTCATGGCGGACGCCGACCGGTTGGAGCAGGTGCTGCTGAACCTGGTGGACAACGCCCTGCAGTACAGCCCGCGGGGCGGCACGGTGACCATCGGCGCCCAGCGCCAGGGCCGGTGGGTGACCGTGTTCGTCGAGGACCAGGGCCCCGGCATTCCCGTCAAGGAGCGCGGCCTCGTGTGGGAGCGCTTCTACCGGCGCGACCCGGCTCACTCCCGCAAGAAGGGCGGCACCGGCCTGGGCCTGGCCATCGTGCGGGGCATCGTCGCCGCCCACGGCGGCCGGACCTGGGTGGAGGACGGCGCGGACGGCGGCAGCCGCTTCTGCTTCACGCTCCCCGTCGCGTGAGCCCGGGCGCCGCTTTTGGCATAAAAAAAGACCCTACCCGTTCCACATGGAGGTGCGGCAACATGCGGAACGGGTAGTGAACCCGCTTCTGACGTGACATGGCCTGAGAGTGGAGTGGAGGCCCTGCCGAGTCAGGTCATATGTGGTTCTGCCGCCATGATACAGGATGGCCTATGAGAAACCATCACAAATTTGTGGGTGTTTCATGGAAAAAGTGTGTAGAATTTGTGGAGGCGCGCGATCCTTTCACCCTGTTCAGCTTCGATGTTTTATTCAGGTAAACTCGGGTTGTTCTGCCAGTTGTCCGGCACCTATACTGATCATGGAGCCGATTACGCACCGAGCCGGACAGGGGGAATGATCCATGCAGCGACCGGTGGCAGAGCCGTACAAGATCAAGGCCGTCGAGCCCATCCGCATGACGACCCGTGAGTATCGCGAGCGGGCCATCCGGGAGGCCGGCTACAACACCTTCCTTCTGCGCAGCGAGGACGTCTACATCGACCTGCTGACGGACTCGGGGACCAATGCGATGTCTGACCGGCAGTGGGCCGCCCTCATGATGGGCGACGAGGCCTACGCCGGCGCCCGCTCCTTCTACCGCCTGGAGGAGGCGGTGCGCGAGATCTACGGGTTCAAGTACGTGGTGCCCACCCACCAGGGGCGCGGCGCCGAGCACCTCATCTCCCGCATCCTCATCAAGCCCGGGGACTACGTGCCCGGCAACATGTACTTCACGACCACGCGGGCCCACCAGGAGCTGCAGGGGGGCACCTTCGTCGACGTGATCATCGACGAGGCCCACGACCCCGCGTCCACCCACCCGTTCAAGGGCAACGTGGACATCGCCAAGTTCGAGGCGCTGATCGACCGGGTGGGGGCTGACAAGATCCCTTACATTAATGTCGCCCTCACGGTGAACATAGCCGGCGGCCAGCCCGTCTCGATGGCCAACCTGCGGGCGGTGCGGGAGGTGTGCAACCGGCACGGCATCCGCATGTGGTGCGACGCCACCCGGGCCGTGGAGAACGCCTGGTTCATCAAGGAGCGGGAGGAAGGCTACCAGCACAAGCCGGTCCGGGAGATCCTGAAGGAGATGATGTCCTACTACGACGGCTGCACCATGTCCGGGAAGAAGGACTGCCTGGTCAACATCGGCGGCTTCCTGGCCATGAACGAGGAGTGGATCCTGCAGAAGGCCCGCGAGCAGGTCGTCATCTACGAGGGCATGCCCACCTACGGCGGCCTGGCCGGCCGCGACATGGAGGCCATCGCCCAGGGCATCTACGAGATGGTGGACGACGACTACATCGCCCACCGCATCCACCAGGTGCGCTACCTGGGCCAGCAACTGCTGGACGCGGGCATCCCCATCGTGCGGCCCATCGGCGGCCACGCGGTCTTCCTGGACGCCCGGGCGTTCCTGCCGCACCTCACGCAGGATCAGTTCCCGGCCCAGGCCCTGGCGGCCGCGCTCTACGTGGACTCCGGCGTACGCGCCATGGAGCGCGGCATCGTCTCCGCCGGCCGCGATCCCAAGACCGGCCAGAACATCTACCCGAAGCTGGAGCTCGTTCGGCTCACCATTCCGCGGCGGGTCTATACCGACCGGCACATGGACGTGGTCGCCTACTCGGTGAAGGAGCTGTGGAAGCACCGCGACGCCATTCAGGGGCTGCGCATGGTCTACGAGCCGCCCACGCTGCGGTTCTTCACGGCCCGCTTCGAGCCGCTCGGCTGATCGCAGGCAGACACGATCGGCACACGCGGAACATCAACAAAGAAGGCCCGGCAGACCGCCGGGCCTTCTCCGTATTTAGAGAGCGAACCGGATGGCGCGCACGCCGCGCGACCGGTATCATCGAACGGGGTCCGCAGCGATGCATCACAAGGAGGCGTCGTTCTTGACACAACCATCCGCAGTCGACCTGCACCCGCCCGCCGAGATCGCGCGGCGCATGGAGCAGCTCGGCGTCACCAAGTGCTCCCTGCCGCCGCACCGCCGCATCCTCCTCTCCATCGCCGCCGGCGCCTTCATCGCGCTGGGCTGCATCGCCTATCAGGTGGCGCTCGCCGGGTGGCAGGGCAGCTACGGCGCCGGGCAGATCCTGGGCGGCCTGGTGTTCAACCTGGGGCTGGCCCTGGTGGCCCTGGCCGGGGCCGAGCTCTTCACCGGCAACACTCTGATCGTCATGGCCTTCGCCGGCAGGAAGATCAGCCTGGGGCAGATGGCCGCCAACTGGGCGGCGGTCTGGCTGGGCAACGCCGCCGGCGCGCTGCTCATCGCCCTGCTGGCCTACGGCGCGCAGGTGTGGGCCGGCGGTGGCAACCTCGTGGGGCTGAAGGCCCTGGGCATCGGCGCCGCGAAGGCCGCGCTGCCCTTCGGCGTCGCCTTCGCACGGGGCATCCTGGCGAACATCCTGGTGACGCTGGCCGTCTGGGTCTACTCGGGCAGGCGCACCGCCGCCGACAAGATCGCGGCGATGGTCCTGCCGATCACGGCCTTCGTGGCCATGGGCGGCGAGCACTCCGTGGCCAACCTCTTCTTCCTCCCCTACGCGCTGATGCTGAAGGCCACGCCGGCGGTGGCGTCCACGCCCGGCGCCCCGGCGGACCTGCTGCCGCACCTGACGCTGCTCGGGACCGGCCGGAATCTGGCCGCGTCTACGCTCGGCAACCTGGTCGGCGGGGCGGTGTGCGTGGGCCTGTTCTACTGGTTCGCCTTCCGCTGGCGCGAGACCGACGGCGCCGGCGGCGCGGGTCATCGGGCCGCGTAACCAAACGGGCTGTTTCCACATACGCTGGACCTGAACTCGTATGCGCGAAAGGAGAGGAAGGTTCATGCAACAGCCCGGCATGGCAACCTACGGCCCGCAGGCGCCGGTTCAGGTTCAGGCCCAGCCGCAGGCGGCCCCGGCCGCGCCGGCTCCCTTCCCCGCCGCACCGTTCGGCGGCGCGCCGCCGTTTGCGCCGGCCGGCATGCCGGCCCAGGGCCAGCAGCCGCCGAACCCGGCCCAGGTGCTCGCCCAGCAGCTGGTGCAGACGGCCAGGTCGCTGGAGCAGCTCTTCCCCGGTTACCAGGCGCTGCTCTCGCTGCTGCTGGAAGCCGGCAGCGCCGCCCCCTCGCCGGCCATGCACGACGCGGTCCGCAGTGTGGAGGAGGGGCTCTACTACCACGGCGCCACGCTGGGAGCGATCCGGCGGATCCTCTGCGGCGAGGCGACGCCGAACGTACTTATGAATCTGGCCGCGGGCTTCCACGGGCTCAGCCGCATCCAACCCAGGGTGCGCGCCGCCGCGGAGCAGGTGCTCACCCTCATGCCCTCCGCCCGGCACAGCCTGACCGGCAGCCTGGTGCAGTCCGTCGCCGCGGCGGACGGCGTTCTCAGCACGGTGGGCACGTCTATCCAGAACCTCGTGGGGCCGCAGGCGTGGGAGGCGGCCCGGACAACCTGAAACCCGCATAACGAAGCAGCACAGGGGGCGAACCCCTGTGCTGTTTCCGCTGTGCCTCAGCTCTTGCTCTTGTGCTCGTTCTTGGTCCGCTCCAGCACGATGCGGTATCCGTCAGCCCCGTAGTTGAGGCACTTCTTCACCCGGCTAATGGTGGCCGTGCTGGCGCCCGTTGCCGCAACGATGTCCTCATAGGTCATGCCCGCGTCCAGCATCTTGGCCACCTCGAGTCGTTGCGCCAGGGCCTTGATCTCCCCGATGGTTGCAATGTCTTCGAAAAACCGGTAGTACTCCTCCACGGTCTTCAGAGTCAACATCGCTTCAAACAGCTTGTCAGTCAGTTCATCGCGCAGCTTCTCGTTGACCGGCATGCACGGGTTCCCTCCCAGCACAGCGCATTCGAGATAACCTATTCGCTTTCGCGGGCGGAAACCCCTTTTGTCCGGCGATAGGCTGTCGCGATAAACCCGACGCTACTCCTCGACGACGATCTGGCCGACCATGGCGGCGTGCCCGAGCCCGCAGAACATGCTGCAGCGGAAGCGGTACACGCCGGGGTCCTGCGCCCAGATGATGACTTCCTGCGGCTTGCCCGGCCGCACCTCAAGCGTGGTGATGCCGTCAAGCTGGAACCCGTGCACCACGTCCTTGGCGATGAGCTGCAGCCGGACCTGCTCGCCCTTCTTCACGCGGATTTCGGACGGCCGGTACTCCCACTGCACCATCTCGATCGTCACGACGCGCGTCTCGCGGGCGCTCTGGTAGGCGAGGGCGGCCGCGGGGAGACCCACCAGGCCGATCACGACGAGGACTCCTGCCACAATCTCCTTCCAGCGCATGCGCCATTCCCCCCTGTCGCGCTAGCCAACCAGCAGCCACGTGAACAGTCCGGTCACGCCGGCGAGGAAGATCACCGGCGGGATGGCGGCCAGCGAGGCCGCGCGGTCGCTGCCCAGCGTCTGCCGGGCGATCTTCCAGCACACGTCGATGCTGTAGGCGAGCCCGAACAGCAGCGACGCCACCTGGAGATAGGGCATGACCCGCATCCCGACCGGGTTCCACTGCACGTGCGCGGTGCCGAACAGGTCCCAGCCCCAGCCGAACGGGTCGGAGATGACCCGCGGGATGTAGGCCCAGTTGGGCAGGATGATCGCGAAGCTGAAGGCGATCCAGGCCATCAGCCCGATCGGCACCAGGCTGTAGGAGAGGTTCGTGAACAGCTTCCGGAACGGGACGGCGACACCGCTCATCTTGCGGCCCAGCCACACGAACGCGCCCCAGAGGGCCGGGACGACCACCATCACCGTGAGCGCCAGGCTGGAGGCGTAGACCAGATAGCCGCCGAGGCTCTTCATGTTCGCCCAGTCCTTCAGGGTGCCCCAGGGGCCCATCATGACGGCCATGTAGATCGCGGCGGCGCCCAGCATGATGAACGCCTTCCAGGCCTCGTCCAGCCCGCGGTGCTTGTCCACCAGCAGGTCGGTACCGGGCGGCCGCAGGCGGAGGGACATGTTGTCCTTCGAACACGTGCGGAAGCACTCGAAGCAGAACCCGCAGTAGGTGTTGCGGGCCATGGTCGTCGGCGCCTCCATCCACGGGCAGGCGTAGGCCTCGCTCGTGCCCACCACGCACTCCTTGTTCTTGTGCTCCCGGCAGACGGAGTAGACGTTGTGGCGGATCTCCATGGTGGCCATGTTGCTGTAGAGCCCCAGGAACCCGCCGACCGGGCACAGGTAGCGGCAGAAGGTACGCCGCTCGAAGATCAGGGAGACCACGATCGCCGCGATGACCATGCCCAGCAGGAGCCAGGCGGTCACCAGCGTCCGGGTGGTCAGGATGCCGGAGAACAGCGCCATGCTCAGGAAGATCAGGTTGACGGGCCACATGTTGCGCAGGGGGGCCGGCCATCGCTTGCCCAGGGTGAGCCCCTTGCCCGGCCGCTTCTGGACGAAGGCGAGCCGCTGCAGCCACTCGCCCAGGCTGGGCAGCGGGCAGAGCGCACACCAGATCCTGGACATGAACGGCACCAGAATGAGCATCAGGGCCGACCACCAGAAGATCCAGACCAGGACGACCAGCAGGTTGGCGTTGCCCACGGGCGTGCCGATGAAACCGGCCACCAGGGCCACCGAGAACACCGAAGCCGTGATCAGCTGAAGCAGGAACGAGGTCCAGCGGCTGCGGAGCACGCGCCGCAGACCGGGGAACCGCGCCGTCAGGTCGTACCGCCAGTCCACGGGAATGAACCCCAGGAACTTGGATCCCTCCGGAATGCCGGTCATGCCGCGCACTGCACGCTCTTCGCGGCTCTGCCGGGGCTCATGCACTGCACTCATGACTTCACCACCTTCAGAAGGAATCCACCGATGGAACCGGCGGCCAGGAGGGCCACGCCGATCAGCGAGGACCGGGCGTACCAGTTGGGGCTCACCCGCAGCCAGCCGATCATGTACGGGTGGAAGTTGCCGCAGACCTCGGAGCAGCGGAACATCCACCGGCCGGGCTTGTCCGCGACAAACTCCACGGTCACGGGCTGGCCCGCCACCAGCGCCACGTTAATCCCATACCCGTCCAGGTAAAAACCGTGAACCACGTCAAGAGACATCAGATTCAGCCGCACCAGGTCTCCTTGCCTGACCTCGATCTCGCCCGGCTCGAACGCCCACTGCCGGGCCGCGATGTTGACCTCGACCACGTTGGGCTCCCCGTCGGACGCCGAGGCGACCCCGGTCAGGGCCAGAGCGGCGGAAACGCCGACGGCCACGATCACCCCGGCCGCCAGCAGGACGGTGCGCAAGCGCCGCTTCTTCTGTCTCATCCACTCTCTTCCTTTCTCTTGCGGGGCTGATCAGCGCCTCGTGCGGCGCCCCGTCAGCCCGCCCGCACCTCTACCTCGATGGGTATCTCGCCAGCCTTTTCCAGGATCAGCACGGCCTGGAAGCGATCTCCGGGAACCAGATGCCGGGTGAGGCCCAGGAGCATGACATGCAGGCCTCCGCGCTGGAACTCGACGGCCTCGCCGGCCGGAATCTCGATGCGCTCGACCGGCACCATCCGCGCCACCTCGCCCTCCACGACGGTCTCGTGCAGCCTGCAGCCCTGGGCCACGTCAGTCTGCACGCCCAGCAGGGCATCCGGCTCCGCACCTCTGTTCTCCAGCCGGAAGTAGATGACGCTGTTGGTGCCGCTCGCCAGGCGCTGCCCTTCCTGCAGGGCCGTGTGCTGCGCCCAGGCCTCTTCCACCCGAATCGGCGGGTCCCCGGCGGGCGCCTGTGCCCCGCCGCCTCCCTGCGGACGGGATCCGCAGCCGGCGGCCAGCGCGCCGCACAGGAGCGCCCCGATCACGACCAGGGCGAGAGTTCGTCTTGGCACGACGGCACTCCCCTTGAGATCATCTGCTCTGCTGCAACAACACCCGCACGTCGTTGGCCACCACCGACGGGTCCGTGCCCGTCGGGAACTTCACCCGGATGAACCCCTCCGAGTCGATCAGGTACGAGGTCGCCGTGTGGCCGATCAGGTATCCCTCCTCGCCGTCCGGCATGGGGGTTTTCTCCACGTAGATGCGGTAGGCGTCGGCCACCGCGGCCACCTCCTCCGGCGTCCCGGTGAGGCCGATGATCCCGGGGTCGTAGAGGGCCAGATACTCTTTCAGCCGCTCGGGTGTATCGCGTTCCGGATCAACCGACACGTACACAAACCGAACCCGGTCCCGGTACCGCCTGAGGCCCGCCATCGCCTCGCGCCAGGTCACCATGGTGGCGGGGCAGACGTCGGGACAGTAGGTGTAGCCGAAGAAGAGCACGGTGGCCTCGGAGTCGCGTGCCCGGAACTCGTACGGATTGCCGTTCTGGTCCGTCAGCGTGAAGTCCGGCGCATAGCGCAGGGTGGTCATCACCTGGCCCCTGAACTCCTGGGACTCCTGGTTCAGCAGGATGAGCCCGACCACCCCCACGCCTGCGGTCAGCAGGATTGCGAGCACGATCGGAATGACAACGCGTGCCTTCACGACGGCCCCCCCTCAGTCATGGGTTCGGCTTGCGGATGCTCCTCGATCACTGCTCCTGAAGCGACCGGAGGTACAGGATGATCGCCCTCAGGTCGTCATCCGACAGGGCCGGGTTGCCGCCCTTGGGGGGCATGTCCACCTTGGTGGTGTTCAGCGGGTCTGACGCCGGCCGGCCCACCTTCAGGAACTGCACCAGCGAATCGTCGTCCTGCGCCAGGAACCACTCGGACGGCGTCACCAGATCCTTGCCCAGGCCGGGCAGGCCGTGGCCGTCGGCGCCGTGGCAGGCGGCGCAGGTCTCCTCGAACCCCCGCTGCCCCCGGGCGATGCTGACGTCGCTGCCGGCCGAGCCGGGTTCCGGGGTTGTTGCGGAGACACCGCCCCCGGCCAGGATGATCACCTGCGGGGCATCTGCGGCGCCGCACGCGACCAGGAACGCCGCAAGGGCGGCCCCGGCCAGGGCGTGGCGCCACCTCCGAAACGGGATTGCAGGTCGCATGGCAACTGCCTCCTCACAACTGCGCGGTCACCTGCGCCAGCGGGTCAGGGAAGCGGCGGGCCGGTAGGTTCCAGGTCCAGCTCCTTCACCTGGTTCCACCGGAGCACTTCTCCGGGGCCCGCGCGGGACCTGGCTGCCTCCTCGTCGGCGAAGGCGACGATATCCCAGTGGATGCCGCCGAGCCCCCCGCCGTGGACGAACCAGGCCTCGTCCGCCCGGATCCACTCCCCGGTCTCCCGGTCGTGCACCCAGGCCACGGGGTCAATGCCCCGTCTGCGCAGGTAACGGACCATGTCGCCGATGTCGTCGAACAGAACGGGTTCACCAGTCTCCTCATCCATGTAGCCCGCGGCAAACCGCACCTCCACGATCGCCATCCCGCATTCCGCGCAGACGTCGAGCCGCGGGCGGAGCTCCGGCGGGGAGTCGGGATCCGTCTTTCCCCCTCCGCATCCAGCCAGGAGCGCCAGCAGCACTGCGCCCAGCAGGATGGCCGGCGCCCGCCAGGGCTGCCGACGACTCATGCCATGTCCCCCCTTCGGAACAGCCAGAACGCCAGCGCCAGGGGAACGATCACCCAGACGACCAGCAGGCCGACCAGAAGCGGCACGAGCAGCTCGCCAAGCACGCTCGTCACGTACAGGCCTGCGGGTCCCAGCACCTCGAGCCTGGGTGACAACACGGCAATGGTCGCAAGTCGGTACACCTGCAAGGGGTTGAGCAGGGACCAGAACAGCAGGCTCTCCACCCGCATGCGGGTCACCAGCACCGAGCCCATCACGCCCAGGTCGCCCAGGAACACCAGGACGAACCAGACGAACAGGGCCACTCCCTGGGCCTGTGCGACGCGGCCGGCGGCGCTGGAGATGAGGACGCCGAAGCCGAGCCCCGCCATGGCCAGAAGCAGGGTCAGGCCGGTGAAGCCGGCGAAGCCCGCCGGATCCAGCGGGGCGCGCCGCAGGCCGAGCAGCACGCCCACGACCCCGAAGCTGAGCAGGAGGCTGGCGGCCAGCGCCGCCGCCAGGCCCGCCACCTTGCCGCAGAAGAACTCACCGGCGGAGATGGGCTGCGACATCATATAGCCCAGGGTCTTCCGCTCCCGCTCCCCGGCCAGCGTCAGGGCGCCGGCGATCAGCCCCATCAGGGGCACGACCAGCAGCATCAGGTTCACCAGCCCGGCGGCGGCCCTGCTGAAGCCCTGCAGGCCCGCGTAGCCCGAGTACACCGTGCTGATGTAGGTCAGGCCGCCGGCCAGGACCATCAGGGCCAGGGAGTAGAGGAGGAACCAGCGGGTGCGGAGGGCGTCCCGCAGCTCGCGCACTGCCAGCGCGGCGATGACCACCCGGCGGGATGGGCTCTTCACCACTGCCTGCACACCAGTCCGCCCCCCTCCCTCTGCGTCCGCTCCAGCCCCGCCCGCTGCAGCCGCACGAACTCCCGCACGTCGTAGCGGGCCACGACGCGCCCCTGGTCGAGGAAGACCACCTCGTCGGCCAGGGCCGCGACCTCCTCGGGCCGGTGGGAGGCGAACAGCAGGGTCTTGCCCGACGCCCGGCAGCGGTTCAGCAGATCGAGCAGCTCGGCGCGCGCCTGCTCGTCCAGGTTGGCGGTGGGCTCGTCGAGGAGGAGCACCGGCGGGTCGGCCAGCAGGGCCAGGGCCAGCGACAGCCGCTGGCGCATGCCGCCGGAGAGGGCCCCCACCTGCTTGCCCGCCTCTTCGCCGAGGCCCACGCTGCCCAGGGCTGCCCCGATCCGGTCTGCGCCCACCCCCTTCAACGTTGCGAACAGCCTGACGGTCGCCTGCACGGTCATGTCGTAGTAGGCCAGGTCCTGCGGCACGTACCCCAGGCGGCTGCGGACCTCCCGCGGGCGCTGCCGCACGTCCAGGCCGTCCACCAGGATCCGCCCCGTGTAGCGCACGAGCCCCAGGATGCACTTCAGCGTCGTGCTCTTGCCGGCGCCGTTGTGCCCCCAGAGGGCGACGGAGCGGCCTGCGGGAATGGACAGCGTCACGTCATCCAGCGCGATCATGCGTCCATAGCGCTTGCGGACGGATTCCAGGTTGATCACGTTGCGTTCCCTCCCCGCGTGAGCCCGGGGCCCAGCGAGGCCTGCGGAAACAGGAGCCGTCCGGCGAGCAGCAGGGCGGCGGCCAGGTAACCCAGCCCCAGGCCGACCAGCCCGCGGGGCTGCGCCGAATCGGCAGGGGCGGGTGCGTCGAGCCCCGGCGCGGTCCTGGGCGCCTCATCCACCAGCAGCGGCTGCGGCGCCACCGCGGGGAACGCGCGGGCGGCGAAGTCGACCGCGGACGCCGCCGGCGTGAACCGGAACCAGCGCAGTTTCGGCTCCCGATCCATCAGCCGTTCGAACAGCCCTTCCTCCCGGTGCGGCAGGTCGCCGACGCCGTCAGCATCGGCATCGTAGCCGCTGTAGTTGCTCCAGTAGTTGCCCTTGCCCTCGGGGGTCCAGTCGTTCTGCCCGAGGCGGCCGCCCCCCGACAGGCCGACCTGCGTGAAGTTGTCGATCAGGTCGTTCTCGCCGATGAAGTTGCCGTTGGTCACGGGCGTGAAGAGCATCCCGGTCTCATTGTTCAGGATCACGTTGCGACGGATGTAATTGGGCACCTCGCGGTACATGGGCGAGTTGTCGAAGTAGATGCCCACGCGGTTGCGGGCGACCCAGTTCTCCTCCAGCACCACGTCGTTCATGTCCTTCAGGCCGATCCCGTAGCCGGAAGGGCCCCCGTTGTCGGTCGAGATGTTGCGGCGGGCCACCGCCCCGGTGCCGAACATCAGGTAGAGACCCACGGAGTTCTCGTACAGGTGGTTGTCCTCCACGACGACGTCCCACGTGCGCATCACGTGGATCCCGATCAGGCCGTGGTGGACCACGTTGCCGCGGATCACGGCGTCCCTCGTGGAGTCGATCAGGCAGTCGCGGAAGTAGCTGACCTCGTTGTTCAGCACCTGGGCGCCGTCGCTGTACCAGACCCGGATGCCGTCGCCGACCTCCCCCTCCGGGAGGTAGCGCTTGGCCTCCACGCGGTTGCCGGTGATGACGACGCCCCGGGCGTACTTGGCCACGATGCCGAACAGCACGTCCGAGACGTCGTTGTGGGCCACCGTGACGCCTTCCGCCTCCACCCAGATGCCGGCGTCCTCACGGTCCATGCTCCGGCCGCTGCTGGTGACCCGAAAGCCGGCGATGCTGGCGCCTGGGGCGGTGATCCGCACCACCGTACCGGATCCGCCGCCCGTGATCTCGGGCCAGCCGCGGCCGACGAGGTTCACGGACTTCTCCACCAGGACCGGGCCCGGGTAGGTCCCTCCCTCCACCAGGACCGTGTCGCCGTCGCCGGCTGCCGCCAGGGCCGCCTCCAGCGAGGCGTACTCACCTTGCGGTCCCACGGTGAGCGTGCGGCCGGCGGCTGCTGCAGATGCCTGCCCCCCCAGCAGCACCACGGCCGCCGTCACCAGGACCATCGCCCACCGGGCAGGCCTCATGCCGTCCTGCCCTTTCGCCGGAACGGGATGAGGGTGAGCAGGGTCAGCACCGCCGCCGCCAGGGCCAGCCAGAAGCCGGCCTGCAGCCACCCGTAGGTGTGGAACTGTGCGACCTTGCCCCACCCGAGCATGGTGGGCGTGAACGCGCTGATCGTGCTGCGAAGGGCGGCGTTGGGGTCCAGGTGGTTCCCCGCGTACCAGAGCCAGAGCTTCAGGTCAGCCAGGAAGAAGACGGGGAAAATCACCGTGGGCAGGCGCAGCACCCACCGCAGCCAGTTCCGCGGCCAGATGGAGATGACCAGGAGAACCGCCATCGCGATCACCATGGGAACCGAGATGGAGCGCTCGAACTTGGCCGCATCGTTCAGCTTCATCATGCCGATGTAGTGGTTCAGTTCGTCGATCTCGGCCACGTCCTCGCCGACGATCTCCGTCAGCGTCGCCGTAGCGGTCAGCCCCTGGGGGTACTGCGGAGCCCACATCGTGATGCTCCACCAGGGCAGGCGGATCGAAACCAGGAGCAGCACAGCGGAAGCCACGAGCAGAACGGCGATGAGGGGCGAGACCCGACGCGCCTGCGTCGCCGGGACCGGTGCAGATGGAGCGCTACCTGTCGCAGTCATCGTATCGAACTCCTTTTGTACCCGAAAGATAGCCGGGAATGGCGGTGGAGCGCCCTTGCGGGCGCTCCACACGCCCTCCACGACGGGCCGTCGTGACTACGGCTCCACGTGCAGGTAACCCATCATCTCGAGGTGCAGCGCCGAGCAGAACTCCGTGCAGTAGAACGGGAAGACACCTTCCTTGTCTGCGACGAAGGTGAAGTCGGCGTGCTCGCCGGGTTCGAGCGACAGCGTCACGTTATAGGCGGGCAGACCGAAGCCGTGGGTCGCATCCTTGGCCCGGTCGATGTTGGTGATGTGCCAGTGGACGATGTCACCCTTCTTCACGGTGATGTTCTCAGGCGTGAAGTGGCTGCGGATGGCCGTCATGTAGATGTGGACCTCGTTGCCGTTGCGCTCGATGCGCTCCTGGCCGGCCTGGACGGCGTTCGGGCTGACCGAGTGGGTCATCGGATCCCAACCGATCTCGGGATACACGCTCCAGCTCTTCAGCCGCTCGGCCTTGATGATCTGGGCGTAGTGCGGCTCGCCGATGCCCATCGGCATGTCGTAGATGACCTGCATCGGAGTGCCCGAGATGTCGACGAGCTGCAGGTTCTGCGGCAGCAGCGGGCCGGTGCCCGGGAACTCGCCCTCGCCGCCGGAGAAGCGGTCAAGCGACCACTTGTTCAGCGCCACGAGGTACTTGCCGCCAGGCGTGGCCGTGTCGCCCTCCACCGCGGCGATGTGGCCGACGTTGTACTGCACCGGCACCTTTTCGATCAGCTTCCAGCCGTCCTGCGGCCGCTCCGAGCCGATGCTCCACCGGGCGACGGCGCTGTCCAGGAACAGCGAGGTGTAGGCGTAGCCCTGATCGTCGAACACGGTGTGCAGCGGGCCCATTCCCAGCTCGATCTGCGCCTCCAGGGCGTCCTCAAAGGCGATGATCGGCACGCCGTAAGGATCGGTGCCCTCGAACTTCTTGTTCTTGATGGCCTCCTCGATCTTGGCCATGCTGTAGATCGAGACGTGCGGGTCGAGCTTGCCGCCGACGACGATGTGGGTGCCCTTCGGGGTCACGTCAACGCCGTGCGGGCTCTTGGGCTCTGGCGTGAAGAACAGGACGCCTTCCGCCACCGCGGTCTCGATCGGGATCACCGGGAAGCCGTTGACCATCTTGACCTTGCCGGCCTTGAAGACCTCCTCGGCCTTCTTCCAGTTCACGATGTGCAGGTAGTCCTTGTCGCGGGCGGCCGTGCTGGTCTCGAAGTACGGGTCGTCCTCGGTCAGCTTGCCGGTGGCCATCTCGGTGTTGATCGAGTTGCAGAAGACCCAGCCGTCAGACGGGCCCTTGCCCGCGTCGCACAGGTCCTGCCAGTACGGCGGCAGCTCGACCGCAAAGGACTGGCTGACGTCGATCCGGCCCTTCACCCGGTCGAACTTCCACATGGTCAGCGAGCCGCGGAAGACCTCCTGGTACTGGCTCATGTCGGCGTACTGCCCGGTGGGCGGCATAGCGTACTGGGAGGCCTCAAACACGTAGGTGGTGTTCGGGTCGACGAAGGTGCCGCCGTGGTCGCTCAGGGTCAGCGGGTTCTTGACGATCTGCTTGGTCTCCCAGTCCTTCAGGTCGATGACGGCCACGCGGGCGTTGGCCTTGTCGTTGATGAACAGGAACTCGCCGTCATAAACGCCGTTGGTCTCGGAGATGTTCGGGTGGTGTGTGTCGCCCCAGAGGATCTCCTTGCCGTCCACGCCGCCCTCTTTCAGGACCCGGCGGCTCTCGTCGCTGTAACCCCAGCCCTGCCAGGGCTCCGGCGTGAACACGGCGATGGTCCGCAGGATGCGCATGGACGGGAGGCCGATGGCGATGACCTGGCCGCTGTGACCGCCGGACGAGAACATGATGGCCTCGTCCTTCACGCCACTGGGCACGTAGGTCTTCAGGGCGGCGACCACGTCAGACGGCGACAGCCCGCGCTCCGACGCGATGGCGGCGGCGTCCGCGCTCAGGCCGGTCACCGCTCCACCTGTCGACGGCCCCTCGAAGCTCGGCGGTGTGGTGGGCTTGCTACAGGCCGACAGGATCAATGCCGCGGACACTAGGAAACACAGCAGTCTCGGTCCTCTACGCATGCTCCGCACCTCCGTGTGATGTATCCCGACGGGCGTCTGCCCGACGAGTACTGCTGTGATCGGCCGCCTATGGCCCCCGGCGGGCCGCTTCCAGGGGATCCATGCGCGCCGCCCGGATGGCCGGGCCGAGCGTGGCCAGTTCGGCCATCGCCACGGTGACGGCCATCGACCCGACGCTGTACCGCAGCCACTCCCCCTGCGGCACATGGGTCAATGTGTCACCGGCGAGCAGCAGCATCAGAAGCAGCCCTGCCGCGACGCCCAGGAGGGCGCCGCCGGTCGACAGGAGACCGGATTCAGCGAGAGTCAGACGGAGAAGGAACGATTGCGAGGCGCCCATGGCCCGCATCATGCCCAGTACGGTTCTTCGCTCCGCCACGCGGACGGAGGTGATCAGCCCCGTCAGCAGCACCGTGGCCAGCATGGCCACGCCGGCGCCGGTGAACAGGTATCTCAGGATGGGTTCGAGCTGGCGCGCCACCTGGCGCACCGTCTGCTCGGCCACCACCACATCGGCCTCAGGAATCAGGGACAGAATCTCCGCCTCGGCGAACGCAGGGGGAGCCCACTGCTCCAGGTGGACCAGCAGGACCGACGCCCGGCCTCCGGCCGCGACGCCCGCGCCCCCCTGGCTCAGGTCCAGCCCCTCCACCGCCGTGATGCCGACCACGCCGCCCTCCCGCAGGCGCCGCTCCCAGTCGGCGACGGGGATGGCGGGCTCCAGCGGCGGGGCAGATCCCGAGGTCAGGAGTTGCGTGGCTGCCGCCGCATCGCCCCTGCGCGTGAGAATCAGGTCCGCCCGCAGGTCCCGCAGCCCGGCCCCGAGGGCGTTCTGCATCCCCGAAAAGAGGATCAGGGCGCTGAACAGCGTTCCGGCGGCGATGAACGACACCAGGGAACCTGCGGCGCTGCGCCAGGCGGACCGGCGCATCCACGCCCGGAGCAGCGTCATCATGGTCAGCCTTCCTCGCTCTCGTTGCACTTCGTACCCGCCCCCCCGAGAGGATGAGGTGCCGGCTGGCCAGACCGGCCAGCTCCGTCGAATGCGTGACCAGCACGATGGTCATGCCGCCCTGGTTGAGCGAACGGAACAGGTCCATGAGCTCCTGCTCGGTCTGTTCGTCGAGGTCGGCCGTGGGCTCGTCCGCCAGCAGGATCCTCGGCCTGTTCAGCAGCGCCCGGGCCACCGCCACGCGCTTCTGCTGACCGCCGGAGAGCTGCCACGGCATGCGGTCGCCGAACCCCGCCAGCCCGACCTGGTCCAGCAACTCCAGGGCCCGCTGCTTCGTCGGCGCCTCGCCGGCGGGCAGAAAGGCCGTCGGCAGCATGACGTTCTCGAGCACCGTCAGGGTGGGAATCAGGCTGGCGAACTGGAAGACGAACCCGGTGGTGCGACAGCGGAGCAGCGATCGCTGGGCGTCGGTGAGCTGCCAGATGTCCTGGCCGTCGATGAGCACCCGTCCGGAGTCGGGGCGGATCAACCCGCCGATCAGCGAGAGGAAGGTGGACTTGCCGGCTCCGGAGCGGCCGGTCACCACGACGAACTCGCCGTCCTCCACGGTGCCGGTGTACTCGGCCAGCGCTTCGATCACCTGGTCTCCGGCGCGGTAACGCTTGGCGACCCCTTCCAGTTGAATCATGTGTTGCCTCCGTGAATGCTGTAGTGTGGCTCCAGCCTGGCCAGGCGCCATGCGGGCCAGGCCGCGGCCAGGGCCCCGAGGGCGCCGGCCCCCAGCACCACCAGGACGGCGAAGAGGACCTGCTGCGCCAGAGACGGCCAGAGGAACGGGAGGGTGAAACTGTAAAGGATCAGGTCCTGGAACAGGCCGTAGACGCCTGCGCCGACGGCCACGCCCAGCAGGGCGCCGATCAGGCACATCAGCACCGCCTCGCCGGCAAAGGCGAACACCGTCTGCCGGGCGGTGGCGCCCATCGCCCGCAGGATGCCGATCTCCCTGGCCCGCTCCATCGTCGCGGCGGAGAACAGCACCAGCAGGAGGAGCAGCGAGACGAGGAAGACGCCGGCCGAGATCGGAACCAGGGCGGACATCAGGCTGCTCACGCTGCGGGTGACCCCCTGGGTCACCTGGCCGGCGGTAATCGCCGAAACCCCGGGGATGGCCTCCTCGATCGCCCGGGCGACCTCTGCGGCCCGGTCCGGGTCGGCCAACCGCACCATCACGGCCGAGACGCTGCCCGGGGGAATCTCCAGGGGCCTGTCCGCCAGGGTGCGGGACCGCTCGACCATCTCAGCCACCGACGCCATGGGGATGAAGACCGTCTCATCCATCCCCATGCCGGTCGGATCCAGCCTTCCGACCACGGTGTACTCCGACCCGTACAGCCGGAGCGGTTCCGACGCGGTCATCGTGACGTGGTTGCCCGCCACCGCCTCGTCGGGCCTGAGGTCCCGGTGGAGGGCCTCGTAGAGCCACGGGCGCACCGTGAAGTCCGTCTCGGGATCGAAGCCCACCACCAGCAGCCGGCCCGTGCAGCACGCCGCGGAGGCGAGGGTCTCCACGAAGACCTGCGGGGAGGCCTCCCGCACGCCGGGGACGGCCCGCACCTGGTCGACGACGCCGCCGTCCATGTAGAAAGCGACCGGCTCGCCCATCACCAGGGCCGTGTGCGTTCCCTCCACGGCTCCCCGGGGCACGACCATGAGGTCGGCGCCGAGGCGGGCCATGCCCACGTCCATCGCGTGGTCCGCGCCCATCGTGATCAGTCCGCCGGCGAAGGTCATGCCTGCAGCGAGCAGCACGGAGAGGATGGCCACGGCGCTTCGGCCGGGGTTGCGCATCAGGTTGAAGATCGAAAGCCGCAATAACGCGCCAGCAGCCCTCCCGGTGTTCATGCCGCCTGACTCACCCGCTTCCATCTGACCATTCCCAGGAGCCCGGCCAGGACGACCAGGGCGCCCAGCAGAATGGCGCCGGGCTTGTAGCTCAGGTTGCAGACCATGGAGGGCATCGTGCACGTCGGCAGGATCCAGAGGGGCAGGAGGATCATCAGCAGTCCCGCGAGGGCGGCAACGGCGCTCAGGGCCCTCTGCGCTTCATCCCGCGCGAGCAGCATCACCACCCCGATGCCGGCCACCAGGCCGCCAATGCCCTTCAGGCCCTGTTCTGACCAGTGGCAGCGCATGGGCACCAACGTGCCCTTCGCGGTTTCGAGCATGTGACCCGCGTCGCCGCAGACTTCCAGGAAGAACTGCGCGGCGATCACCGTCACAAGTCCCAGAAGCAGCACAAGAAGGCCCCGCCACTTCCTCGCAGGCAATGACATTCCGCACCTCTCCTTTGTCACGCCAGTCACGCTAGTGCGAGTTCTATGTTTAGGGTATTTCAGTCCTGTGTTGGATGTATATAGATAAATGGTACAAGTCGTTCCGGCCTAGTAGTCTAAGGAATCATTTCTTGAAATTATTGGTAGCCAAGCGGCGCTGGACATAAAGAAGAGGACCCTCCCCCTGGAGTCGGGAGAGGATCCCAGCGGCCTCAGGTCGCCATCGCCAGCAACCCTGCGACGATCACGAGCGCCATGCCCACCGCCGAGCAGACCTGGAAGGAAAGAAAGAAGGCATCTGAAAGGTGCCGCCTGTGCCGCAGCAGCACCGACAGCGGCGCCATGACCAGAATGCCCAGGGCCATGTCTATAAGGCCTAGTCCCAGGACCGAACCCACCATGCACCCCTCCCTGTTGTCGCTCTTTTCTGCCTTATTTGTTATTTATCTTTCGCCCCGGCATTCCCCTGCCGCACCCTGTCGAAAGGGCGAGAGTGGGAGCGTTCCGGCGCACAGAGAAAGGGTTCCCTCCGCGCACTCCGGAGGGAACCCTCGGACGTTATGTGGGTCCGCTGTGCTTACTGCAGCTCGAACGTCACCGACACCACCGCCGAGAAGGTGGTCGTGCCGCTGTACACGGGCACGGCCGCCTTGAACGCCTCGTCCAGCGCCATGAAAGCCTCGGCCTCGGCCCTCACCAACGAGGCCCCCTGGTCCTGCACGGTGACCGACTGGACCCGGGCGATCTTGTCGCCGAACTCGCCGGCCACCAGCTCGGCCTTGGCCTTGGCGTCCGCGACTGCCGCCTTCAGGGCTTCCTCCAGCAGCTTCTCGGTGTCCTTCACGGTGAAGTTGATGCCCCGGAGGTCGTTGGCCCCGGCCTCCACCGTCGCCTGGATCAGATCGGCCACCTTGTCCAGGTCCTGCGTGGTGATGGAGAGGGTGTTGGTTGCCCGGTAGCCGACCAGTTCCTGGCCGCGCTCCTGGGTCCAGTTGTACTCGGGAGAGAGCTGGAAGACGCTGGTCCGGATGTTGTCCTCCTTCACGCCCTTGGCCTTCACAGCGTCGGCCACCTTGTTGATGCTCTCGCTGAGGGCGTTGTACGCCTCGATCGGCGTCGGCTTGACCTCGGTCACGCCCACGGTGATGACCGCGGTGTCAGGCTTGACCTCGAGCTGACCGCGGCCCACCACCGACAGCGTGCGAACAGGCGAATCGTCCTCGGCCGCCTGAACCTGAGCGCCCTGCGGGTTGAATGCTGCGATCCCGAGTACCAAGAGGCCGGCCAGGAGGATCGTGAAAAGGCCATTCCTCAGTCTCATTCGGGTCCCTCCTCGTCGTGATATCCGCCCGTTAGACGGGGGGAAACCGCGTTCACGATTCAACTTTTGCCATGATCGTGCGGAAATCCTCGGCCGGGCAGGAAGAACGCGGCTCTCCACGGCCGGCAAAAGAAGAGGAACGCCGGGTCGCAGCGCTCCTCAGCACCCGTATTGGCGATGATCGTTATGCAGGAGGCATCTCTGAGCCGCTTCCCGCGCCGCCTGCAGCGGCCTGGAGACCGGGACTGGTCGCACCCGGGCGCAGCCACTCGACGCCGGGCCGGCCCACCAGGTAGCCCTGCGCGTAGTCGACCCCGAATTCCCGCACCAGCCGGAGCGTCTCCGCCCGGTCCACGAACTCGGCGATGGTCGCCTGCCCCTGGGAACGGGCCATGGCCACCATGGCCCGGACCAGGTGCTGGTCGGCCGACTCGCTGGGCAGGTTGCGGATGAACGCGCCGTCGATCTTCAGGTAGTCCACCGGCAGCTGCTTCAGCAGATGCAGGCTGGAGAAGCCCGACCCCACGTCGTCAAGGGCGAAGCGGCAGCCCAGCCGGCGCATGGCCGTGATGAAACGCCGGGCCTGGTCCAGGTCGCTGATGGCCGCGGTCTCGGTGATCTCCAGCACCAGCTTGGCGGGGTCGGCGCCGCTCGCCTCCAGCTCCTCCTGAATCATGCGGGCCAGGCCGGGATCGGAGATGGTCTTGCCGGAGAGGTTGACCTCGAACGCCTCGATCTCGCTGTCCGGTTCCTGCGCCGCGATGAGCCGGATGGCTTCGCGCAGCACCCAGCGGTCGATCTCCTGAATCAGGCCGAAGCGCTCGGCGCCAGCCATGAACACGCCCGGCGGAACCAGAGTTCCGTCTTCCTCCACCAGACGGAGCAGCAGCTCCACGCGAGTGACCTTGCCCCGCTTCAGGTCGAGGATGGGCTGGGCGTGCAGCACGAACCGGTTCTCGCGCAGCGCCTCGCGCAGCCGCCGGTCCCACGAGAGCCTGGCTGCCATCTCGTCGCGCTGCTCGTCGGTCTTCTCGTAGACCGCCACCGTGTTGCGCCCCGACTCCTTCGCCTTGTTCATAGCCATGTCGGCCTGGGCCAGAAGCGTCTCGGCGGCAAGGCCGTGGTCGGGGAAGAAGGTGATGCCGGCGGAGGCCGTCATGGTGAGGCTGCGTCCCTTCACCTTGAAGTCCTCCTGCTGCAGGGCCTGAAGGAGAGACTTGGCGACGGAGACCGCCTCCCGCCCGGTGTAGGGCATGAGGATGGCGAACTCGTCGCCGCCGTGGCGCGCGGCGATGTCGGTGGGCCGCAGGTGCGCCTGGATGATGTGGGCGACCCGCCGCAGCACCTCATCGCCGGCCTGATGTCCGAGTGTATCGTTCACGTACTTCAGCAGGTCGAGATCCAGGAACACGATTGCCCCGTGCACCCGGTGCCTGCGCGCCATCTCCAGGTGGCGCTCCAGCTCGGCCTGAAAGGCCCGGCGGTTGTACAGGCCCGTCAGCGCATCGCAGCTCGCCAGCTTCTTCAGGACCGCCTGGACCCGCTTGCGGCCGGAGATGTCCCGCACCTCGAGGATGCGGATCTGCTCGGACCCGGCCGTGGCCACGGCGACGAACACCTCAACGGGGATCTGGCCGCCGTCCTTCAGCTGTGCGTGCGCCTCGTACCCCTGGGGCACCGGTCGCGCCGTGTCCGCCCCACCTTCCTCACGCCACGCCGCCTCTCCGGGGGCAGGCTCCGGCAGGTCGGGAAAGAGCAGGCCGAGGGGCCTCCCCAGCACCTCATCCTCCGTGTACCCCAAGATCTCGGCCGCCCGGTTGTTAAACAACACGATGCGCTGCTTCCGGTCGGTGGCGATAAGCGCGCTGGGCGCCAGGCCCACCACCGTGGAAAGCCACTGCTCCGGCACCCGGTGCGCCGGCCGCAGGATCCACGGCCCGGCGAACAGGCTGAGGTTGACCCCGCCGAAAAAGAGCACGCCCAACCACCACTGCGCCCAGAGCGCGAAAGCGGAACAGAGCGCGGCGGGCAGGGCGGCAAGCGCGGCCAGCGCCATCCACCCGGGGCTGAAAGGCCGGGCGCGCTCCAGCCGGAACAGTGCGACGGCACTCACGAAAAACGACAGGCCGATGAGGGTGGTGTAGGGCCCCCCGAACCCCCGCAAGGGAACCGCGAAGTGCTCGGGCGCGGACAAGATCAGCAGCCCCTGCAGCACCTGGGCGCCGGCCGTGAACCAGGTCAGGCGCCTGGTATCCCGGCACTGAAACCGCTGTCCACTGTGTGCTCCTACAAAGATCACGCTTCATCGACCTCTCGCTGGTTCCGGATCTCTTCCTGCGCCCTGCCCGGCGGCGCTCAGAACGCACGCCAGCCGATGTCCCTTCGGTACGTCTTCCCCTCGAACTGGATCTGGGCCACCCCGGCGTAGGCCAGGTCCAGCGCGTCGCGCAGGGTGGGCCCCATCGCCATGACCCCGAGTACCCGGCCTCCGGCGGTGACCACCTGTCCCTCGTCGTTGAAGGCGGTACCCGCATGGAAGACGGTCACACCGGTCTGGTCGGCCTCCACCAGCCCGCTGATGGGCATGCCCTTGGCGTACGACCCCGGGTAGCCGGCCGAGGCGAGCACGACGTTGACCGCCGCGCCGCTGCGGAACCGCAGGTCCACCTCGTGCAGCCGCCCGTCCACGCAGGCCTGCATCACTTCCAGCAGGTCGTTTTCCAGGAGGGGCAGCACCACCTGCGTCTCCGGGTCGCCGAACCGGGCGTTGAACTCGATCACCTTCGGCCCGCCGGCGGTGAGCATCAGTCCGGCGAAGAGGCAGCCGACGAAGGGCGTCCCCCGCCGGGCCAGCTCGGCGATCGTCGGCTCCAGGATGCGCCGCTGCACCTCATCGGCGACCGCCTCGGTGTACGCCGGCACGGGGGCGTAGGCGCCCATCCCGCCGGTGTTGGGGCCGGTGTCGCCCTCGCCGATCCGCTTGTGATCCTGCGCGGCGACCATCTGCTTCACCGTGCGCCCGTCGCTGAACGCCAGCACGGTGACCTCCTGCCCCTCCAGGACCTCCTCGATCACAACCCTGCTGCCCGCCTCGGCGAAGGCCCCCTCCACCATCGTGGCCCTGAGCGCCGCCCGGGCCTCGTCGAGGTTGGCGCAGACCTGCACGCCCTTGCCCGCCGCCAACCCATCCGCCTTGATGACGATGGGCCCGGGGCGAGCCTCGATGTAGGCCAGCGCCTGCTCGTAGTCGGTAAAGTCGGCGTAGGCCGCCGTCGGCACGCCCGCCGCGGTCATGACCTCCTTCGCGTAGGCCTTCGAGGACTCGATGCGGGCTGCCGCCGCCGTGGGGCCGAACGCCCGAATGCCCTCAGCCGCCAGCGCATCCACCAGCCCCGCCGCCAGCGGCGCCTCGGGGCCCACGATCACCAGGTCGATCCCCAGCCGCCGCGCCAGATCCACCTGCCCGGCCACGTCGGTGGCCTCGACGTCGGGATGGCACCACGCAAACCGGCCGATCCCCGGGTTTCCGGGCGCCACGTGCAGTTCGTCAATGTGCCGGCTCTGGATCGCCTTCCAGGCCAGGGCATGCTCCCGTCCTCCACCACCGACGATTAGCACCTTCATTTCCCAGTCTCCCCCCAAATCCCTTCCTGCCGCTCCGTTCCCGGCATAACCGGCATTCTTCCCATTGTTTCCACCCACGTGATATCCGCGGGTCCGAAGTCGAGCCCCGCGTGAAAATCCCCGCCGCGCCCCGCAGGCAGACGGCGCGGCGCAGCGGAGCGAACTGCGCAGCGAGCAAGCCTGTCTGCCGAGGAGCATTTCCGCTGCTCACGCGCCCTGGGCGGCAAGCCCCCCGCGCAGACCCAGGGGTGTCGGCCTTCGGGCACGCAGGGCCTGCTGCGAGTATCGCCGGGTCCGCTGTTAGGGCGCCGGGCCCGAGGGCGCAGCCGCGTTCAGGGCGCCGGTTCAAAGCTCCGCAGGCAGACGGCGCGGCGCAGCGGAGCGAACTGCGCAGCGAGCAAGCCCGTCTGCCGAGGAGCATTTCCGCTGCTCACGCGCCCTGGGCGGCAAGCCCCCCGCGCAGACCCAGGGGTGTCGGCCTTCGGGCACGCAGGGCCTGCTGCGAGTATCGCCGGGTCCGCTGTTAGGGCGCCGGGCCCGAGGGCGCAGCCGCGTTCAGGGCGCCGGTTCAAAGCTCCGCAGGCAGACGGCGCGGCGCAGCGGAGCGAACTGCGCAGCGAGCAAGCCCGTCTGCCGAGGAGCATTTCCGCTGCTCACGCGCCCTGGGTGGCAAGCTGCGGGCCCGGCGCCAACCAAACCCCAGGCCCGGCGCACACAAACGCAGCCTTAGTGCCTGAAGTGCCGCACCCCGGTAAACACCATCGCAAGCCCCAGCTCGTCCGCCCGGGCGATCGACTCCTCGTCCCGGATCGACCCGCCGGGCTGGACGATGGCGGCGATGCCCGCCTCGCCGGCCGCCTCCACCACATCGGGGAACGGGAAGAAGGCGTCGGAGGCCAGTACGGCCCCGCGGGCCTGCTCCCCGGCCTGCCGGATGGCGAACCGGGCGGCGTCGATGCGGTTCATCTGGCCGGCCCCCACGCCCAGGGTCTGGCCGTTCTTCGCCACCACGATGGCGTTGGACTTCACGTGCTTGCAGACCTTCATGGCGAAGGCCAGGTCGCGCAGCTGCTCCGGCGTGGGTGCGGCCTTCGTCACGGCCTTCCAGGAGGCCGGGTCCTCGGCGATGGCGTCCCAGCTCTGCAGCAGCAGGCCGCCGCCGACCCGCTTCATGTCGAACCCGGCCGGCGGGGTGCGGTCGATCGGGCCCACGGCCAGCAGCCGCAGGTTCTTCTTCTTCGTGAGGACCTGCAGGGCGTCCGGCTCGAAGTCCGGGGCGATCACGATCTCCAGGAAGATCTTGCTGAGCTCCTCGGCGGTCTCCCGGTCACAGGGCCGGTTCAGGGCGACGATGCCCCCGAAGATCGACACGGTGTCGGCCTCGTAGGCCTTGCGGTACGCCTCGGCGATGGTGGGCGCCACCCCCACGCCGCATGGGTTGGCATGCTTGATCGCCACCGCGGCCGGCTCCTCAAACTCCTTCACCAGCTCCAGGGCCGCGTGGGCGTCGTTGATGTTGTTGTAGGAGAGCTCCTTGCCGTGGAGCTGCTTCGCCCGGGCGATCACCGTGCCGGTCGCGGAGCCGTCGCTATAGAAGGCCGCCACCTGGTGCGGGTTCTCACCGTAGCGCAGCTCCTGCACCTTCGTGAAGGTGAGGCTCAGGGCGTACGGGAACGGCGACCCGGCGGCCGACGGCTCGGGGGGCGCCTCGCCCGCAACCCGGGCGTCGATGATCTCCCGGCCGCGGGTCGCCAGCCAGCCGGCGATGGCGTTGTCGTAGACGGCGGTATGCTGGAAGGCCTCCAGCATCAGCGCGAAGCGGGTCTGAAGCGACAGGTCGCCCGTCTCACGCAGCTCGGCCAGGACCGAGGCGTACCGGGCCGGGTTGACGATGATTCCAACGTCCTGGTAGTTCTTCGCAGCCGCCCGCACCATCGTGGGTCCGCCGATGTCGATCTTCTCGATCGCATCCTCCAGGCTGACCTCCGGATTGGCCACCGTCTCCCGGAAGGGGTAGAGGTTGACGACCACCAGGTCGATGGGCGTCACCCCGTGCTCCGCCAGCTGGGCCATGTGGGCCGGGTTGGACCGGATCGCGAGAATGCCGGCATGGATCTGCGGCTGCAGGGTCTTCACCCGCCCGTCCAGGATCTCGGGAAAGCCCGCCACCTCGGCCACCTCGCGCACGGGAATCCCCGCGCCCTTCAGCGTCCGGTATGTGCCGCCGGTCGAGATGATGTCGACCCCCAGGTCCGCCAGCCCCCGCGCGAACTCCACGATCCCCTGCTTGTCGTAGACGCTGATCAAGGCACGCTTCACTGCCATCCCTACTCCTCCTTCTCTCTCGGGTCCGGCCCCTTCCCCAGTTCCGGCCGGTAACCGTCGCGATCCAGCCAGTAGCGCCGCTCGTGGCCGGCGAGATAGGCCAGCAGCGGGTCCCGGTAGGTGGGCCAGGTGATGTAGCGGGCGACGTCGTCGCGCTTCACCCAGCGGGCGTCGACCACATACTCGTCCCCGGAAGGCACCCGGAGCGTTCCCGCCACCAGCCGGCAGGAGAACACGTGGACGAGGAAGTGCTGGTCATGCACCAGGTTGTGCGTGTCCAGCACGTAGGCCAGCTCAACGGGGGCCACCAGGAGGCCGGTCTCCTCCTGCACCTCGCGCACCACGCAGTCGGTGAGCGACTCGCCCACTTCCAGCTGGCCGCCGGGCAGCGACCAGACCTCGCCGATCTGCCAGCGGTTGCGCACCACCACCAGCCGGTCCTCGTCCTCCACCAGCCCCACGCCCAGGACGTACTGACGCCTCAACTACGACTCCTCCTTCTGCGGATCCAGGATCCGCACCCGGCGCCCCTCGATCACGAGGCGCCCCTCCGCGAACAGCCGCACCGCCTCGGGGTAGATGCGGTGCTCCTCGGCCAGGATGCGCAGCCGCAGGTCCTCCACCGTGTCCCCCTCCAGCACGGGCACGGCGGCCTGCAGGATGATGGGCCCCTCATCCACGCCCGCGGTGACGAAGTGGACCGTGCAGCCCGCGACCTTCACGCCGTACTCCCAGGCCTGCCGCTGGGCCTCCAGCCCCGGGAAGGACGGCAGCAGCGAGGGATGGATGTTGAGGATGCGGTTCGGGAACGCCGTCAGCATGGGCTTCCGCACCAGCCGCATGTAGCCGGCCAGGCAGACCAGGTCGACCTCGTAGGACTGCAGCCGGTCCGCCAGCGCGGCGTCGAAGGCCGTGCGGGTCGGGTAGGCGGCCGGGTCGATGTGGAGTGCGTCCACCCCCGCCCTGCGGGCCCGCTCGAGCCCGTAGGCGTCGGCCCGGTCGGAGAGGACCACCACCACCCGGCCGGGGATGCGCCCTTCCCGGCAGGCGTCCAGGATCGCCTGCAGGTTGGTGCCCGAGCCCGAGATCAGTACGCCGATGCGGATCATCGCCGCACCACCACCCTCGGGCAGCCGGGCCCCGCGGCCACGACCTCGCCGACAATCCACGCCTCCTCGCCCAGGTCCCGTGCGGCGGCCGCAACGGCCTGTGCCTCGTCCGCCGGCACCGCCAGCACCATGCCGAGGCCCAGGTTGAAGGTGGCCTCCATCTCCTCCTGTGCGACCGGGCCGAGCCGCCGGATGAGGTCGAAGATCGGCGGAACGTTCCAGGCGCCCCACAGCAGCACCGCGGCGGTTCCCTCGGGCAGCATGCGGGGCACGTTCTCGTGCAGCCCCCCGCCGGTGATGTTGGCGATGCCGTGAACGTCGAACCGCTCCAGCAGGGCCAGCACCGTGCGGGCGTAGATGCGCGTGGGGATGAGCATGGCCTCCAGGACCGTCTGCCCGCCCAGCTCCGGCGGCCGGTCATCCAGGTCGAAGGCGCCGCCGTCGACCTTCAGCAGCACCCGGCGGGCCAGCGAGTAGCCGTTGGAGTGGAGCCCGCTGGAGGCGATGCCCACCAGCACGTCGCCGGGCACGACCTTCTCGCCGGTCAGGATCCGGTCGCGGTTGACGATGCCCACGGCAAAGCCCGCCAGGTCGTACTCGCCAGGGGCGTACATGCCGGGCAGCTCGGCGGTCTCGCCGCCAATCAGGGCACACCCGGCCTGCACGCAGCCGTCGGCGATGCCCTTCACCACCTGCTCCAGCACCGCGAGGTCCTTCTGCCCGGTGCCGATGTAATCCAGGAAGAAGAGCGGCTCCGCCCCCTGGCAGAGGATGTCGTTCACTGACATGGCCACCAGGTCGATGCCCACGGTGTCGTGCCGGCCGCTGAGGAACGCCAGGCGCAGCTTGGTGCCCACCCCGTCGGTGCCGCTCACCAGCACCGGATCGGGGTACTTCGACAGGTCGGGCCGGAACAGGCCCCGTTACGGCCCGATGTTGCCCAGCACGCCGAGCCGCTGC
>ENA-UPSB01001048-UPSB01001048.1-bioreactor-metagenome-genome-assembly--contig:-NODE-1048-length-36580-cov-4.695058_pt1 | contig 36580 bp, 35 predicted proteins | sample MGYA00238182_ERZ773286 | MGnify/ENA primary metagenome ERZ773286 (study PRJEB29026, sample SAMN07631240) | bioreactor metagenome | isolation source: Switchgrass digestor | place: USA: Dartmouth...
CGACAGCCATTTTTTCGGGGGTCAGTTGAAAGCGTTCAGCAGTAAATCGTTCGTCCATGGATACCTCACTCCGCGTATTTGCTGCGAGACTGTCCGATCACACCGCGGTGTCCAAAATGAGCGCCGAAAAAGAATTTCGAGTAGAAGAAATACACGCAGTGACGGATTTTGCTGAGTGGGATGTACGCGCCCATGAACGCCGTCACCAGGTAGAAGAAGGGCAGCGCGGCAGGCGCAAGCAGACTGACAAAAGCCCCGGTGATAAACAGGGAGCAGACGAAAACCGAGAAATAATCGTCCGGGATGCTCAGGGCACGTTCGTTGGCGCCGTGCAGGCGAATGGCAATTCCGGCGAAGCCAGCCAGTGCGCCGGCCCCGGTGACCAGCACAAGAACGACCTTCAGAGCCTGATGAAACTGGTCGATCCACGGGCTGGCAAAGAGCACGCCAAATGCCGTGAAGATACCGACATGGAACAGGATACCCCGGATGTACAGTAACCAGTGCAGGCGGGTGCTTTCCTTTTCCCAGGGCGCCATACCCAGCGTGAAGGCGTAAAGGATCCCGCGCCCGGCCCTGCCGCGCTCGCGCGAAAGGTCCTTTTTAAAGGGGCGGTTCATGATGTCACCGAGCCGCATGAGGATGCCGATCAACCCCAGAACCAGGCCGGCAGCGGCGATCCATCGAGTGGTAACAATCCAATCCATTAACCTTTCTCCTTGTTCAAGTATCCTGTGGAGTCTGACGCTTCTGTAACAAAGGCCAGACTCCACAGGGAAGGTTTATTTCACAGAAATGCTTTCGGCAGCCTCAAATGCCTGCTGCACAGCAAGCTGGACGTATTCGGCGCCCAGGTTTTCGACTTCTTGAGCCAGCGCAAGCGAGGCTTCCGCCGGGGCAAGGGTATCGCCGCGTACGCGGGCGGCCAGGGCCATTCCCAGAGCACGGTCAAACAACTCCGGATCACCCGTCGCGCGTGCCAGCGCTGCCAGCACCGGGGCTTTATCGGCCTCGCTGTCCAGTTCATCCAGCACCAGCATGGCTTTCTGCGGGTCGCTGTCGGCCAGCGCCAGGGCCAGGTCTTTCAGCGGGGATGTCTCGCTCAACTTCACGCCCTCCCCAGCCTGAACGACCTGCCAGGCAGCCTCATAACTGCCCAGAGCGATCAGCGCGCTCACTCGCTCGTAAGGCGATTCGATCTGCATGGCCAGGTTTTCATCGCCTCTGCTGACGGCGATACGGCGCAGGGCGCGGTCGCGCAGCGCGGGGACCTGGATCTGCGCGGCGCGGTCTGCGTCGCCCCAGGAAGCGGCGATGGCTTCCTGCGCCCGGGCCCGCTCATAGGGGTCTGGAATGCGCAGCGCTTCCTGCCAGGCGGCCTCGTACTGCCCGGTGTAGAGCAGGGCGGCTGTGCGCGCCCCGGGATAAGCAGCGCTGATCGAAGTGGCAGCATCGGGGTCTCCGGCAGCGGCAGCCAGATCAGCCAGGGCGTATGCCTGAGCAGCCCCTTCCACACCCTGCAGGACTTCCCGCGCCTGATTGAAATAGCTCTTATCTTTCGCGGCCGCACCGATCTCGCGCAGCAGGCGGGCCTGCTGAACCGGGTCGCTAACATCTGCGGCGGCTTCCGCAGCTTCTTGGAACAAGCCCGGGTCGCCGGCGATCACAGCGATCTCACGCAGGCCCCAGGAGCGCAGCGCCGGGTCTTTCACCAGGGAAAGGACTTCCAGGCCTTTCTCCACGTCGATCTCGGCCCAGACGACGGCCAGCGCGCGCCGGTCCAGATCGCGGTACGGCTGCTCTTCCGCCTGGCTCTGGATCAGGGCTTTCTCGAGCAGCGCGACAGCCTGCTGTGGATCGACGTCCAGCCATTCATAGGCAGCCAGGCGCAGGCCCCAGGTGCGGGCAACCGCTGCTTTGAGCTCAGAAGAGAGCAGGTTCGCCTTCTCCAGGCTGACATCCGAACCAGTGCTGATCTCATAGGCCGCGGCCGCAGCGCCCCATACCGCAGCGCTGTTCTGATAGGTGTAATCGGCCATCGCCAGGCTGGATTCCAGCGCCCGTGCGGCAAAGTCGGGGTCATCCGAGGCGCGAAGGGCACCGATGCGGGCGCTTTCCCAGATGCGCGCCTGGGCGCGTCCCTCTGCGTCTGCGGCGCGCCCGCCTTCATCCAGCACGGCCTGCACAGCCTGCTCCTCTTCCGTAGAGACGTCCTCCACAGATGGTACCCGGAAGATCGGCATGGCGAAAAGGGCGAAGATGACCAGCAGACTCAGGATGGCCGGCGCGCTGACCAGACCGCGCAGCTCACGGGTGGAATACTTCACCATCTTATGGGTGTTGATGAAGCCCCAGGCCAGGGAAGCGACCACCACAAGGGTCACGGCGATGCCGCCGATCAGCACCCAGCGGCTCTGCTGGCTGTCGACCAGCCCGCTGTACTGGTTATAGACTTTGCCCAGGCTGTAGCGCACGACCTGAGCCTGCGATGCAAAGGCCTCCTGGCTGTCCACCGGCAGATCGAGCAGGCGGTTGTAACCCTGCAGCGTGGAGGCATAGCGGGTGTTTACCTTTGCGACTGCCTCTGAAACTGGCAGCCCGGCGGCGATCCGGTCGATGCCCAGCAGCACCCGCTCGGTGTAATACACTTCTTCGTGGATGTTATTGATGGCCGGGCAGGGGTTCACGGCCTCGCGGTCGATGGTACCTGTCCAGCGAGCGGCGTCCGCCAGGCGTTCATCGCCGGGCGTGTGGCATTCAACACAGTAGTTCCCCGGGGGCAGGGCTGCCCCGGGCCCGGATGCGGCAGCCGAACCGGTTACGGGGCCGGCAGCCTGCACCGTCTGTCCCTGTGCCAGCGCCTTTAGGCCAAGGCTGGCAAATAATCCGACCACCACGATAAATGAGAGGCTAAAGAGTGCTTTCGATAATTTCATCATCCGGCCTCTTATTTTCCTTTTCCGCCGTAGACAATCCAGCGGGTGAGGAAGTAGTAGATAACGCATGCCAGACCAAGGACGGTGACGACAACAACTCCGCCCGGCCCCGGGTTATTGAAGAAAGCGTAGACCAGGTTACCGATATCCATTCCAGGCTCCTTCTATCCCTGCGTGGTCGCCGGCTGGTGCGAGAGCTCACCGGTGGGCAGTTCTTCCGCCGTTTCCCAGAGGGGGATGATCGGGAAGAAGCGCGTGAACACCGTGTAGAGCAGGGCCATACCGGCGAAGAGTGCTACGGTGATCATGATCTCGACAATGGAGGGGAAATATTTCGCATGAGCCATCTCGTGGAACAGCCGGGGGCTGACCTGGGTCGGGACCAGGACGATGTAGCGCTCGATCCACATGCCGATGTTGATCAGCACGCTGGCGAACACCATCCAGCCGATGTTATTCTTGCCCTTGAAGATGAAGATGAGCAGCGGGAGGATGAACACCAGCACCACCATGCCCCAGAAGAGCAGCGCGTAATCGCCGGTGAACTTGTCCTGCACCACATGCATCTCTTCAGTCATGTTCCCGTAGCCGGCGGTCAGGTATTCGGCGATGATCATGTAAATCCAGCCCAGGGTAAAGGTGATCAACAGCTTGCGCAGGGAGTTGAACAACTTGACCGGCAGGGCCTTCTCCAGGTTGTACACCTTGCGCAGGATGGAGAGCACGATCACCACCGCAGCGGTCCCTGACAGGATGGCGCCCAGCAGGAAGAATGGACCGATCAGCGCCGTGTGCCAGCCAGGCTGAACGGTCATGCCGAACACCCACGAGACCACGGTGTGAACGGTGACCACCAGCATGGTCATAAAGATCGCCATGCCGTCCAGCACGCGCTCCAGGCGGTGGAACTGCTCCGGAGTGCCCTGCCAGCCGAGGGCCAGGACCCTGTACATCTTCTGCTGCCACTGGGGCACGTCCGTCAGACGATCGCGGCACAGGGCGATGTCGGGGAGCAGGGACAGGTAGAAGAAGACCATGCTGGAGAGCAGGTACAGACCGACGGCCGTGAAGTCCCAGAGCAGGGGCGACTGGTAACGCCCGAAGAAGAGCACATTGAAAATGCGCTCCGGGCGGCCCATGTCGGCCAGGATGGCGGCCACACCGAACGGCAGGCTGAACAGCGTGATGGCTTCCGCGGCGCGGGTGAGGGGGGCGCGCCAGCTCTGCCCGGCCACACGCAGGATCGCGGAGATGAAGGTGCCGGAGTGCGCCAGGCCGATGAAGAACACAAAGTTGGTGAGGTATGTTGCCCAGTACACCGGCCGGTTCAGACCCGTCACACCCAGGCCCTCAATGAACTGATAAACCCACAGGGCGATGCCCGTCAGGAGCAGGCCGGCGAGGATCGACCACAGGATGCGGTCACCGGTGGTCACCCGGTGGATGGGCGCGAGGATGATTTTCTCGTGTTTATTTTCCGGATGCATAATTTCTACCTTTCGACCGCCGTATTAACCCTGCTTGAGATAGTAAACCTTGGGCTGCGTGCCGAGCTCTTCCATCAAACGATACGCGCGCGGGCTGCTCGCCAGCTCCGATACCAGGCTGTTCGGATCGTCCAGATCTCCGAAATAGCGGGCGTGAGCGGGGCAGGTCTGCACACAGGCGGGGATGTAGTCCGTAGCCTGGAAAGCGCGCCCCTCGGCTTCGGCCTTCTCGCGCGCTTTGCGCAGCCGGTGCGCGCAGAAGGTGCACTTCTCCACCACACCGACCGGGCGGGGAGCCACTTCGGGATCGGGGTTGAGGTGATCTTTGAGCTCCTCAGGCCACTGGGGAGCGAACCAGTTGAAGTAGCGCACGGTATACGGGCAGGCCACCGTGCAGAAGCGGCAGCCGATGCAGCGATCGTAATCGATCAGCACGATCCCTTCTTCGTTCTTGTACGTAGCCTGTACCGGGCAGACCTTGATGCAGGCCGGTTCGTCGCAGTGCATGCAGGGGCGAGGGATGAGCGTTACATTGACATTGGGATACTCGCCCTCGATAAAGGGGAGCACTTCGTTCCACAGAATCGTCCTGCCGGCTGCAGCCTGATCGGGGCCGGCCACCGGTGTATTGTTCTCCATGCGGCAGGCTGCCGTGCAGCTCTGACAGGCAGAACATTTATCCAGATCGATTACCATTCCCCAACGGGGCATCACATACCTCCTACGCTTTGTAAATCCGGACCCGGGTTGGGTTCGTCACAGCTGCGCCTGTCAGAGGTTCCGTGGCGCTGGTGATCAACTGCTGCGGATTGGCGCCGATAACCTGATTGGCAGCTGATCCGCGTCCCCAGCTTATCAGGGTGCGGTGACCCTGGCCGGGCGGAAGATAGATGGCGTTGGGCCAGATACCAGGATACAGGCGCACCGTGGCCTGCACGCGGCCGGTCTCCGACTCTACCCACACCAGATCTCCGTTCTGCAGCCCCAGGCGTTTTCCGGCCTGCGGGTTGATCTCCACCCAGCTCGTCCAGGAGGCGCGGCTCTGCAGGCCGTAGCACTCCTGCAGGGTGGGGATGATGCCCTGCCAGTTTGGAGAAGAGGTGATGATCGCCTGCGTGACCAGCAGGAAGGGGTACTCGCCTGCCAGCTCATCGCCGGTCTGCCCCAGCGCAGCCGGGAGCTCGAAGTGCGGCAGGCAGGCCAGATCGGCGAGCTGCTGTTCGGCCGGGCCGGTGGGACGGTGGAGGATGTTGAAGAGCTCGCGCGAGAACAGGTCGAAGCGCCCGTCTTTCGGAGCGTGCAGCCGGTCACGGCCGACCACCTGCCCCCAGGCGGGGCTGGCTGGTTCAGCGTTGAAGTACACCATCTCCGACCAGGAGCCGTTCTCGACGAACTTATTCCAGTCCATATCGATCGCCGACAGGCGGTAGCGCACCAGCTCGGCATACGTATCGAAGGGCAGGGCGGCGGACAGCGGGCCGCCGACCAGCCGGGCGAGCTGCAGCAGCACGTCGCCGGGATCGCGCGTGTCGTACAGCGGCTCGACGACCGGCTGGCGCAGGGAGACGCCCGCATAACCCGTCCCGCTCAGGTAGTCATCGCCCCATACCTCCAGGAAAGTGCTGGCTGGCAGAATCAGGTCGGCGTGGGCAGCGGTCTCATCCAGCGTGGAGGCGAAGCTGACCACGAAGGGGACCTTCATCAGCGCCTGCACGAAGCGCCCGCTGTCGGGGATTTCATAAACGGGGTTGGCGTTGAGGATGAAGAGAGCGTTGATCGGGTAAGGTTTATCCTGGAGGATGCGGCTGGCAACGTTCTGATACACGGACGTGGCCAGGGGCAGTTCTCGGGTTCCTGCGCCATCCAGTCTGGGCTGGCTCAAACCGGCCTGAGCTGCAGCGTCGAAGTCCACCGCGGGCCAGTCGGCCACGGTTGGGAAGCGCTGCACCAGCACGCCCCCCTTAACGTCGATGGAGCCGACCAGGGCGTTGAGAGCGTGTACAGCCATGGCGGAGTACAGGCTGTTGCCGTAGCTCATCTCGCCGGGTTCCTCGGGCAGGACCGCCACCGCCGGGCGGTTCGTGGCGAACTCTCCGGCCAGGCGGGCAATGTCCTCCGTGGCGACCCCGGTGATGCGCGACACCCGCTCAAGCGTGTAGTGCTGCAGGACCATATTCTTGAAGCCCATGTGGGTTCGCCCGTCTTCGTCTTCGAAATCTTCGAAGCCGAAGCAGAATTTTTCGACGAACTCCTGGTCGTAAAGCTGGCTGTTGATGATGACGTTTGCCATCCCCAGGGCCAGCGCACCGTAGGTGCCCGGGCGGATGGGGATCCATTCATCGGCTTTGATACCGGTTAAGGAAAGACGGGGGTGAGCAACCACCAGTTTGCCGCGCTGCGGCCGGCCGCGGCGCATGAAGGCCAGCGTACCCAGGTTGCCCATCACGCTGCGGCTGGATTCGAGCAGATTGCCGCCGAAGGCGAACACGTAGCTGGCGTTGTTCAGATCGTAAACCGGCAGTCCGTTGATCCCCTGGGTGACCAGCATCGCCAGGCGCGCCGGTCCCTCTCCCAGGCTGTCGCGGGAGATGACATTCGGCGAGCCGTAATACGCCATAAAGCGGTTGACCGTGGAGCGCATCTGGCCGCGCAGCTCTCCATGCATCAGTGCGACGGTGTGCGGCTGGCCGATCTGGCGCAGCTCGCGCAGCTTTTTGGCGACGATCTCCAGGGCTTCGTCCCACGAGATTTCTTTCCAGTCACCTCCACCACGCGGCCCGGTCTGGATGCGGGGGCGTTGAATGCGCTCGGGGCTGTAGAGGACCTCCAGCGCTGTCTGCCCGCGCAGGCAGCAGGCGCCCTGGTTGAGGGGGTGCAGGGCATTGCCTTCCACTTTGACCGCTTTACCATTGACCACACGGACTTCCAGACCGCAGCCAGAGGGACAGAGCGCACAGGTGGTTTTGACCAGTTTTTCTTCCATACCGGCGCTGGCAGAGGCCGGGGAGACCGCCTGGGGCAGGGTATCCGCCTGCCGTGCGGCCAGGAACGCTGCCCCAGCTGCGGCTGCAGTTCCACCTACTTTGATGAAATCACGGCGAGAAATTTTACTCATGCACTTATCTCCGCTTGGGCGGGTCAGTTCCCGGGATACTCCTGCAGCCAGCGCTGCAGGGCTTCCAGCTCTACCGGCTCAACACTCAGCGGCGGCGCTTCTGGCAGAGGGTCCGGGGAGGCCTTGAACTGGCTTTCATCGACGTCCAGGTGCACCCCGAGAATATCCAGCGATTGAATCAGATCCGGCACGGTGCCCGGTTTGCTGCTGGCTACCCAGGCCTGCCCGCGCGGGCCGCGCGAGCCGCCGCCCGACGGGCTGATGTGGCAGGTAGCGCAGGGCTCACCGGTCTGGGCGGAATATTCCGGGAGGGCGCTGGCCGTCGTCACCGGATGCAGCACAGCCAGCAGGATGGCCAGCCCGGCGATCAGGGTCAGGAGCGTACAGATAGTTTTCTTCATCTCAGGCTTCCTCTCCAACGATCACGGTCTCACCTTCCACGCGCACCGGGAACTGCTCCAGGGGTACCGGCGGCGGACCGCCGGTGACCTCGCCAAACTGATCAAAGCGGCCGTCATGGCAGGGGCAGTAAAACGATTTGTCGGCTTCCTGCCACTGCACCAGGCAGCCCAGATGCGTACAGACCATCGAGAAGGCGCGAATGCTCTCCGGCGTGCGCACGACGATGGTCTGCGTGCCGCCGTAGGTGATGGTCTTTGTGCCGCCCACAGGCAGTTCGGAGAGCGGGAAGGTAACCGGGGCCGCTTCCTGAGATGTCGTCTGGGCAGGGAATAGTTTTGTCTGGAGCAGCGTGCCGGCCCATGCGGCGCCTACGGCACCGGCTGCAAACTGGATAAACTGGCGCCGGGAAAGGAAGTTGGAAGGGCCGGCGGGTGTTGTTACAGTTTCACTCATAACATCACTCCATCGAGGATGATTTCATTCGCTGGCTGAAATCCGCTCGACCTCAGGGATCTCTTCAATCGGATCAACTCCAACGTAACCGTGGCAGTTGTTGCAGGATGTTTCGGGTACGTGGCAGTACAGGCAGTCGGCTTTCTCAAAGTCACCGCGGTTGACGGCGTCAAAATGATGGGTCTGCCACCAGTCCAGCGGGCTGTGATACTCGGGTGCTGTGAACTGCGGGTCCAACCGTACGGCCAGCGGTCCGGTGCCGTCTTTCTCCGGCTTCTGCACATAGGTGGGATAGAAAGCGACGACCAGAATCAGGATGCCGGCCGCGATGATCAGAAGAGCAACTTTACGCATGGTGATCTCCTTCGACTCCGTTGGCCTACATCTTGAGCGCGTTGGTCAGGAGCTGCAGCACACCGCCAACCTGTACCGGAACATCCCAGTAACCCATCACTTCGGGAAGCTGCGCTTTGCAGATGGCACAGATGGTCGCCAGGTAGTTCGCTTTAACATGCTTCACGGCCATGGCGCGCGGCTTACCTCCAGCCATGCGGATGGGCATAATCTCATCCGTCAGCAGACCGCCGCCGCCCCCGCAGCAGAAGGTTTTCTCGCGGATGGTGTCGGCAGGCATCTCCACAAAGTGATTGCAGGCGGCCCGGATGATCTCGCGCGGTTCTTCAAGGAGCTGGCCAGCGCGGGCCGTGTTGCAGGGGTCGTGATAGGTGACGATCAGATCGTCGTTAGCGCTCTTATCGATCTTGCCCTCGAAGGCGCCCTTTTTCATCATATCCACGACGAACTGGCTGATGTGATAGGGGTACGGCGGGTCGAACATATCCATTGGGCCGTTCAGGGTCGGCGTCAGGACGGCCGCGCGCCAGGCATGCCCGCACTCGCCCCAGATGATGGTCTTGACGCCCAGCATGCGGGCGGCGTCGACGATGCGCTTGTTGACCTGCTTGAGGTTTTTGTAGTTCAGGAACAGGCCGAAGTTACCGCCTTCGTTGCAGTAGGTGCTGGTGGTCCAGCGGATGCCCAGGAAGTGGAAGAGCTTCCCGTAGGCGATCATGGTGTCCACATTGGCAAAGTTATCGGCCGAGGGCGGCACCAGCAGGATATCGGCGCCTTCGTCATCCACCGGGAAGCGAATGGGCAGCCCCGTTTCCTCCTGCACATCTTCTTCGAGGAATTCGCAGTTGTCCTTCCAGGCAGCGCTGGGGATGCCCAGGTTGTTGCCGGTCTCATACACCTTCGCGACCACCTCGGTCACGTACTTGGTGGCCACACCAATGCTGCTCATGATCTCGCGGGCAGCCATGGTGATCTCGGCGGTGTCGATACCGTAAGGGCAGAAGACGGAGCAGCGGCGGCACTCTGAACACTGGTAGAAATAGGTGTACCATTTCTGCAGCATTTCCTCGTCGAAGTCTGCGGCATCGTTCAGCTGCGGAAAGGCGCGCCCACCGGGGGTGAAGTAGCGCCGGTACACCTTGCGCATCAGCTCGGCGCGTGCGACGGGGAAGTTCAGCGGATCGCCGGTGCCCAGGAAGAACTGGCATTTGTCGGTGCAGGCGCCGCAGCGCACGCAGATGTCCATGTAGACGCGCAGAGCTTTGTTTTTCTCCAGCAGCTCGCCGAATTTTTCGATCGCTTTCTCCTGCCAGTTGGGTACACGTTCCGGGGGCAGCCCGATGGCTGTAAAGTCCTTCTCTTTCCCCGGCCAGCAGTGCACGCCGGCGGTGGCATGCTCGCGCAGCTCAGGTGCGGTGACGATGCCGTCGCGGGCAGGATCTTTAATGATCGGGGTTTCGTCAAACTTGGCCATACTACCTCTCGTCCATCAGATAACCGGGACGCTCAGCTCTCCGGAGTATCCCAGGGGTTGACATAGCGTTTGCCTGCCTCCTGCACCTGGAAGGGCTGGTTGCGGGCCGGGCTGAAGAAGATCCCACCGGCGTGCAGCAGCTTGCTGAAGGGGAAGTAAATCATCAGCAAGAGCACCAGCATGAAATGGAGCAGGAAGAGCGGGTGGTTGGGCGGTGGGGTGGGGTGCAGCGTGAGCAGCCCGATCACAAAGGCCTTGACGTCTACCAGGTTGACGTGAGTCCAGTAGGAGACGATGATCCCGGTCGCGGCGATGCCGCCCAGCAGGGCCAGGGCAAAATAGTCGGGCAGGTTGGAGACGTACAGCGTGCGCGGCAGGGCCAGCCGGCGCCAGAACAGGTACAGGATGGTAATCCCGAAAATATAGCCGATGGTGAGGGCAACCGGCTGCAGCTTGAGGACCAGTGAAGGGACGGGGTAGGTGAAATAGCGCAGGTGGCGGAACAGGACCAGCGCCAGGGTGACATGGAACAGCCATGACCCCGCCCACAGGAATTTATCGGCCTTCCACAGGCTGGGGAAGATGAGCACGTCTTTGGCGACACGGACAGCCGCCCCCGCGTTCGATGTAGGCGCCGGCGTAACGGCTCCGGGCAAGGGCTGTGGGGTGCGCAGATACTCCCAGAGCCGGCTGAGCAGGCCAAAAACGAAGACAATGATCGCGAAGTAAGACAGCCCGATGATAACCAGTGAAACCAGAGTCCAGAGCAGGTCAGTTTCTTGCATAACGTTTCTCTTCAGCACACCACTTCTTCTGGCAGTTCCCTGCCGCCGATCGCGCTGAGAACTACCGTGGACGATGTATCCAAACTGGCAACATTAAGGAGCGGGTTCTCCCGGTTTTACACGGGCCTGATTTTCCCGTATAACGTACGAGGAGCCCCCGCTCCTTCTGGTCAAAAGGCAGTGAATGAGACGGGGCGCTAAGCCTGGATTTACCAGTGAGAAGCTGTTACAAAGGGAACTTCCTTTGCGTTTATCCTCGCTTCCTGCTCCATCCATTCCTTTGACCGGTCCCCTGCCGTTACACGCAGCCGGTAGGCTTGGGGAGGCCGGCGATTTTGCAGGCGCCTTTTGCCGGGCCGCTGGGGAACAGCTCGTAGATGTATTTGAGCTGAAAGCCGGTTTCCTTGCACAGCTTGCGGATCATGGGCGCAATGCCGTACTGCTGGTAGTATTCGCGCAGGTAGTTGATCACCTTCCAGTGATCTTCGGTCAATTCATGAACATCCTCGGTCTCAGCGATTGCACGTGCAATTTCTTCATTCCAGCAAGAGGGATCCTGGATGAAGCCATCTTCATCAACGTCAATCTCGATTCCCTTTAGGTTAACAATTGGCATCTGGTTACCTCCGTGTGATCTAGAAACAGGTTCGGTTGGATCTCGCCAGGTCAGGACGGCGCCGCCGTCAATGACAGTTATCAGCCGGCGCTTTCAACCAGTTTGATAAAGGTGGCTCCGCCGTACGATGTGAATTCAAGGATCCCCGCGTTGACCAGTTCGGTCAGCACTTTCTTGGCAGTGCGGTTGTCAAGGTCAAGGGCCTTGGCCACATCGCGGGAGGTCATCATCTTGTTCTTCGTCTGGAAGAGCTCAACCACTTTATCCTTCAATTCAGTGCTAATTTCTTCAGCCATTCTGGTACTCCTTTCGAACTGCAGCCTTTGGTCCGCTCTGGTGGGGGCGGACGGTGCCGCCCCCGGCGTTGAGACGGAATGGGAGGCTTACCACTTGAAGGCTGGGGTTGAGCGGTGAGTCTCCGATGCGAGGGTGAAGTCGTCGATGAGCTGGGCTTTGAACTCGATGTTGGTCAGCTCGAAGAAGCGTTCCCAACCGATGCGTTCGATCCACTCACCCATGCGCTCGTGCTTGCGGGCGTGGGTTGCCCAGGTTTCGACGATGTTCTTGACCGCGTCGGTCACTTCTGGCCAGCGCGGCGGGTTGTTGGGCAGGTAAGGGATAACCAGCCGGGAGAATTTCGGTGGAGTGCGGGCGCTGGAGATCTTGCCGCCGACCCAGATGGATACGCCGTCGCCGATGGGGTCTGCGAGGGGCATGCCGGGGCACATGGTGTAGCAGTTGCCGCAGTACATGCAGCGATCCTCATTGACGATCAGCGACTTGTTCTTGGGATCCGGGCGGATAGCGCCGGTGGGGCAGGCTGCGATCACGTTGGGGACTTCGCATTTGGTGCGGACGGTCTCGTGATCGATCTTCGGCGGCTTGCGGTGGATGCCCAGGATAGCAACGTCGGAGCAGTGCACAGCGCCGCACATGTTCAGACAGCAGGCCAGGGAGATGCGGCAGTAGGCGGGGAGCTTCATATCGACGAAATATTCGTAGAGCTCATCCATAACCGCCTTAACGATGCCGGATGCATCCGTCGCGGGGGTGTGGCAGTGGATCCAGCCCTGGGTGTGGACAGGATTGGTGATGGAGTGCCCGGTTCCGCCCACCGGATAGCCGTTGGCCTTCAGGTGCTCGATCAGCGGCTCAACCTTCGATTTGTCGGAGACCAGGAATTCCAGGTTGTGGCGGCTGGTGAAGCGTACGTAGCCGTCGCAGTACTGATCAGCGATAGCGCAGATATCGCGGATCCAGTCCGTGCTCACCAGGCGGCTGGAACCCACACGCACCGTGTAGATTTCATCGCCCGATTCGGCAACATGCCGCAGCAGTCCGGGTTTCACCCTTTCGTGATACTTCCACTTGCCGTAGTTTTTCGTGATGACGGGCGGGAGCATTTCCCTGTAATCGGGAGGCCCAAAATCTGTCCTTGACATTACTTTACCTCCTCCGGATCCCAGAAGTAGTAGGGGTTCGCGCGCGGGGCGAAGACCAGCTGCGGTGAGGGCGGCAGATCCAGCGCCTTCAGGAAGTTGCGCATACCGAGGCGGTTGATCAGTTCGCCCAGCCGTTCGCGCATCTTACCGTTCTCATCCCACCACTCCCAGATATTTTCAATCAGCTCTTTCAACTCGGTGTAAGGTGGCTCCATCTTCATGAAGGGCACGATGACGTGAGAGAGCAGCGCGCCGTGGACGATCGGGGCTTTGCCGCCGACCAGGATGGTGGCGCCGCGTTCCTTACCCGGTCTCAGAGCACGCGGCATCTGGTTGATGCAGTGCATGCAGCGGTTGCATTCTTTGTTGTTGATGGTCAGCGTGCGGGTTTCAGGGTTCCAGTGGATGGCCTCGGTGGGGCACAGATCGACAACCTCGCACTGAATATCGAACCCGGTTGCGGCGTAGTATTCAACGCCTTCGGGGTCGATCTGGATCTCATCGCGCCAGGTGCCGATAATGGCGATGTCTGAGCGGGGAACGGCTGCTACGCAGTCATTCGGGCAGCCGGAGATTTTGATCTTGGATTTGTAGGGGAACATCGGGCGATGCAGCTCGTCCTGATATTCCATGGTGATGTCGTACAGCAGATCGAGCGTGTCGATGCAGGCGTACTCACAGCGGGCGGGGCCAACGCAGCAGCTGGGGGTGCGCATATCGCTGCCGGAACCGCCCAGGTCGAAGTTGATCTCAGCCAGATCGTCGAAGCAGGGCTGAAGCGCGTCCGTGGGGGCGCCGAGCAGAATGATGTCACCGGTAGCCCCGTGCATGTTGGTCAGGCCAGAGCCGTGCTTGTCCCAAACATCGCAGAGCTCGCGCAGCTTCTTGGTGTTGTAGAACCAGCCGGAGGGCTGGTTTACGCGCAGGGTGTGGAATTCGGCTACCGCAGGAAATTCTTCCGGCAGGTCTGAATAGCGGCCGATCACACCACCACCGTAACCCCTCACACCGACGATGCCGCCGTGCTTCCAGTGGCCGATTTTATCTACATAGGACCGTTCGAGCTGGCGCAGGAGATCTTTTGCCGATTCTTTCTTCTCTCCGGCTCGTTTGATCTCCGTTACAAAGCTCGGCCATGGCCCCTTTTCCAGATCGTCCAACAAGGGGGTTTCCGAATCCGACATGTGAAGTACCTCCATACAAGGATTTGATCAGGTTATTCAGGTCTCAGCGCCTGGGGGGCCTGGGTACCGGCCCCCCAGGTGTTTGATCTGAAACCGTGATCCTGTGAAAGGATCAGCCTTACAGAGCGCCAGCCGGGATCGGCAGCAGGTATCCGAAGATGATCCAGGAGACTGCCAGGGCAAGCACCGTGTTGAAGAGGGTCACGATCAGGTAAACGATGACCGGAGACCAGCCCATCTTCTTGAACTCGCCAGCGGAGAGTTCAAGGCCCATGCAGACGAAGGCCAGGCAGAAGGCCCAGTCTTTCATAGCGGAGATGGCCGAAGCAGCATCCGAACCCTTTTCGATCACGCCGAAGGTGAAGAGCAGGGAAGCAAAGATGAAGCCCAGGACGAACTTGGGGAAGCGCTTCCAGATCACCGAAGCGCTGGGGCGTTCCTTCTTTCCTTCCACCACAGTGCTGAAGTAGAGGGCCAGACCGAAGGCTACGAAGCCGATAAGTGCGTTCTGAGTCTGCTTGACGATCGAGGCAATCTGCTGGGCCTGTTCGCCGTACATGGTGCCAGCGCCGACCACCGCAGCGGTGGTGTCGACGTTGCCGCCGAACCAGGCGCCTGCAACCGGCTCAGGCAGGCCGAGCGCACCAGCGATCAGGGGAGCGATCACCATCAGGGGCAGAGCGGTGACGATCACCAGGGCGGTGATGTAGGTGATCTCTTCCTTCTTGGCCAGCACGGAACCGGCAGCAGCAATGGCCGCGGACACACCGCAGATGGACACAGCGGTGGACATGACAGCGCGCAGGGTATCGGACAGGCCGAACTTACCACCCAGCCACCAGGAGAAGAAGTAAACCGCGGTGACCATGATGACGCCCTGAACGATGGCGCCGGCAGCAGCGGTGACGATGGTCTTGAAGCTGATGGTCGTACCGAGCAGGACCAGGCCGACTTTCAGGAAGAGCTCCGTGCGGAAGCCGGATTTAATCGATTCGTAGGTGCCAGTGGCTTTCAGGATGCCGTTAGCGACCAGGCCGATGAGCGCTGCCCAGAGCGGGTATTCCAGAGCTTTCCCGGGGATGCCCAGGGGCAGTTCGAGCCCGTAAACGGCCAGTTTAGCCCAGCGCGCCAGGAAAGCGAGGATAACGACGACGATAACACCGGCGATGAAACCGGCGGTCGAGCTTTTATTCTCTGCGGGTTGGCTAACACTAGATGTAGTCATTTCTGTTTCTCCTTACTTGCTTTTTGCCTTTCTTTAGAAAATCATCCACGCAGGAGAGATCAGCCCGATCATCGCTAGGGCTATGAGCGCGAAGGCTACAATGACAGAGAGCCAGTCCTCATTGATTTTCATTCTCGTTTCTCCTTACTGCAGAACTTTGAAAATATGAGTGAGACGTACAAAAGTGGATAGAGACGATCAGTGGTACAGAAATGTATAATCGCACCTCCTTGTCTGTCCCTGTGAAGGGTGGTGAGGAACCCCGGGACAGGCGGCGTAACGTAATGTAAAGGCCCTGCGAACAGGCCTGACTATTCAATTCGTCCTTTTACTGGCTCAACTTGCTCTCATTGTACATAGCTTCACAATCCAGGGAAATAGGATGAGTTCTTATTTTCTTCTAAGAAAAGGCTTAAGTTTTAGTAAGCCGGTTGGGTGAATGCCTGTATATGGGGGTGGGATGCCTCTGCTGGCCTGTATCTGACGTGTGAGCGGTGCTTAAATAAAAAGAGACCGGAAGTCTCATTCCGGTCTCTTAATAACGGATTAAGTTCTGGGTTACTGTTTGGTCCGGGACGGGTCTGGCTGCCTGCGGATGCCGCGAACGTAATGCGCGCCCACCAGGATCACGCCCAGGGCGGCGGCGATAAAGCCCACGATCTGCAGCGCGACGCTCTGACCGGACAGGATCATCCAGTCGGCCACCATCAGCAGGGCCCAGCCCGCGGTCAGCGACCATTTTTCCTGCAGGGCATTCGAAGCCGCGAAGCTGAACAGCAGAAAGAGGGTGCCGACAACGATCTGGTTCTCCATCGAACCAAACAAATCGATATCCAGGGCCCAGGCGCCAATGAGCATCACGCCGATGAGCAGCGGCACGAGAGTCAGACTGAGCAGGAAGCGCCTCCAGCGCGGCCACTGCGACGGGTTTTGCTGGCGCCTGGCAGCAGCTTTTGATTGTGTTTTTTGTGAGCGTTTAGCGGTCATGCCTGATCATTCCTTGTAACCCTGGACATATTCGGTCAGTTTTCGTATAGCCGTGGCCGGGTCGCCGGCGATGTGCACGCGCAGCACCTTCCGGCCGGCGTCGAGCAGCGCCTGACGGTCGCCCAGAGCCTGGGCCAGCTCGAGGACGCCGAAGGTCATGGGGCTTTCCGCCCGGCCGGCTTCTTCGGGGATGCCGATATCCCGGGCCGGGTCGATGGTAAGCTGCAGGAACAACCCCCGGCCGGCATCTCCTTTATGGAGCTGTCCGGTGGAGTGGAGGAAGCGGGGGCCAAACCCCACGGTGGCCGCCAGGTGATAGCGGTCGCGGATCTGGGCACGCAGCGCCTGCAGTGCTGCTTCGCTTTCTTCCGTGGCCGGGATAAAGGCCTGGATGGCCACGTAGGCGTCCGGCCCGCCCTGGCTCAGGAAGGCCGTCAGGGCCTCGTGAGTGGTCTGGGGGAGACCATCTGCACTCGGTGGAAGATCCTCCGGGCGGGCGTATACACGCAGGCTGTTCTGGCTGATGAGTGGAGAATCCTCAGGCAGGCGGCCGGCCTGGCGGTAGGCGGCCATCATCTCGCGGGCGCGCACTTTTGCACTCTCCACATCCGGCTGGTCGAAGGGATTGATCCCCAGCCGCCAGCCGGCGACGGCGGTAGCCAGCTCCCAGAGCAGGAACTGGCCGCCCAGGTCGTAGCGGTCGTTCAGGTACAGGCGCACGACCGGGTAGCCGCTGTCCTCCAGGCGCTTCAAGCCGATCAGATCAGCAGCAGGGTCATCCTGGAGCTGGATGGAGACAAACAGGCGGTCTTGCCCGTACACGGCCGGCCTGCCGAGGGGCTCGCCTACCACAGGTAGGATGCCCCGGCCAGCTTTGCCAGTGCTCTCGGCGATCAACTGCTCCACCCAGTCTCCAAAGCTGGCGATGGAGGGAGAGAGCACGAAAGTCAGTTTGTCCCTCCCGTTCAGAGCGCCGGCTCCCATGATCACCCCAAGCTGCAGAGCGGGGTTCTCCTGAGGCGGGACCTGCGGGCTGCAGGCAGCGGCCATGCGGCGGGCGCTGGCGATCAGACGGTCGATGTCCACTCCTGCCAGGGCAGCCGGCACCAGGCCGAAGTAAGAAAGGGCCGAGTAGCGCCCGCCGATATCCGGGTCATTCAGGAAGATCTCCCGGAAGCCGTACTCCCGGGCCTTTTTTTCGAGACCGCTGCCGGGGTCGGTGATGGCCACAAAATGCCGGCCCACCTCCGAAGGTGTTCCTTTCCCGTCCTCATGTTTCAACACGGCTGCGGTTACGTTGTAGTAGTATTTGAACAGGGAAAGCGTCTCTACCGTGCCGCCCGATTTGGTGGAAACGATGAACAGGGTGCGCGCCGGGTGGATGCGCTCGCTGATCGCTCCGATCGCGGTGGGGTCTGTAGTGTCAACGACCGTCAGCGGCAGACCGGCGCCGGTGAAGGTGCGTGCGAACAGCTCGGGCGCCAGGCTGGACCCGCCCATACCCAGCAGCAGGACCTGTTCGAACCCCTCCTGTTTAATTTGATCTGCGAAGCGGGTGATCAGGCTGGTGTCCACGCGATCGTAAATATCCAGCCATCCCAGGCGGTTGGTGATTTCACGCGGGCTGTCGCTCCAGACGGTGTGGTCACGCTCCCAGATGCGCCTCATAATGTTCTGGGAAGCGGCATCTTCCAGGGTGCGCGACACTTCGGGGGTCTCGCTGTAGGAGCCCAGGGTCTTCGCCAACGGGCGCCATCCGGGCTGCAGCCGGCGGCGCTTGTCGATAATGCTCTCGATCAGCGCTTCAAAGGATTTCGCAAATGCGGCCACGCCCTCTTCCTCGAGTTCCCAGGTGACCTGTTCCATCGAGATCCCCAGGCTTTCCAGCGACTGGAGCACAGAACGCTGGCCATCGTAATCCTCCGCCCGGATGGTGCGTACCACCTCGCCGTGGTCTTCAAAGGCTTCCAGCGTATCCGTGGGCAGGGTGTTTACGGTGTGGGGGGCAATCAGCTCCTGGACGTAGAGGATATCCGAGTACTGCGGGTTCTTGGTGCTGGTCGAGGCCCACAGCGGCCGCTGCGGGCGGGCGCCTTTAGCCCGCAGACCAGCGAACCGGGGGCCGTTGAAGACGGATTCGAACTGCTGGTAGGCAAGACGCGCATTCGCCACCGCCGCCTGCCCGCGCAGGCTGGCTGCCAGCTCCGCCTGCGGGCCCTCGCGGCGCATGATCTCCTCCAGCAGGCGGTCCACTTTGGTGTCCACCCGGGAGACGAAGAAGGACGCCACCGAGGCGATCGAATCCAGCGGCAGTCCCTCCCCGGCGCGTATTTCCAGGCCTTTCAGGTAGGCTTCGATCACTTCCGCATAGCGGTTGAGGGAGAAGATCAGGGTGACATTGACATTGATGCCCTCAGCAATGGCCTGCGTGATGGCCGGCAGCCCTTCCCTGGTGGCCGGAATTTTGATCATCAGGTTCGGCCGGTCCACCTGCTTCCACAGGCGGCGCGCTTCCGCCAGCGTCCCTGCGGTATCGCGGGCCAGCAGCGGGTTGACCTCCAGGCTGACATAACCGTCCTCGCCGGCGGTCTTTTCGTACACCGGGAAGAATAAATCGGCCGCGCTGCGGATATCTTCCACGGCCAGAGCGTTATAGATCTCATCGATGGAGGCGCCAGCGGCGATCAGGTCTTTCATCGCCTCGTCATAGTCTTCGCTCTGCCCGATGGCTTTTTCAAAAATCGAAGGGTTCGAAGTCAGTCCCCGCAGGCCCCGGTCGATCAGGCGCTGCAGGCCGCCGCTGGTGATGAAGGAGCGGCGGATGTAATCGAGCCAGACAGCCTGGCCCAGACTGGCAAGTTCTTCCATCTTACTCATCAATAATCATCTCCATCATTTTCAGAATACCCGCAGCGGTGTATTGGTTATGAAAATCTGGACCTGCTGCGGACGGTAATTTGCAATGCCAGCTCGCGCTCAGCCCGTCCTGCTCTGAGAGGCGGCCTGGATTTCGGCCAGCGCCTGTCGTACTTCAGCCGCGCTCCAGGCCTGTGCAAAACAGCCCTCCGGCGCATGGGATGGGTCGGCGTTAAAGACTTCGTCCAGTGTCCCCAGTCCGGCTTCCTCCAGGTGACCCAGCAGGGGCTGGAGCAGAGCACAGGCTGCCTGGGGATCGTTGTGAACCCGCAGGTAAGCGCTGATGAAGGGGCCGGTCAGCCAGGCCCAGACAGTGCCCTGGTGGTAGGCGCTGTCGCGCTGCTTCAAATCACCGCGATAGCGGCCCTGGTACCCGGGCTCGCCCGGCGCCAGGCTGCGCAGGCCGAAGGGGGTGAGCAGGTGACGGGCGCAGATGTCCACCACGCCGCGCTGGCAGTCCGCGTTCAGCGGGCTGTGCGGCAGTGAGACCGCGAAGATCTGGTTGGGGCGCAGCAGGGATCGCAGCCTGCAGGGCCGTCGATCACATCGTAACAGCAGCCCCTTTCTGCGTTCCAGAAGCGCGCAAACCCCTGGCGGGCTTTCTTTGCGGCCTGCTCAAACGGCTCGTCCGGCTGGTTCAACCAGCGGGAAAAAGCCGCCAGAATTTTTAAAGCGTTCTACCACAGCGCGTTGATCTCAACCGGTTTTCCGGTGCGCGGTGTGACGACCCAGCTCTCGTACCTGGCGTCCAACCAGGTGCGCTGCAGCTCCTCTTCTCCAGCGTAGAGCAGCCCATCGCCGGAATCCACATGAATGTTGCAACGCGTGCCGCGCTGGTAATTGTGGCAGATCTCCAGCAGCAGAGGGGACGGCTCTTCCAGCAGCGAGGGGTCGTGGACAGCGCTCAATTACCGGCGCAGCGCTTCAAAAAACCACAGCGCAGCATCTACCGTATTATATTCCGGAACCTGCCCTTCGTCGGCAAACCGGTTGGGAAGCATGTCTATGTCGATAAAGCTGGCGAAGGTGCTCAGGATGCGCCGGGCAGTCTCCGGGCGTCCAGCGACCGTTCCACTGGCGCAGCCCATGGCCCCATTGGTGACCAGCCACTCCCTGCGTCCGGAGGCCTCCAGATCGGTGCACCCTGCCCGGTCCAGATCGATCATCGCGCTGCTGCTCCCGGCGTTCGAACAGGCTAATGATACTCTACTTTATACGGCCGCCGGCGGAGGCTCAATCTATCTCCCGGTTCAGTTCATCCAGCAGCGCCAGCAGCTCTTCGTTGGGCGGGATGTCGCTCATATCCTGGCCGTAGTGGACATACCGGGTCATACCCTGGCGGTCCACCAGGACCTGGGCGGGCATGCGGCCGAATTTGAACAGCTTGATCTCCTGGCCGTAAAGTTTGAGCACATGGTGCCCGGGATCCGGAAGGCCGGGAAAGGGCAGGTCGTTCTTCTCCCAGTAGGCGGCGAAGGCCGACCGGTTTTCCGGGCCGACGACGAGGATTTCGGCCCCTTTTTCGAGGAACAGGTGGTAGTCCTGGCGCAACTGCGCCATATGCCTGCGGCAGAACGGTCAGCGGAAACCGCGGTTGAACACCAGAAATACGTGCTTCTGGCCTTTGTAGTCGGACAGGCGGATGGTGCGGCCGCGGAAATCCTGCAGCTCGAAGTCCGGTGCGGGCTGTTGGATGGCGACTTTTGGCATTGTTCCTCCTGTGGTGAGTGGATTCGAACACAACTCGAACTGGCGGTCTGGTTTCTTACCCCCTGACCGGAGGAAAGGATGCGGGCGTGTATGGAATACTCAGAGTTTTATCTACTATCCATATATAACATGAGAAAGTAACCATATACCAGCGGTTCAGATGTTTGATCCACTGAGGCATTGATATCCGCTGAGACGCTGAACTTCCGTCAGCGTTTCAACCGGTTCAGTGTTTCAGCGGTTCAAATTGCAGCTGGTACCCCCCTTTATTGTATAAATCATCTGCGCCCGTCCGCGTCCCCCGAGTCAGCGGCCGGGTTTTCCTGCCTGTGCTGCGGAAGGCGGGCGTGCTTTCAGCTTCAGTATACCTGCAGCTTCTGCCAGAACGCTGCCCAGATCCGCGCCGGCATAACCGGCCCACCAGCAGGCCAGCGGCAGAATGGCGATCGCATAGCGCTGCCAGGAGAGCGGGACCAGGATCAGTTGAAACCCTACCTGAAATATTGTGGCGAGCAGGAGCAGTACCAGCATTCGCCGGTCGGCTGGTCCGGCACGGCGCAGGTGCAGGCAGGCCAGGACCATACCCATTAGAGTCAGGAACAACAGCAGGCCCCCGCCAGCCAGGCTGCGCAGGATTTGATGCCCGGGCTGCTGCAGGTAAGCCTTTTCGGCGGCTGCGGTGTGATCCCGGTAGTTGGCGACCTCGGCAAAGGCGGGCGGGGTGAAATACAGATTGGCCAGCAGGGCGGCGGCACGCTGCGCTTTTGTCTCCAGGTACTGTCCGTTGCCCAGACGCTGCGCGTCAGCGGTCTGCCGCTCCAGCAGCGCGGAGCGCTCGGCCAGGGAGGCGCGCAGGGCGGGCAGCGGGCTGCTCCACCAGACCGGGTTGAGGGCGGCAATGAGCAGGCAGAAAGCGGCGGTGTATATTACGGCGCCCCGTATGGCTCTGGCTTTATCCTGAAGAAGGCCACCTTCCAGCCAGGCGGCTGCCAGCAGGCCCACAGGAAACAGTGCCGCGGCAGACTGCTTGGCGTTGAAGGCCAGGGCTGCGGCCAGGCCGGTCAGCCAGGGGCGCCGGCCGGAACCGGGGAGCGTGCTCAGGAACAGGGTGACTCCGAAGAGCAGCGGCCCTTCAGCCATGGCGCGGCGGGCGTGAAGGAGAGTGAGGGCGCTCGTGCCGAGCAGGGCTGCGGCAATCAGGCCGGCCAGCGGGTAGGCGCTCTTTCTTCCCAGTAAATAGGTGAACAGCAGGCTGAAGGGGAGCAGCAGGGTGATGGTCATCCGGCCGGTCTGCAGCAGGTCGGGAGCCGGCAGTGCGCCGGCGAGGCGGTTCGCCTCCCAGTCCTTCCCCCAATCCCAATCGGCGGGCAGGGGCGCCAGACCTGCAGTCATCCGGCCCAGACCGAGCAGGTAACGGGTGAGCGGGGCGTCGATCAGGCGGTAGTGCTGGCGCAGCGGGTCCTGCGGCAGCGGCGACCAGGCCAGGGAGCCCGGAGCGGCCAGCGCCTCGAAATCGCTGCTCATAAACAGCTGCGTGCTTTCATCCGGGTGAAAGGGAACGCCGGCTGTACCGATCAGGGCAAACCCGCTCAACAGGACGAGCAGCAGCGCGAACAGCAGGTCGTAAATGGCCTGGTGTGGGGGAGAAGATCCCTTCTCGATACCCTTCGATCGTCCCGTGGTTGCTCGATCCATCGATGATCATTATAATTGACGGCTGACTCAAAACGGGTGGACATACCTTACGAAGCTGTCCGCTGAACAATCTGCTTTCATTGAGGAGGGCTGCATGAAGGTTGGGGATTTTGAGTTCAATGTTCAGATCAGGGGGGAAGGGAAGCCGTTCCTCTGGGCCCATGGTTTGAACGCAAGTATCGAAGCCGAGGATATTCTCGACTGGTTCGAATGGGAAAAATTCCCTCCCACTGTGAAGCTGGTGCGCTATGATGCCCGCGGGCACGGGAAGAGCCAGTTTTCACCCGATGTCGCAGACTATCACTGGCGCCGCCTGGGGGAGGATATGCTCAAGATCGGTGCAGCTGTTTCCGCAGAGCCTTTTATCGCCGGGGGCGATTCGATGGGCTGCGCCACGGCGATCTATGCTGCGCTGCTGGCGCCGGAACGCGTGCGCGGGCTGGTGCTGGCACTGCCGCCGGCGTTCTGGGAGCGCCGTGCTGCTCAGGGGAAGAGCCAGCGCCGGGCGGCGGCGATCGTGCGCCTGCTGGGCCGCTTCGGGGACGGGCTGCTCAAACGTATGCTGAGCAGCAGCGCCGGGAGCGCACTGCCGGGCTGGCTGGTCCAGGCGGAACCGGAAATGGCGCAGCGCATGGCCGCGATGACGCGCCTGTTAAACCCCAGGACGATGGCGATCACCATGCAGGGCGCTGCCGAGACCGACCTGCCGCCAAGGGAGGAACTGCGGGCGCTGGCCAACATTCCGGCCCTGATCCTGGCCTGGGTAGATGATCCCACCCATCCGGTCGAATCAGCCGAAGAACTGCACCGCCTGCTGCCGGCGTCTGAGCTCTTTATCATCCGCAGTTATGATGATTATAAAAAAATGCCGGGCTGCATACGCGATTTTGTCGTCTCATTGAACTGAGATATCCAATCCTCACCAGCCGGGGCTGGAGAGAATGACAGCCGGCATAAAACCGCCCGTTGACTATTTCAACGGGCGGTCGTATTCTTCAATCCAGCCAGTATTAAGGTCAATCCGGCTGGCAAGGGCAGGTGTTTTTTTATCCAGGCGACAACCGCTTTCTTCACCTGTGTTGGCACGACTGTTTGAGCCCGGAGATGCTTCCAGGAGCAGCTGCTTGCCTTCCTGATGCGATATCTCCTCCTGGCCCTGCCGTGTCCAGTGAGAGTGCAGGGAAGTATAGATACGCACAGGGGGCCGAATGAAAACCTGCCCTTGAAAGATGTTCAGGCAGTCGGCCAGTATCCTGGTCGATCGGGATATTTCTCGCGCTGCCGGTATTCTGGGCGTGGCGGCAGGTTCCATTTCGCAATCTGCTCGGAGGCGATATCGTAACCTACCTTCATCAGATCCCGGCAGTTGCGGAAATCCCAGATCGGTGCCGGTGTGGGGCAGGTTAACTGGATGGTGCGCACAGGAATACCCCGTTCCCGGGCAAGCGCCATCTCCAGGCGGATCTGGCGCCGGCCGATGGCAAATATCAGTTTTTCGACGTACGTACTGATCGAAAGGCCCTCCTGCGGTACCGGTGTGGAATTGCCCAGGGGCATGCTGATAATCTCCGTCGCCCCCAGGCTCATAGCCGGCTCAATGGGCAGGTTGCTGAGGGCGCCGCCGTCGACGATCAGATGCCCGTCTTTCACCAGCGGGGCAAACCAGGGGTGCAGTGCCATGGACGCCATCAGCCCTTCGAGGACGGAATCGCCGGGATTCTGGCCGTAAATCACCGGTTCTCCGGACGCCAGATCGGCGCTGACCAGTGCCAGACGGACGCCAGGTATGTGCTCGAATTTCAGATCCCCGGTGATCCCTTTGGAGACCAGGAAATCCATCACCCGCCGGCTGGCGTGGTGGTTGGGACGCCCGAACAGCGCGCGCAGGGTCAGGCGTGAGACGCGCGGGTCCATCAGGTTCATGTCGGCCACTTCCTGGTAAACGCTTTCCAGCTTTCGAATGCCCTCCAGGTTCAACCCAAAAACAGCAAGGCCTGTGGCGTTGACAGCCCCGATGGAAGTGCCAATTAATAAATCGGGTTTGATACCGGCCTCAAGCAGGGCTCGCATCGCGCCGACCTGCATGGCGCCGCGCGCTCCCCCGCCTCCTAATACGAATGCCAGACACTTCTTCATTGTTCACCTCACCGGTAATTTACATGGTTTTGCTGCATTTTAGGTTTTTCACAGTTTTTCAGGCTGCAACATTCGAGGATACCAGCCAGCGGACCGGCTGTCATGCATCGAAAGTGGTATTAAAGTGTCATCTCGTTTCAGAGTTAGCTGGTTCTGATAACCAGGCGATCGTATTCAACCGCTCTATCTGGCCGGTCAGCATGGTCAGGTATCCGTACTCGATCACGGGCTGAGATTCCGGTGACAGTGCGGCGATAGAGAACTGCGCCCGCAGAGTTTTCTCCTCTGCAGGCGCAGATTTTCAGACTCCAGGATGGTATACTGCCCGGTTCACCCCGGCCGGGCTTATTGAACGGCAGCCGCTTGCTGCTCGAAGATGACCGGCTGGCGGTGCTGGTCTCTGCGCGCCAGCTCCAGGTAGCGGCGGATGCGCGGGCGGTTGTAGCGCTGGGCGACGATGGGGAAGAAGTTGTTGGCCACCGCGTACAGCACCATTAACCAGCCGACCTCTACGCTGTTCCACAGGAAGAAGAGAAATCCCGGCAGGATCATCATCCAATGACAGAACTCGGCGCGGATGCTCTCCCGCAGCCAGAGCTCCAGGTACTCCGGATCGAGTGACTTCAGCTTCTGCAGAGAAAAGGTGTTCGGATAGAGCTTCGAACCCTGGGGAATAAAGCGCTTCCAGGAGCGGACACGAAAGAGGTCCTGGTAGATCTGTCCGCCCTTTTCCCAGTCAAAGGTCTGAAAAAACCAGTGGTCGGGATCAAATTTCTCGACCGGGATCTGGGAAGCCCAGAAGCCGATCCCCAGGTGGAAACAGCTCCAGACAATAACGTCAATAATCAGCGTTTCAACGGCACTGAAAAAGAAAATCTGCATTGAGCCAGTCCCTACCGATCCAGGCTGCCGGCGACCCCGGCCGTCTCTTTCTTCTCCTGCCTGTGTTCTTCCTGAACTTTAACCTGCGAAGCTTCCTGCACGCTCCAGAGAATTTCATCGCGTGTGTACGGGAAAGGAGGCTGCCAGCCGGCCGGAGGCTGGATGTAATCCTTCTCTTTGTAGACCGGGTATGTGCGCAGTTCGGGTGAGCGATCTTCAATAAAGATGTTGCCATCCCGGACGCCCCCGGCGCTGGTGACTTCGATTTTTTCGACCGGAACGACGACAACCGGAGCCGAACTGTCGTTCACGCTCCGGGCAGTGTCGACGATCATATGGGTGACCATGCGGCTGCGTGGGGAGATGACCACACTCCTGACAATGCCGGCGAAATTGTTGTTGAGATACACCGTGGCTCCCGGGGCCGGCTGCAGGGCGCGGCGCGCCGGAAAGGGTTTTTCCCCGGTGATGTACGGCAGGGCGGTCACGCCGCGCACGGACGGTACGCTGGCAGCCACCTCTTCCACGGCGCACTGCAGATCACGATTCGGAACCGAACCACCCAGAGTGATCCAGCCGTGTCTGGCGCTCACCGGGATAATCAGCGGGCGGGTGCGTTCATCGCGATACAGCGCCCCGGATACTTCGACGACCAGATCACGGTCGATGACCAGGTTGTTCTGCACCGCCTTCACGCCGGGGACCTCGCGCACGATTTTTTCAATCAGCGCGTAGTTGTTTTCCGCGGAGATGTGACCGTAGATGAGCGCCTCACCGTCCTTCACCTCCACGATAAATTGATTGATATCCAGCCAGCGGACCATCCGCTCACGCCACAGGCGCTCGTTAATTTCATCCTTAATGGCTTCATCCGGACGGCTGACCACTTCTGGGTCTACATGGTTGGAATTCATGACTCCTCGCCTCCATAAGAGAATGAAATATCACCCCACAGCAGCGTTTGGGATCCATCGTTGGAGTGATTTCGCTGGAAGAACCGGTTGATTGCAGTTGAAAGCATATCAGCGAGGGTCACGGGTGTCATGAATCCAAAGTGCTAAAAAAGTGTCATCTGATCTTTTCCACAGGGTGACATTCGCAGCATACTGATCCCTTCAGCAGGGCTGGTTCTGGGGGCGAAGAAGTGCCTGCAGGCAGGAAAAAAGGTTTCTCACCCTGCGCACCCGGAGGATGAGGCATCGTAATGGAATCATTCGAAAAATTGAGCACACGCGAACGGGACGTCGTAGACCTTCTGCTCGAAGGCAATAGCAATAAGCAAATTGCTCGCGCACTGCACATCTCTGAGCGCACGGTTGAGTTCCACCTGACGAACATCTACGCCAGGCTGGGCGTCAGCTCCAGGACGGAATTAATTCTCAAACTGCGGGAATCCACAGTTGCAGAACAGGAGCAGTTCCCTCAGAATAGCGTCAGGCAAAATCTACGCAGTTTGATCGATGCGCTGAGGCAGACCGTCTCCCGCATCGGCAAGGAGTTGAAAATGGAAAATTCTCTGGAAGCCCGGCCAGACGGTTCAGGAACTGCGATGACCTTTTTTGACGCAGTTCGTGCCTGCCTTACGCAGTACGCAGAATTTAACGGTCGAGCGTCACGGTCTGAGTTCTGGTGGTTTGTGCTGTTTGTGGTTCTGGTCACGGCGATGCTGTCGTACCTGCACGAAGCTGCTGGCAGCATGTTCCTGATCGCGGTGCTGCTGCCCCTGCTGGCTGCGGGCTCACGCCGCCTGCACGACACGGGCCGGAGCGGGTGGTGGCAGTTGTTTTTACTGGTTCCGGTGGGGGGAATTGTGGTGCTGGGATTTCTTTGGGCACAGCCGCCAGTTGAACCGCTGACAGATGAACTGCTCGCGATGTAAATAGGGACGCGGAGGGACGCTGAGCGCCTGGATGGACGCGGATTTTATGTCCGAAAAAACTTCGAGGTCTCTGGTTAAAATCCGGGACTTCGGCTCTTGTCCGCGTCCCCCTGATCAATCTGTTTTCAACGCAGCAGCCCCAGCTGCCGGGCGCGCTGTACGGCCTGGGTGCGGTTATTGACGCCGATTTTCGTAAAGATATTGTATGCGTGGCGCTTTACGGTGTTGAGCGCCAGGTTCAACTGCAGCGAGATCTCTTTATTCGTCTTGCCTTCGGCTATCAGCTTCAGCACCTCGAGCTCGCGTGCCGAGAGCGATATCAGCAGCCCGTCTTCGGTGCGCACTTCCACCCCCGCGGCGGTATCGAGCTCTGCCGGTGTGTCCTCCGCCTCCACGGACGGACACGCGGCCAGCAGACTGTCGATAAACGCCAGGGTGGGCAGGAAGTCCCTGGTTTTCTCTCTGGCGCTGCGGCAGAGCCTGAGCAGCCTGCTGATTGGAACGCACAGGTCCACAAAAACGCGCCGCAGGTTCTCAGGCTCGGCGAGCAGCAGGGCATGCAGCAGAGTCTTCACAGCCCGGTCCGTGTGCCCGAGCGCATGGTCGGCGATGGCCTGTAGGGTCAGGATTTCGATCTTCGACGTCAGGCGCTGGAAGCGCTCGGCCTGCGGCAGGATCGTCTCCAGCATTTCGAGCGCCTGCTCCAGCCTGCCGGTATCCCCTGTGGCCAGGCCGGCCTGGATATAGAAGCGCGCCTGGGTGAGCAGAAGAAACTCAAAAACGTGATACGGGAAGTTGGAATATGAAATAAACCCCGGGGTATCGGAGACGCCGCTGCGCTGCCACCACTGCACTGCATCCGCCAGGTCGCCGCGCTGCAGCGCCAGGCGGGCGGCAAAGGCGGCCACCAGCAGGTCATCCCACTGGCTGGATTCGGTGCTCAATGCCATCCTGGCGGCCTGCTCCACCAGCGCCTGAGCAGCCTCGATTTCTCCCTGGCACTGCAGCACGCGCGCCAGAGTCTGGATGCCTTCGATGCTGCTCAGCAGCCACAGGGGGCGCGCCAGTTCCAGCCCTTTTTCCAGGTGTTCACGTGCCTCCGGGAGATGATCGCGCTCGAACAGGACCTTACCGATGCCGATTTCTACGATTCCGGTCACCGGATGCGGACTGCCATCCGATTTGCGCGCCATGAGCCGGGCTTTCTCGAGGGTCACCAGCGCGCGGCTCAAATGGCCCTGCAGGAAGAACATTTCCGCCAGTTCACGGCTGGCCAGCACCAGGACCAGCAGGTGATTCGCTGCCAGTGCGGTGCGGATGGTCTCCTGCAGCGCCTCAACAGCGCGCGCGGTGTCTCCCAACAGCACGAGCTGCATGCTCTTTTCCAGCGAAACCGCGCTGCGGATGAACGGGTTGTCCTCGCGAATGAGCGCCAGACTCTGGCGGGAATATTCCTCCGCCTGGCGGATATCCCCACTGATCATTGCCAGCATGGAGCGGCAGATCGCAAGCTGTCCCTGCAGGTTTTCCAGTACAGCCGGATCGGGCACATCCTGAGCCGCATTCAACTGCGCATCGATGCGGTCAAGCCAGTAGCGGGCGCTGTCGATCTGATAGGTGGCGATCAGTCCCCAGGAATAGGTCAGCGCGAGTGCAGGGTGCCGGTCGAGGGCTTCGGCAGGCAGTTTTTCAACCAGGCGGTTGAGGGATTCAAACTCGCCGGTTTTCAAAAAATCGATCCTCCGGCGCTCGATTAAACCGGCCGCCCAGATCGTGTCGCCGCTCGCCAGCGCATGTTTAAAGGCCTCGTCCAGGTCATTCTGCGCTTCGAACCAGACGGCGGCGCGCTTGTGCAGCAGGGGAATTTCTTCCGGGCAGGTGGTTTCCAGCATGTGCCGCAGAAAATCGGCGAACAGCTGGTGGTAGCGGAACCACTCGTGCTTCGGGTCGACAGGCAGCAGGAACAGGTTGCTGCGTTCCAGGCGCTGCAGCATGCGAGCGCCGTAACCCGGCGGCGCATCCGGATCGACGACCGCCTCGCAGACTGGGGCGGAGAGGATATCCAGAATGGAGCTGCGCAGCAGAAACAGGCGCACTTCTTCGGGCTGCTCGGAAAGCACTTCTTCGTTCAGGAAATCGACCAGGTAGTGCGCGTCACCCTGAATGTGCGCCAGCAGGGCGTCCGGGTCGCTGCGGCCTCGCTGGGAGATGGCTGCCAGCTGCAGGGCCGTCACCCAGCCGCCGGTGCGCTCCTCCAGCGCCTGGACGGTCTCCTCTGAAAGCTCCTGCCCCATCATCTGCCGGCCCAGGCGGTCGATCTCCCCTCTGGAAAAGCGCAGATCCTCGATACCCAGCTCCATGACCCATCCTTTTGAGCGGAACAGGGGGAGATCAAGAGCTGGTTCGCCGCGGCCGGCGATGACCAGGTGCAGGTGGCGCGGCATGTGCTGGATGAGGAAGTTGAGGCTGTGCAGGATGGCAGGATCGTCGATCAGGTGGAACTCATCCAGGATGAGAGCGACGTCCTCCGGCAGGGCTGCGATTTCGTTGATCAGGATGGTCAGCGCGGCCTCCAGGCCGCTGCTGCGGGTGGAACGAATAAAGTCGAAGGCTTCTTCCCCGATGCCCGGAGCCACATCCCGCAGTGCGCGCACGAAGTAGCGGAAAAACCGCACCAGATGGTTGTCCTCACGGCTCAGCGTCAGCCAGGCCGTGGGCAGCGAACTCTGCTGGGCCCATTCGGCCAGCAGGTGAGTCTTCCCGTAGCCGGCCGGCGCAGTCACCAGGGTGAGCGGTTTGCGGATCCCCTGATCGATGAGCGCCACCAGGCGCGGGCGGCTGACGTACTCCTGGGAGAGCAGGGGGACCGAGATCTTGGTGCTGAGAAGGGGCAGTTCCAGCTCTTCGTCAAATCCGGGCTGCATTCTGTTTCTTGCTCCCTGAGGGGTTGACTACGGATCGTAGGGCGGTACGCTGCTGACGTGCAGCTCGCGCGCAGGGGCCGGCCTGCGGGCCAGCACGCGCAGCCCTTCACGTACCACGCCGCGCAGAATCTGCAGCGGGCCGAGCTCTCTCACATACAGTCCGGTGCGTCCGTCGGTGGCCGCAGATGCCAGCCAGGCTACCCGCCGGGCAGGCACTTCCGGTGGGTTTGCCCACATACGCATCACGGTTTGCAGCGGCGCCACACGCGCTTCGTACCCTGCCACGGCTTCGACCTCCTGCATCATATCCGTATCCATCAGGCCCGGGTTGTAGCAGAACACCCCCACGCCGCTTTGCTCGTATTCCTTCGCCAGCGCCAGGGTGAAGCTGCGCATCCAGGCTTTGCTGGAAGCATAGGCGTTCTGCAGCGGGACCGGCTCCCGGTCGCCCCGGCCGAGAATATTGATCAGCTTACCCTGCCGGCGCGGTAGGAAATGGCGCATGGCAGCGACCGAGCCGTAGTACACGCCCAGGATATTAGTCTTCACCGTGCGCACAAAGACTTCCGGGTCCTGTGCCACCGTGGGACCGTACGGCGCGGAAACACCGGCGTTGTTGATCCAGACATCGAAACCGCCAAACTGGTCGATGGCAAACTGGGCCAGGTGCTCGACCTGCTCGCGTTCGCCAACATCGCAGGACGTCCCCTGGACCCTGGCGCCGCGAGCCTGCAGCGCCGCGACGGCCTGCTGGACGGACGCCTGACTGCGCGAAGCGATTACCACGCAGGCTCCCTGCTGTACAAAGGCTTCGGCAATCGCCAGGCCCAGGCCCCGCGATCCACCTGTAATGACTGCAACTTTTCCCTTTAATGGTTCCATTTTTCCTCTCTAAACCTGCTTGCTTACACCGGTATTAGAATTCTCCGCCCATAGAGCCGGAGTAACCGGTAAGTTCGACATAGCCACTGCCGCTGACGGCCTGAGACTCAACCTGACCGTCAATCTGAACGGCGCCCTCCCAGTAAGAATAAGAGACATTCAACTCCTGGTCCGGCAGATAGGGCCGGATGTGCAGCTCGAGCTGCTGCGAGGGCACCGCCACCGTCCAGCGCGAGGGGTATTCGGCCCCTGAATGCGGGCTCTTCCAGGTATCGTGCACCCGGATGGTGAAATCCTGCGCGCTGAGGATCCGGGGCTCTCCCTCACGGGGGACCCAGACCCCGCTGGAAAACGGGTCGACGCTGCCGTCGGTGCGGCGGATCTGGAACACCATCAGCTCGCGCCCGTCGGCGAGCTGCAGCGCGAACCAGTCCCAGCCCACGTGGTCCTGAGAAAGCGCGCTGGTGCTGTACTCGTGATCCATCCAGCTCAGCCCCTGGACGGTATGACTGCGGCCGTTTACAGTCACCTGGCCGGAGGATGCCAGACGGGTGAGACTGTAATAAAAGGAGGCCTGGCCATCTCCGGCGCCTTTGCGGCTGTAACCCTGTTCGCCCTGCAGTACGGGCGCTTTTTCTTCACGCAGGGTCAGGTCAAGGGACATCCCTTCATTTTCTGCCGCAAGGCTGTAAACCCCCGGTTCGAGCTCTTCAACCGACCAGTTTTCGAGCCAGACACGGAAAGGGCCGGCCTGCGCCCCGGCCAGGCCGGCGGCGCCGCGCGCCAGCCGTTCCGAGGCCTGGAACGTGCCTGTGCTTACATCGCTGATGGTGAAATGAGCCATAAATGCCTGGTCCGCTGCCCAGTTTGAAGCGCGTTCGGCCGGTCGATGGGTCAGCGCCCGGCGGAAGAAGGTGAGCTGGTAGCCAAAGTGCTGTCCATCCTGGGTTTCCAGATTGCCCGTATAGTACCACCATTCGGTCTGGAAGGATGGGTGGGGGCCGTGGTCGCGTGGAAACCGGATGTCTGCCGGGGGTTCTGCGAGGGTAAACCCGCGCGTGTCGATACTGGCAGCCGACACGACGCCAGCCTGGAGCGGCGTCTGGGGCGGTGCAGCCAGCCGGGCGACCAGGAAAAGCAGGCCGGCGAGCAGCAAACCTGCAATCAACAGGGTTATTTTTCGCATAGTTATATTCTAAACCAAATGAAGAGCATCAGTCAAAGCGGATGCTGTCGGAGGCCGTCCGGCGGCTCATCCGCCAGGCGGGGTAGATGCCGGCCAGCAGAGCGGCGGTCGTGGCAATCAGCAGGGCCGTCAGAAACGGCTGCGGGACGACCTGCATCTGCAGCGTCCAGCCGAAGGAACGCTTGTTGATGATATAGATCAATATGACGGCCAGCGCGTATCCGGTGGGCATGGCCAGCAGGCCGGCCGCGCCGCCCAGCAGGCCGGTTTCGAGCATAATCAGACTCCAGACCTGGCGGATGGTGAGACCGATCGCCCGCAGGATGCCCAGCTCTCGCTGGCGCTCGAGCTCCAGAGAGAGCAGTGCGCTGAGCACGCCGATAAAAGCCACCACCGTCGCCAGGAGCTGCAGGGCGCCGGTGATGGCAAAGGTGCGGTCGAAAACCACCAGCACAGCCTGGCGCAGACTGCGGTTGGCGCGGATCACCAGGGTCTGGCCGCCGCTGAAGTGCTCCTGGAGCTGGCGCACCAGGCTGTCGGCGTCCTGACCCGGCTCCAGCCGCAGCGAGACCGATGTCACGGTCGTGTCGTCCCAGAGCTGCCGGTACAGATCGAGCGACATCAGTACTGTGCCCTGCGTGGAGGCATAATCATAGTAAACCGCTGCGATGGGAAAGTCCCGCTCCCCCTGCGGGGTGAACAGGTGGATCGAATCGCCGGGCTGCAGTCCCAGGCGGCTGGAGAGTGGTTCGGACACCAGCACGGCACCGGTCTGCATGCGTTCCCAGAGATTCTCGAGCGGTACGGTGCTGGACTTGAAGAGGCGTTCCGCGTGGACACGGGAGTTATTGATGGCGGCAACCTGGAGCGGCCCGTATCCGGACTCGACGGTGGTGGCGCGCTGCAGGAGCACGCTTTCCACGCCGGGCCATGCTTCGAGGTCCGCGATCACCGCCGGGTCCACCGGGGTGGTGGGCGTTGTGGCGGCGATGCCCGGAGCCGAAATATAGACATCGCCCTGCAGTGTCTGGTCGAGCCAGGCGATCACCGTCTGGCGGAAGCTGCCGACCATCAGGCTGACGCCGATGGTGACGGAGACGGCCACCATCAGGGCGGCCACGGCGATCGAGGTGCGGCTGAGCGAGTTGATCGCCTCTCTGGGCGCCAGACGGCCCAGCACACCGCCCAGGCGTCCCAGCACAGGCACCACCAGGCGCATAAACACGCGGGTGAGCAGCGGGGCGACCATGGCGAAGCCGATGACCACGGAAAAGGTGCCGGCAAAACTGACCACCAGCGACTGCGTGGGGATGAGCAGGATGGCCGTCCCGACTATGGCGAGGGCCAGTCCGCCGGCTGCGGCCAGGGTGACCCCGCGGCGGGCCTTGCTCTCCAGGTTGGCGCGCGAAAGGGCCTGGCGTGGGGGTGCCGAAGCCGCTTCCCAGGCGGGCGCTGCCGCGCTCAGCAGTGTGGCCGCCAGTCCGATCAGCGCCCCTTTTACCAGGCTCGAAGCCGGCACCTGCACGCCGGTTACGGTGACCACAAAGAACAGGTCGTTGATGGTGCGGGTGACCATTTTCACGGCGCCCTGCCCCATAATGACGCCCAGCAGCAGGCCGAGGAGCGATCCCAGCAGCCCGGCGCCCACTGCTTCGATTAAAACCAGCAGAAAGATCTGCCGGCGGGTGGCTCCCAGGCAGCGCAGCGTGCCGAAGAGCGGGCGGCGCTGCACGACCGAGAAGGTCATGGTGTTATAGATCAGGAACATGCCCACCACGAGGGCTAACAGGCTCAGCGCGGTAAGGTTCACGTTGAAGGCGCGTGTCATCTCGGCAACCGTACCGGTGCGCGCCTCGACTGTGGAGAGGTGAACACCGGCCGGAAGGAAATCCTGCAGCGCACGCTCGACAGCGGCGCCTGCGTCTCCTCCCGGCAGGATCAGATCGATGCGGTCGATCCGGCCGCTGCGCCCCAGGATTTCCTGTGCGGTGGCGACGTCGGCCAGGATCAGGCCCTCCAGGGCGCGGCTGCTGAGGGAGTCGGCCGGTACGAGCAGCCCGGCGATCCAGGCCGGCTGCGGCTTTCCGGCGGCCATCAGGGTGATCTCCTGCCCCTGCTCAAGGCCGTAGCGCTCCGCCAGATCGGTCGAAATGAACACCGCTCCGGGCTCGGTGAGGAAGGCGATCAGGTCTCCAGTGGTGGGCGCCGGGCGAGCAGTGCTGACCCCCCCGTCGATATCCCCCAGGTAGCTGCGGAACGGCGGTTCTGCAAAGGGATCCACACCGAAGAGCTGCAGGGGGATATCGCCCAGCTGCGGCGAGGTGACATATTCGCTGACGACCGGCGCCGCAGCGTCCACCAGTCCGGCCAGGCGCAGACGGGTGTACAGTGTCTCGTCGATCCCCCGGGCGCCGGCCGTGATCTGGTGGGTGGCGCGCCCGGATACCGCCTCAGTACTCAGGTCAAATGCCCGGCTGGCAGAGGCGTTCGCCAGGTCGATGGCCACCATCACCGCCACCCCCAGCGTAATGCCCAGGACCATTAACAGGGTTTGCCAGGGGCGGCGCAGCAAATAGCGCCACCCCTGACGGATCAGCGTCTTCATCTATTCCTTCTTCTCAGGACCACCACCGCTCGCGGCTCAGATCTTCCTGCGGTAGACGCGGTGGTTCTTGTACGGCTTTCCCCCTAAGTTGATCAGGTCGGCCCGCATTTCCTTGGCGGTCTCCGCCACCTGGGTCAGATCAGCGTGCTCAAAATGGGAATCGTGCACGGTCTTTTCCATTTCGGAGTACAGCAGCGCGTTGCCGCCGCGCCCCTGAAATTCGGGCAGGATCCCCGCACCGTTAAGGGCGATCCAGCGCGTGCGGCGCATCTCCAGCAGCAGGTCGATAATGCCGAAGGGCAGCAGCCGCCCGCGCGAGCGCTGGATGGCGGCAGAGACGTCGGGGAAACCAAAGAGGAATCCCACCGCTTCGTCTTCGTGGGCGATGATCTTGATCAGGCGCGGAACAGCAATGGTGACGATGTTGTCGACCACGAAAGAGATCTCGCGTTCCGAGAGAGGATAATATTCCCAGTTGTTGACGAAGGCCTTGTTGTATGCTTTTCCGATGCGCGGCGCCCATTTGAGCAGTTCGCGTTTGGAGGAAAAGCGCTGGACGCGCAAAGTGCCGCGTTTCTGCACCCGTTCGGCGATGCTGTGGATGCGCTCGGGCAGGTGAAAATCGGCCGCACGGATATAGCAGGAGATGAAATCAACTTCCTTCTCAAAACCCAGGTTTTCCACCAGGCGAGGGTAATACGGGAAGTTGTAGTTCATCATGGTCATCATCTGGCGGTGCTCAAAACCCTCCACCAGCAGCCCGTACCCATCCAGCGGCCCCAGCCCTTTCGGACCGACGATGGTATCCAGCCCGCGCTCATGAGCCCATTCGAAGGCCCGGTTGAACAGAGCGTTTGCCACTTCCTGGTCGTCAATCGATTCAAAAAAGTAGAACTGGGCCTGTCTGGTGTCGTGGTAACGGTTGAACACCTTGTTTTCCAGAGCAGCAATGCGGCCTACATCTTCCCCATCCATCACCGCGATGAAGAAGTCGCCATCGGAGTGTTCAAAAAACGGATGCTTTTCTTTATTGAGCTGTGTTTTGGCATCAATGCGGATGGGAGGGACCCACTGCGGGTGCCGTCCGTAGATTTTGAACGGCACATCAAGAAAACGGTTCACCTGGCTTTTGTTGCGCGTGTCGACCTTCTCTATGGTTAACATGATGACTCCAGAAGAAAACGTGAATGATAGCCTGGTTTTTGGATTGAAAGAACGTCGCTAAGTATAACCTTGAACGGACCTGCAAACGGACCCGTTTACTCACATTAGAAACACCCGGGGACGGGGCTGAGTTACGCGCAC